>Ga0208250_1000671_pt1 | contig 9492 bp, 6 predicted proteins | sample CryBogCBE18Aug09_FD_184557 | JGI IMG/M metagenome (GOLD analysis project Ga0208250, IMG submission 184557) | Freshwater microbial communities from Crystal Bog, Wisconsin, USA - CBE18Aug09 (SPAdes) (version 2) | ecosystem: Environmental > Aquatic > Freshwater > Lake | place: Crystal Bog, Wisconsin... | reverse complement strand
AGTTGCACAATAAACGTTTTCAATTGAGTAGGGACCTGTATCGTTGTATCTACACATTTGGTAATCTGTGTCGAGTATACCTCTTTCATGAAAGTGTCCTGTATTAACCCACCATTCAATCCATGATTCAAATGTAAAATGCCATTCTACACCTCTTTTCTTAGCCATTGACTTTTGTCCAGCATAGTTTACATTATTGCGTCTGGTGTAATGACAATAGATTGGATCGTCTTTTTTGTATTGTTTTTGTATGTATTTCCTCATTTTTTATTCCTTTACATAATATTTATGTAAAAGCAATAAAAACGGGTCAATAAGGATACTTTTTGGCGATTTCCCTATAAATTTAATGTTTTATATAAAATAATATATAATAGTTTAAAGGAAATAAAAAATGGCAATAGAAAACATGGAAACATTCAATGAAGAATTTGACAGTATAGTTAGAGTTAGTGACAATTATGTTTCACTTGATTATGGCAACAATCCATATCAATTAGCATATAATCCTTATAGTGGATACAATCCACATACTATACCTTCATATCAGATACAACCAAAACAAACAAATGCAGTTGAAATTATAATGACTGAAAATAATTACAATAGATTAGTCAAATTAGTAGATGAATCTGTTACTGAAAGAAAAATGAGAGAATGTGATCCAAGATTGATGGAATTGTATATGGCATACAAAACATTAGTAGAGCTATTGAAATAAGGATGTTTTTTGGCGATTTTTATATGGAAAAGCTAGAGTACCATGAAAAAATCTATGATGCAACTCAATGAATTGGTACTCTAGCTTTAAAGGGTGCCCCCATGCTAGGTATTTTAGGAATAAAGATACAGAGACATGAGACGCTAGCACAGGGGCGAAAAAACATATAGACTATGATTAAGGGAAACTAAAGTCATGGCGTTAACTTGAAGGACTTAAAAACAGTCTATACAACATTATTTATCACTTTTCTTGTCTAATTTATTTTCTATTCTATTCAATTGAACTTGTATGTTTTCCATTTGCACTGCAACAACTGCTACTTTTGTAGCCATTTCATCTACCTTACTGTTGAGTGTTAAGTATCCCGTACCACCGATACTAACCGCCCCAATCACTACCCATGTTAATTGTTGTGTTGTAAAGTCTAGCATTATTCTTCCGTTATGTTGAAGTAAGTGTTGGCTTCTTCTATAGTTTCAAAATAATACCAACCATCAAAGGGCAGTGTGTATTGATCCATTGTATCTATTGAAAGATAATCTCCTGTGGGAAATTGTACTGTGGGACCATAATGTAGTGTGTTGTTTATTAATTTATAAAACATATTTTATCCTTAACCTGATACTGTCCAGTTTTTAAATGTAGCTAAGTTAGTATTTAATTTTCTAAATGTAACTGTTTGACCACTAGCTGAAGTACTTGGCATGATATTATTCATTTGTACAAATGAATTTGTGGTTACACTACTAATAGTTAAATCCCATTTTGCAGTTACACCCGTAGTATTGGAAGTAGGAGTTACAAGATTACCAAAATCAGGAGTACTGTATAATTTATAAAAATAACCATTAGTATTACTGCCAGTATTCAAAGTATAATAATAAGTATAAGTACTTAAAGGAGTAGAAGGAGTAGTTGTAAATGAAATTAATGTTAAGTCTGGTAATAAACCTATACTAGTTAATGGTATATACATATTATTAGTTGAGCCAGTTTGTAAATTTACAGTTCCTGTTGTAAAATTTGTTGCAGTACTTGTTATAACATGCATACCAGGAGATAACCCTGTAGTATTTGACATACTAATTGCAGTTCCATTAGCTGACCAACTAGCACCTGTAACAACTACTGCCGTATCTGCACCTGGAGTACTAGTAATTGTAATCGTTTGTGCAGTTGTATTTGGTAATAATGTATTAGAAAATACTTCTTGTAATGCAGTTTGATTCATATTAGTACCGACTAATGTTGTAGATATTTTTAAATTACTAGCTTGAATTCTACCTAATGAAGGGTTACCTGAAAAAGGAGCACTAGTTGTTACTTTAGACCAATCTAATGCAGGTACACTATTTAAACTAGTACAACTAGTAAACATACTACTAATTGTAGTTACATTACTTGTATTCCAACTTGGAATAGATATCAAACTTGTACATCCGGCAAATGTACTACTCATAATAGTAACATTACTAGTATTCCATGATCCCCATGCAGTTGATGAAATAAAACTGCTAGCTCCATTAAACATAAGGTTCATATTAGTAACTTTATTAACATTAGTAAATTGAACGTCCTGTAATGATGTGCAACCACTAAATGCACTTAACATATTAGTTACATTACTTGTATCTATTGCAGAACACACAGTCAATGAAGAACAACCATTAAATGTATATGACATATTTGATACATTACTAGTAGTTAATGGCGGAATTGTTGTTAAACTGCTGCAATTTTGAAATGTATTTGCTAAATTTGCTACATTACTAAAATTAAATGTAGGTATAGATGTCAAACTATAACAATTACCAAACATACTATCCGCGGATGTTGCATTAATTGTATTAAAAAGAGGGACAGTTTTTAAACTTTCACAATTATTAAAAACAAGAGTAGTAATAGTTAAATTACCAGTAGTAGTAATTTGACCCACCGTAATTAAATTGTAACAACCACTAAATAGTTGTGCTAAAGTAGTACTTGCAGAAAAGTTAAATGGTGGTGTAGTTTTCAAACTATAACAGTTAACAAACATACCAGAAGCATTAGTCACGTTAACTAAATTAAATGCAGGAACTGATATTAAACTGTTACATCCATTAAACATAGTGGTAGTTAATGTAGCAGCAACAGTATTAAATAACGGTACTGTTTTTAATGATCTACAATTAATAAACATATTTGTAAAATCAGTTACTGAAATGGTATTATATAATGGTACACTTATTAAACTGTAACAACTAGAAAACATACTATTTGTTGTAAGGTTAGTTGACATATTAAAATATGGTGCTATTTTTAATTGATAGCAACTAGTAAACATGTTACTAGCCCCCAAACAATTATTAATAGATGCAAATGCTGCATTAGTAGCAGTTTCTAAACTATAACAATTTTGAAACATACCAGTTGTATAAATGTTACTTAAACTTGTTGTAGGTAATGTTGGTGCTATTTTTAATTGATAACAATTGGTAAACATATTTACAGTTGTATTCCATGAATTATAATTCAATGTAGGAACACTTTGTAATGCAAAACAATTATAAAATAAACTAGCAAATACATTGGCATAAGCACTATTAACACTCCAAATTTGTGCTTGTTGTAACATTCCTAAATTTATTGTAGGCGTTCCTGCTCCGATAGTTAATGAAGTTAAATTAGGACTACCTAAACTAATGTCTAACCATTTTGTAGTATATGCGGGTAATACAGGATAAGGTGCACCAATTACATATTTTGTTTGTAAATTAATACCAGTTAAAGTACCTGTATCAGGAGTAGCGGTTACTACTGCAGCTTTATAACCTTCTGCTAAAACACTACCACTATATGTTGAATAATTATATTGATGCTGAGCAATAGAATTACTTGCTACACCAGTACTGGTTGTACCATCACCCCAGTTAACGCTATAAGTACCAGAACCTGTGGTTAATGTTATTGCAACATAATTATCACTATCATTTGTAATAGCAATTAAACCGGCAAATTCTTGACTGGTACTGGTTAATGTAGGTAGTGCAGGCCAATCACTAGGACGTACCCATGCACTACTTGTGTTTGTAACTACAGGTGGAGTTGGTGTTGGTATATCACGTTGATTATTGTATATTCCTACTCCGTCACCTGCAATAATTGAACGAATACTCATTAAGTTATCTCCGAACCAAATAAACTAAAAGACACGTTAGCAGTACCTGCATAACATGTAATAACATCTGTGTTTGCCAAACTTACACCAATTGTCAAAAACAATGTGTCGTTTGCGCTAACTGGAGCACCATATACAATATATTGACTTGCAGTTAACGTTGCACCTGCTGGTCTTACTGCTACGTTAATAGTTGTACTTACACCTTGATTGCAAATTGCCAATGTACTACAAACTGCACCATTTGCAGTTGCATTTGTGTATAATGTTGTATTGGTTGTAGCAGCTGGATTTGCTTGTGCTAAAACTTTATAATTTGTTGCCATAAATATTCCTTATATGTTATTTATTTACATTCCACCAAGTAAGAAACTAGGCGTAAAATCTGTTGTTGTTGAACCACCGCCGCCAGTCTGATTAACAAAACTTAAGTTACCTGTACCATCTGTAGAAAGTACTTGATTTGCACTACCACCAGTAATTTTTACACTAGTCACTGCACCTAAACTTATATTTGAACCATTCCATGTAACTGTGCTAATACCACCAGTAGTTCCATTATTGTTATATTGAAGTTGTGTATTAGCACCACCTGGGGTAGCAGTTGAGGTTATACCTGTTAATAATGAACCATTACCACTAAAATAATTAGCAGTTGCTAAATTACCTAAACTTGCATTACCTGAAGTAATGTTACCAGTAACTGACAATGATGTTAGTGTTCCAACACTTGTAATATTTGGTTGTGCATTTGTATATACAGTACCAGCGACTAATGCATTGGCAACTTGTCCTGATACATTACCACCTGCAACTGCATTAGCTGATGCAGCTATACCAGAATAAGCAGAATAATTTGCATTTGCAACAATACCTGTAATGTTACCGGCTTGAATATTGCTTAATAAGTTACCACTACCACTAAAGAAGTTACTAGTAACTAAATTACCTAAACTAGCATTACCACTAGTAATATTACCTGTTACTGATAATGATACAAGAGTACCTACGCTTGTAATATTGGGTTGTGTATTTGTATATACAGTACCAGCAATTAATGCATTGCTTACTTGTCCACTTATATTACTACCTTGAATATTACTTAAGTTATTACCTGATCCAATAAAGTAATTACCTGTAATTGCATTACCTAAACTAGCATTACCGCTTGTTATGTTTCCAGTTACTGACAATGAAGTTAGTGTACCTACGCTTGTAATATTGGGCTGACTACTTACTGTTACATTGCCTGCGAAATTCGCAAAGTTTGCACTTGTCGCAGTTATGCCTGTTAATTGACTACCATTACCAAAATAATAGTTACCAGTAATATTACCAGCAACATCAATTTTTGCTTTAATAACACCATTGATATCAAATGATGCAAATAATGCATTTGCATTTGGGCTAGTATTACTTGTACTAATAGAAATACCTCTAAAACCAGCTCCTAATGCAGTTGAACCTGGCATACCAACACCTATTGCTACAGAATTTGGATCTGTGCTTTCTATGTCTAAACCAGTAGCTGTCGCTAAATTTCCCAAAATGCTTAATGCTTTTAATGTACCTATACTTGTAATATTAGGTTGATTTCCAATTGTTACATTACCAGCATATGCGGCATAGTTTGCATTAGCAACACTACCTGCACTTGCAAAAGTGCCATTACCATATAATACTTGTGCACTATTACCATTTAAATTTATAGTAGCGATGTTACCTAATCCGGATACATTACTATATTGAATATTGCTTAAATTGTTACCTGAACCAATAAAATAATTAGCCGATGCAACATTACCTAAATTAGCATTTCCACTAGTAAGATTACCTGCAACAGTTACATATCCATTGATATTTGCATAACCTGCTACAATTCCACCATTACTAGTTACTAATAAATTACCTACGTTTGCATTACCATTAACATTTAAACTACTTAATATACCAATACTTGTGATATTGGGTTGAGCATTCGTATATACAGTACCAGCAATTAATGCATTACTTACTTGACCTGATACATTACTACCTGCTACTGCATTAGCAGTTGTTGCATATGTTGCTAATCCAACTGCACCTGATACATTACTACCTTGAATATTGCTTAAATTATTACCGCTACCGATAAAATAATTACCAACAACTGCGTTACCTAAATTAGCATTACCTGATGTTAAATTACCTGTTATTGATAGACTACTTAATGTACCAACGCTTGTAATATTAGGCTGTGCATTTGTTGTTACAACTCCGGCATATGCGCTATAGTTTGCATTGGCAACTATACCTGACACATTAATACCTTGAATGTTGCTTAAGTTATTACCGCTACCGATAAAATAACTAGCAGTTACGGCATTACCCAAATTAGCATTACCTGAACTAATGTTACCAGTTACACTTAAACTTGCAAGAGTACCTACACTTGTAATGTTAGGTTGTGCATTTGTATATACAGTACCTGCAACCAATGCATTACCAACTTGACCAATTACGTTTGCACCTGCTACAGATACATTACGAACACTAGTAAAGATTTTACCTTGTGAAGGTTGTGCATATGTTACAAAACCAACACGGACAATAACATTACTTGATCCATTGTTAATAACTGGAGGTGTATTTGCAAATGCACCGGCAGTTGTTGCACTCAAATACAATGTATCACCAGCAGTATAACTACTTGTATTCAAGTTTGTAACTGCACCAAGAATTGTTAAATATCCATTGCTATTATTTGGGATAGCAAGTTGATTGATACCAATAGCACCTGCAGTACTTGCAGAGTTTGCTTGTGCTAAACTAATTTGTGGTTGTTGACTATGTGTACCACTGATATAACATACACTACCTGCGGCGATTGTTGCACCAGATTGGTTATAAACAAGAATACTAACTTCTTGACCAATATTGATTTCACTATTAGCAACACTATTATAATAACTTAAACTGTCATTGACTGAATCATACCATACATAACCTTGTTGATATGTAGGATTTGTACTTAATGGTGCAAAGTTTGCAACATTACTGATATTGATATTGCTTGTTTGTATGTTTGCATTTACAGTTAAATTACCAGTAGTTTCTAAACTAGTGACACTAATGTTACCTGCAGATATGTTTCCAGTTACTGCTAAACTTGTTAGTGTACCAACTGATGTAATATTAGGTTGAGCATTTACAGTTACATTACCTGCATAATTTGCAAAGTTTGCAGTTGCGCCATTTGCTATATTAGCAAATACGCCATTACCATATAGTACTTGAGTACTATTACCATTTAAGTTAATAGTAGCAATATTACCTATTCCAACTACATTAGCAACTGCAACGCTATTTGCAGTTGTTGCATAAGCAACTGCACCTGATACATTAGCACCAGCTACACTATTTGCAGTTGTTGCATAAGCAACTGCACCTGATACATTACTACCCTGAATATTACTTAAGTTATTACCAGAGCCAACAAAATAATTTGCACTTGCTAAATTACCTAAATTAGCATTTGATGAAGTTAAATTACCAAGAACAGTTATTCCTGTACTTGATACATTTAATATTTCATATGAATTTACAAAAGTATAAACATTACCATTTGATGCAGGTATGTATACCGAACTACCACCATTACTTAAATTGCTTGCATAATTTGAACGATTTGAATATGAAGCATAATTTGCATTGGCAACAATACCAGAAACATTAGTACCTTGAATATTACTTAAGTTACTACCATCACCTATAAAATAATTAGCAGTTGCTATATTACCTAAATTAGCATTGCCAGAAGTAATATTACCAATAGCAAAAATATTATTTGCATGTATAGGTGCATTCCAAAAGAAAGCATTACCACCATTAGCAACACTATAACTCAATCTAAGTAAACTAACACCATTCGCAGTAAAATTAATATTACCATCAGTATCAAAATATACTATTGAATTACCACTTGCACTAATTAAAGTACCTGCATAATTTGCAAAATTACTATTGGCACCATTACCAACATTAGCAAAAACACCATTACCATAAAGTACTTGTGTACTACTTCCATTTAAATTTAATGTAGCTACATTACCTAAACCAGTAACGTTACTGTATTGAATGTTGCTTAGATTGTTACCTGATCCAACAAAGTAATTAGCATATAAGTTATTTGTAATACTTACACCATTTGCATTGCTAGAAATAGTTTGTGGACCTAAGTAAATTGAATTACCAGAAAGATATAATTCTTGCCATTGATTTGTGCTATTACCTAAGTTATAAGCATTGCTATTTGGAATCAAATTACCAGTGACATTACCTGTAATTGTTACATTACCTACATTTAAATTAGGTAGTGTACCAACTGAAGTGATATTGGGTTGATTGCTTACTGTGACATTACCAGCATAATTAGCAAAATTTGCATTAGCTCCATTACCTATTGCAACAAATATACCATTACCAGCTAAGTATGTACTTCCATTTCCATTCAAGTTAACTGTTGCAATGTTACCTATACCAACCACATTAGCAACATTTACACTAAATGCATTACCAGCAAAGTTTGCGTAGTTTGCGTTAGCTGAATTACCTGCACTTATACCTGTTAAGTAATAACCATTACCTAAAACATAAGTTCCAGATATATTACCATTGGCAACCAAATTGCCATTCATATTAATGTTACCTACAACATTAGGACCATCTGTACCTTGATTTAAAAATGCTTCCACATTGGCATTACCATATCCACTTGTTGCATAAACAGAATTTTGTTGAGTATAAAGTGTTGTAAGATTTTGACCTGGTACATTAGCCGACACTACATTTCCTGTTGTTGTGTTGTATAATGTAGTAAAGTTGTTACTTGAAACACTCACATTGTTGGTAAGTGAATATAAGCTTGAGTTAGACATTCTTGGTGCCCTTATTTAATGTTGTATTGTCTATATTGTCTAGGTTGCCAAACTGAGGTTAATCTTGTGTGTCCTCCACTCCATTTTCCAAGATTGTTTTGATCTTCAACTGTTTGCCATGCTTGTGTAAACTTAGTATCATAAGTTGCAGCATCTTGATCATTGTGACGTTTGATGTAATATTCACGCAATGTTGCATATACATAACCTTCTGGCCATGTTGCAAGAACTGCATTATTTTGAACTGTTTGTCCAGTTAATGTTACATTTGTAACTGTACCTGCAACAGGAGTTCCTGTTGATGTAAATGTAAGTTGTGTACTATTGACAATACTTGCAATTGTAACTGTTCCAGTTAAACTACCACTACCATTTGTTGCATACAATTGTTGACCAACTGCTAGGCTACCAGTACTTGTAATTGTAAGAGTTGCAGTATGTGTTGAAACTGAACTAACTGTTCCTGTTGAACTGATCAACACATCATCAATTGGACTAAACAACAAAGGCCATGCTTTGTAGTAGTACATGTTGATTAAATCACCTTCAGCGATATATGGTAAAAATTCATACTTTTGACCAACTTCACTGAACTTACCACGAATAACTGCTGGTACGTTAACTGGTTGCAAATACAATTGTGCAATCATACTTTGTGTAATAATATCACGATCACCAATGCGATCATAAAC
>Ga0208250_1000667_pt1 | contig 9513 bp, 26 predicted proteins | sample CryBogCBE18Aug09_FD_184557 | JGI IMG/M metagenome (GOLD analysis project Ga0208250, IMG submission 184557) | Freshwater microbial communities from Crystal Bog, Wisconsin, USA - CBE18Aug09 (SPAdes) (version 2) | ecosystem: Environmental > Aquatic > Freshwater > Lake | place: Crystal Bog... | reverse complement strand
TCCTGTAGTGTTAGTGTATGTAAGTATTATACACGAGGTTTTACCTCGTGTCAACCCCTATCAATATCGACCGTATCTGATGCCTATATAGATAAAGATCAATATGATCGCATAGACCGCGAGGCAGGATAGTTTTTTCATATAGTTTACTTCATTGTCATCTACATCGTATTCCATAGTTTCTCCTAAAAGTTATCTACAACCTATCACCACCATCTGCCCGTAGTAGTTCGGGGCATACACAGGCAGTCGGCACGCATATTCTGGCCGGGCATAGATGCTGTTACTCCCACCGTAGACCTGCACGGGATACTGCTGTGGCTGATAATACTGCTGTTGGGGTTGAATGTAGACCTGCTGTGGATAGTAAGGCTGTGCGTAAGAAGGCTGTGCTATCGCCGCTCCTATGACCACTCCTGCCAGGGCCGGGGCCAACCATTCGGCATGTGCCTCTGCGTGGTCAGTCGGGGAGAGGCCTAATAATGCGAGAGCGAGGATTATCTTTTTCATTGTCAACTCCCTAAGTTACAGGACATATATGGTGGCCGCACGAGCGTCGGCCTTGCGGGTATCCTGATTACGCCCATGTGGTCCCCTGTAACGGACACGCACACGGTATCCTAATCTCTGTATCGATTCTTTGACGACTCCGACCTTTGCGATAGGAATCATTCTTATAACTGTGCCGCTGGAAAGGGTATTGCCCATATTAACTCCAATCTTTCTTGTCACCATACTGCTCATTATGATCGTAACCTGCGTGGTATGCTTCTACTTCTTCAGGGGTCAAGTCTGTGATCTCGTTCCAGCCCATCGCACCGCCGGAACCACCTTTGTGCGGATTGCGCCAGCGTCCGTAGTATGAGTCTGCTGAACCCCTGTCGAAGGGTGATCCGTGTGTTGTATCGTATTCGCCGATTAGTCTTTTTACTGCTCCCATATTCAACTCCTTAAGTGTTAGTGTATGTGTATATTATAGCATAGGTTTTACCATTTGTCAACCCCATCGGGATAGGTGTGGTATTTCTGCCACACTCTGCTACTCCATGCTCGCTACGCCGTCTTCCTGCATGCCCTGTTCTGTAAAGTTTACCTCATAGCCCAGTAACTTACTTATTGCTTGTGGAAAGCCCGTGTCTGTATACATAGTCCAACTGCCTTCCTCAGCATCACTGCCATCCGGCTGTGTGTAGTATACATTAACTGTGCGGAATCCGCTCTCCTCGTCTGAGGTAACGCAGATGTCTGTAACACGCACTTCAGTTAGCGTGCAGTCCCATATGCTGTCGCCCGCAAGCGTAACGAGAGTGTCTGTCGTGTAGTGCTCTGTAACAAAGCCGTCAAAGTCTGTATCTGTATCTATTAGTTGTAACATAGTCTGCTCCTGTAGTGTTAGTGTATGTGTATAATAGCATAGTTTTTGTAGTTTGTAAAGAGGAAACGGTGTTGTATTTTCGCCACACCAATCAAGGTGAAGCCCGCGTACTTCACAGTAGACGGGCTTCGGTTTTCCGGGACACTACCCCCGGCACTAACATCATAACCGGGAGCGAATCGGTTATGGCCTGGGCACTACCCCAGGACTTGGAGCAACTGATTAAAGCGTGATGCCTAAGCGTTTAGCCTTGTAACCGAGAGCTACTAACTCTTGGCTTGGTGTGCCCATAACATACTCAGTAACTTTAACACCATTACCTGCTACACGGTTCTTGCGATAGATCGCGAAACCATGCTCACGGACACGGCTGACTTCGGCTGATAGGTTCTTGATACCTAACTTTGTTTCAGCGAATGCTGGAGTAACACGCTCACCGGCTTGTAACGTCTTGAACAACTTATAAGTCTTAGTTTCTTTGTTGAATCGTTTCATATCTATTTCCTCTGTAAGTTGATGTTTACTAACATCGTTTTACTATTGTAACACTTAAGCCAGACCTCGTCTAGCCTTTTGGATGAATTCTTTTCGGGCATTTTCCCAAGACCAATCTAGTCGATTTGGTAAACTCCAATCCCAGAGGGGATTGTTGCTTTGCCCTATCCCATCATGTGGTTCCCACCACTCGTAATCGATCTTCTTACGCTCTCGATAGTTTGTGCGGAGACCGGATCTACGGGTGAGGTCCATCATCTGCCACTTCTTCAGCACGCGGGCCTCGATGGTCTTCCAGTATTGATATTTCCAACTATCGGGTTTAGTATCATCTGGGAATTTCGATATAATTTCTCGGATCCGATCTAGTTTAAATCCCAAATGCTGGATGATCGGATCTAGATCCCGTGAATCCTGCAGGGTCTCCCCTGCAGTGATCGTAGCGATACCTTCGATGGTGTCTAAAGGGAGCATGTTAGAACGGTGCGAGTTCTGAAGCTTCAGCACGTCTAACTTCAGCTTCTACTTCAGCATCGGTTAACTCTGTCTTCTTAGCTACGCGAGCACGTGCCGCGATAGCGTCCAAGGATGGAGTGCTCTTCGTCTTCTTAGGCTTCTTAGTTTCTTTCTTGGGAGCATCCTTATTGCCCGCACGCTCAGCTGCCGCTGATTCTAAGCAAGCACGTACCGCAGTGTTGCCATTGTCGAAATCGATCGATAAGAGATATGCGGGGATCGCATCCTTCTCCATCTCACGTGGTAGCTCCATGAGATCGATGTCCTTGTGGCCATTCTTCTCAAGTACTTTTACACGCAACATATCGTTAGCGTAGCGAACTTTGAATTCGCCGTTTTGTTTTGAAACACCTGCTACTTTAAACGTATTACTCATTTACTTAAACTCCTTCTGTGTGTGTTAGCTGGGACCATTTCCCATTGTTAATAGTATACTACCAAATCGTCAAATTGTCAAGCCCCCCAATATGGGCTATACTCTTCTTCATCAGACTGTTGTATTCCTGCCACATCTTTCATCAGCCTGTCCTGCGCTGTAGGTGACCATTCTTTGAATGGCTTAACAGCTCCCGCTTCGATGTAGATATCTTCATCGGTCACGTAGTCCTCATACTCTGGATCTTCATATACAACTGCGAATCTACTCATACGCTTCTTCTCCTATTTCAAGTACTTCTTCTAATACTACCTGTACATCAGTGATACGGAACGTCTGCTCCAGATCACTGACCCCTTGGAACGCATCTCTGAAACTCTGGTATTCAGCCAGGAAGTTGAATACATCCTGTTGGTCCGACCCCTCGGGGACTTCGATCCATTGGATCAGAGTGGTCTCTACTTTTGCTATCGTCATACTGCCTCCTTCTCTCGGCAGAACTCTACGAACTCAGTGAGGTCGCCGTCGAACAGGACATCGTTACGATCGCTCATAGTAAGTCCAAACAGATTACAACCTCTGTCTGTAACAGCGATACGGAACTTGCGATCCTTGCTGTAGATGTGATACTCGTAGTCTTGTCCGCACTCTTTAGCAGATACAGGGTAGAGATAGATCCCACCGGCCTCTGTTTTAAAGTCTGCTACTAACTGTGCTGCCAGACAAGCCATGCCGTTAGCGTACTTCTTCTCATGTGCTTCACCAACTGGAATGCCGTTGACTAACTCGAACTGTGATAGGAACTCTGCAAGCTCAGCACCGTGTCCTGTGGGATAGCCGTCATACTGGCGATACATATTGATGATCACCTCTGGCTTGTCGCCTGGATTGAATGCTTCTTCGTATACGAATGTTAATGATCTAGTTCCCATTGTAGTGCTCCTCTTCGTCGAATAAGAAAGGATTAGGCTGTGTTTTGCCCGTTAACTTGCGATACAAGCGTTGGACGATGCCCAACTTGTAGGCCCAGGCAAAGTCCATTACGATGGCCCCTAATAAAAATGCTAAGATATAATACATACTCGCCCCTTCTGTTAGTGTTAAAATAATATTATACTACAGGTTTTACCAAATGTCAACCCCTAGTATTCCGCGATAACGGTACCATGTGTAGGGTTATAGGTTAAGAATACCTTGCTAAACATCAGCCCCTGGTCCTCGTCCTCGAACTGCACTTGATAGCAGAACTGTCCACCATTGGTGATTCCCAGGAAACGAGCTGTAAGGAACGTCTCATCCATGTAACCTGAATCTGCCAAGGCCTCGGTCAAGGCCCCTGCTGTGTAGTTGGTCAGCTCTGCTAGTCGTTCTGCTGTGATCATATTAACTCCTATTGGTTGCCCATCTTGTCCAGAACTTCGTCCTCTACCAACTGATGACAACTATTCAGCGTCAACTGCATGATCAAGTAAGCGTCTGCCCGCTGTTTCTTTGGCATGGCTTCGATCATGTCCTGGATCTCGCTGAGAGTCTGTGTAACAAAAAGTCCGCTACGTGGAATAGGGTTCTGTAGTTGATCGTATATACCGCTCATGTGTCGCTCCTAGTGTGTGTAAAATAATATTATAACAGAGGTTTTACCAAATGTCAACCCCTAACATTCAGGGTCGAAGCTCATCCACTCTTCTAAGTCAGTGGGCTGTCCTTCGTCTCTTTCCTGCTCAAGCTGATCCTGATCTTCATCGCTCCAGACCACTTCGCCCTTCTCGCGATCGATCACTTCATACTGCATGCCGGTCTCGTTGGCCCACATGATGGCATCGATCTGATCTTCGAAGGGTTCGCTAGTAGCACCATCACCGGTCATAACAACAAATCCTGATATCATAACTGCTCCTGTTTAGTGTGTAAGTATATATTATACAGGGGCTTGGCGCCCCTGTCAACCTGTTAGCAAAGGCTGTCAGCCACGCATACTTTTAGCTCAGATTTGTTTTGAAGACCAAATCTTTTTACTGCTTGGGTGCGGAACTCAGAATCTAGGAGCATTGCTTCTGCGATGTCCATAAAAGTGTCTCGCCCGTAGCCTTCTTCGCGGATTTCTTCTTTGGCTTCTGCGATGTGTTGTGCGTATGTTTTTACCATTTTGTTACTCCTTGTTAGTGTGTGTAAAGTAATATTATAACAGTGGTTTTACCAAATGTCAACCCCAAGCTGTTATTAATCCTATCGCACATGTTAGCAGTGCTACAGCGTTAACCACCATCTGGGGTCTATTGCCCACTAGTACTGTCCAGACTCCAAAACACAGTGTACCCAAGGTGAATGCAACTATGTTCCAGGGATATGCTTTGGGACCTACAGCATTTAGCACATGCCCCGCGATGATAGCTACAGCGCCCGCCCACTGCAGGGATTCTTTATGATCAATATTCATTACCACTCCTTTTACTATAACATACAGTATACACGAGGTTTTACCAAATGTCAAGAGGTTTTATAAAAGATATGCTGTCCTATCTGTTGTATTTTTACAACAGTCTTAGACCAGTAAGGCTTCACATAGTCAGCATGATAGAGAATAGCATTCTCGAGGTCTGGGACTCGATATCCCCTCTCGAGGACATTTTTCGCTACCTCTTGGCTCTTGTCCCAGAGCGGTCCTCGAGGTTTCTCCGCACGGACCTTCTTGTTCAGAGTCCATGAGAACTGTGCAGGGGAGTAGACGACCTTACAGATGCTCTTGCCCCACCGACCATCACGGAGCCTGTTCAGGGTCACCTGTGCTACCGCGAACATACCTTCAGGGGATTCTATGCCCGCCTCGTGATAGATATTCTTCGAAAGACACTGCAGATCCTCTTGGGAGTAATTGACTCTCTGGTTGGTCTGCACAACGAAACTCTTGATCTCTTGCACATCCTCGTGGACCATCTCGATCTCCATCTGCATGAAACCAAGAACAGCCACGAGGGCCGTTCCTGTGCAGACTGCCGAGACCTTATTCACCGTGTGGCTCCAAGTTTTTCTGCTTGACACCATCCTGATACCATTCAGTGAGTTCTTCCGCATCCTCATACTCAGCGATGCATTCTGAGATACCGAAGCACTGATCTAGTTCTTCAGGGACATCATCTAATACCTGCTCAGAGGTCATACCACCGATGTCGTAGTAGTCATCATGTCCATCTTCCCAGATACCGCAGAAGGCCATGCCGGGTTCGTAATACATCAGTCTCACTGAGAATCCTAATTCGCAGAGTTTCTCCATAGCCTGGATCGGAGGACTCCAAGCAGTATCAAAGCCGATACACATACGACCGTCTGACTCGGGCTTGACTTCATAACCCTGTGTGCCCGTGTCCCACTTGGTGCCCCACTCATTCACGCAGAAGTCATACCATGTAGCGTAGCCATGCTTCTCTTTGTTAGCCGTCTCTTGGGCTACTAGGGCCTTCTGATTCTCATCATCGTCGGCACCTACTCGTCCCGCTACGATCTTGAGATCTTCGGGCACAGGAATGAACTCGCTGAGGAATTCGTCACGGGTCATGGCATCACAGGCACGGAGGATCATCTTAGGATCTTCGTGGGCTAGTTCGATAAAGTTATTGCACCAATTTGGCATATAAGGCTCCTTGTGTGTTAGTGTGTGTAAAGTAATATTATACTGCTGGTTTTACCATTTGTCAACCGTTATTTCATAAAAACAAAAAACAAAACGATCAACAGTAACATCATAGAATCGGTCATTTTCTCTCCTTAGATTAGATGGGATTCGACTTCTTTGATACGATACTCAGTGATCTTGCCAGCCCCTTTGAAAGGTATATAGCCATCGATCAACGGTGTGAACATCGCTACTACGGCCTCAGCCTCCTCGAGAGTATCGCAGATCTTAAAAGGTTCCCAGCGAGGCTCGACGGTCTTAAACTCTACCTTCCTTTCGACGACGATGTATCTCATCACGCACATTCCTCATCGATCAGTTCTTCGATTATCTCTACAGCCATGTGTAATTCGTTGAGAGAGCCATTGACGGAGAATTCCAAATCTTCCAACTCGGCCTCATCCTTGTAGCAAATCTCGTGATACAGATCGCTGACCTGTTCTCTTACCTCTAGTATTTTTTTGTGTAGTTCAATTAAATTCATCTTCTGCTCCGTTAGTGTGTGTAAACAACTATTATACTGTTGGTTTTACCATTTGTCAACCAAAAAAGCGACGGAGGGTTCAAGTCTCACCGTCATCGACAGGCGGGTTTCGTGGTCAATATTTAGAGAGGCACCTTACAGGTTTCCCACAGGAACGCATGTGTCCCTCGCCTCTTACTTCTTAAAACCTTTACACCGCTTCTTCTGCTAGCACTCTGCGGATCGCCACCCTCTGTCTAGTAGGGAGGTCGTCCTTCCATCTCGCCATCTCTGATCTAGCCTGGTAGGTGTCTCCTCCACAGTGCTGATCAGCATAGATTCCTACGATCTCGCGAGCTTCCTCGAGATCCATGTAATAGATATTGCCATTGCGTAGTGTAGTGATAGTTCGCATCTCTCGCTCCTAGTAGTGTTAAAAGTATATTATACTGCCGGTTTTACCACTTGTCAACCATTGGGATGGGGGAGCCTGCTACTAGGGACACTACCCCCCAGCTCCCCCGGAGCAACCTTAATCTAGTCTGCTACCTGCGTAGGCCTTCAATCCCAGGCTACTCAGGTGTTCTGCCATAGCCTCTGCGCCAGCTTCTTTGGTATCCACGTTCTGCACGGGGAGTCCTGCAGGATCCCACATGGTAAGTCTCTTGGGCACATAGTCCTTGCGGAAACCTGCGGCGATCAGCTCTTTAGCCTGCTTTGAGTTAGTGCGATCAACATAGACGTTAACCCAAGCGAAACCACAGGCATACTGATCTTGCCCGCCCAACTTCTCGTGGAAGAAACGAGTGGCTTCTTTGACTGCGAGGCTCTTCGCGTATTGAATCTGTTCTACTGTAACCATTTCCAGCTCCTTTTAGTGTGTGTAAGTGTATATTATACTGCCGGTAAAACCAAAGGTCAACCTAAATCTAATTCAGGTTGCTTCATCTTCTGTTTGATCTCTTCGATAGCGATCTTCAGGCCGATGCAGGTGTGGTTGCTCTGATTCTGATAACTGAGATACTTTTTCTCAATAACTGCTAAGACATCTTCCAATACCGGCTTGCTGAGTGTTATAGTGATCATCGCCATTTGTCGCTCCTTTTAGTGTGTGTAAAGTAATATTATACAGTCGGTAATACCAACTTGTCAAATGACCCTTTTAGGCGTAGGGCTTCTTTGATAGCACCGTCGATGGCCTCGTCTATAATATTTTCAGCCGTCCCATCAGTCAGCACCTCACCGGCATCCTCGTATAGGAATCCTCCGTAGAGTTCACTGGCCAGTTCTACTCCCTCGTAGTAGACCCTAGCCCGTAATATAAACCAGTCTAAAAGACCCCTGTCGATCTTCCCGCAGATCTCAGCTATGTCTGTGACGCTGTCATCGAATAGATCCCCAGGATGGATATCTTCCCAGGTCTTGTCTACGACGACTGTGAATACGCCTCGTGTTTCTTCTAGTAGTTGATCCCAATGTTTCTGCATAATCGCTCCTTGTGTAGTAGTGTAAGTATTATTATATAGTCGGTAAAACCAAATGTCAACCTACATGCTCCAATAGGCTTCCGATGATGGAGAGCACGAGCGGGGAGTATCATAGCGTTCCTTATACTCCGCACCGCCCATCAGGTTGGTGCGAGTAACATAAGTCTCGTAGATCTCAACTCTATAACCCCTAGTGGCCGGATATTTGCTAGCATAGACCTCTGCGATAGCAGTCCTGTCTGCAGAGCTGTGATCTACCTTGCGATCTAATCTCTCGCCCGACTTTTTACGAGCATCTCTCTTATAAACTTCAACTGTATACATTGCCGCTCCTTTGTAGTCTAGTAAAACTATATTATACAGTCGGTAAAACCACTTGTCAACCAACAGTATCCTTGTGCAAAATATTGCGCAAATGCCTGTAAAATGCGCAAAATATTGCACAAATAACAGGCCCCAGATAGGGGTTGACAAAGTGGTAAAACCTATGTTATACTATATTCATACAGTAAGGGAGCGAAGATTCCTCGAGTAGTGTAACAAAGTGATGGTTCGATCGGCATTCTCCGGGGGTGGACGTGGAGGGTGCCTGCTGGGATCTACCGTAGTTGGCACTTACTAGCCTTTGACCAACAAAAAAGACCCCTAAGGGTCCAATCTGTCTATCGACTACGCAGTCAACCATTATCTGTCACTTTGTGCTAAATCCGCACACACTGGAAATTCGCCGTCCATAGAAAAAGGCACCGAAGTGCCCTTCTATCCACACACTACGCAGTCGACCATGTGTGCGGCCCGTCGCCATCTTGCCTCATAGAGCCATGTGGTGCTCTCACTATAGACTAACCGCCCGGCAGGATCGGTCTGGCGCTAGCTGGGGTTAGCGTGTGACTAGGTCTATCACTCAACGGGCTCAGACGGGTCGGGGCTGCCAGGTCCATTTCACGTCATATACCGTATCTATCACCCCGGTTCTCGGTTTTAAACTTTGGTGGGCCAGGAGGGATTCGAACTCTCTGTCTTCCGGTTATGAGCCGGGTGCTTATACCAGGTTTAAGCTTCTGGCCCTACTGTGATTATCATTATATACTATATACTACACTATGTACTTATTATACTGGGATCCTGGTA
>Ga0208250_1000654_pt1 | contig 9588 bp, 5 predicted proteins | sample CryBogCBE18Aug09_FD_184557 | JGI IMG/M metagenome (GOLD analysis project Ga0208250, IMG submission 184557) | Freshwater microbial communities from Crystal Bog, Wisconsin, USA - CBE18Aug09 (SPAdes) (version 2) | ecosystem: Environmental > Aquatic > Freshwater > Lake | place: Crystal Bog, Wisconsin... | reverse complement strand
GGCCATTTCGGTGCTCTCGAGCGAATGGGAAACGCCGACGGTGCACCTGGGCGGCGGTAATTCACAGCGGCTCAAAGCCGGACATTTTGCGACGAAGCAGGTACGTGTCTCTATTCACGGTAATCGTGCCCCGTTGCGGGGTGCAGCCCGTCTTTTTGAGGGCTGGCTCACAACGCCTCCCATGGACTAAGATAGAACTCCTGCATCATTGCGGCTGTAGCTCAGCGGATTAGAGCATCGGTCTACGGAACCGAGGGTCGGGGGTTCGAATCCCTCCAGCCGCACGCAATGCGCTGAACCCCATGCGGGGGTCGAAGGTTCGAATTGGATTGCCGACAGTGAGTTGAGCTAACGAATTTAGGGCGGTAAGAGCCTGATGTAATTTTTCGTCTTGACGATTGCTAATTCTGATTGGTATCAGATTTGTATGAGGTTCGACAAGTTAGTGAGTTGCGGATTTAAACGAAAGCAAACCGTTATTTAAAGACATGGCTCCTGTGCCACTCAAGAAATTCCGAGTTGGGCGAATCTTCCACCCGTAGTGGTGCACCTATTGTCAGGCCTTCACGCGAATAGAACTCCTCTCCGTTTCCAAATTCCGTTCGTAGACGGCGACTAACAATTAAACGCCGCTCAGTGTCGACTGCTAGGTAGCCCCTATCGAAGAGAGTGTGCACGTCTGATCTCAAAAGAATGCCGTTGTCAATTCTGTGAGCCCCGCCCTTGGCAACGGGGAGAATATGAGCAGCTTGAAGAGTTGGTTTGATCTTGTGCTGCGTGATCACGCATCGGCCTCCGTATGCTTCAAGCGTCCTTGCCCGAAATCCACCCTGCCCCAATCGAGGAATAGTCAGAATCGGGGCCCCTCGAGTGGCCGGCTGTTCGGCCTCCCAACCACCAGGACCAAATGCGAGACTTTGAACCAGAACTCCTTGTGCGGCAATTTCAACTTCTTCTGGAGCGTCACCCAACTTGTAGGTCTTCCCCTGCACAATTTCCCGCGAAAAATCGTTTGGCTGCGGAAAGCTGGGACTAAACCAAATCAGGTCGCGCAGAAGAATACAACCGATCCTGCGCTCCCAAGCATCGATAGCTTTCTGACCGGTGGTCTGCTCAATTCGACTAACGAATTGCTCTAGTGACTGAGCGCCATTACCGATCCCAAAGCAGTCCCAAGCGTCAGCAATTGTGAGACCGAGAAAACCTTCAAAAATTCCTCCACCGACAATTCGATTGTCTGGCGACTTTGACTTAAAGAGAAAGACATCACCAATGTCAAGCGCTCTAAATTCTCGATCACCATAGGGGCGCCAAAAATTTGCCTCATGAACGTCGGATTGACTGGCGAGTAAGTGAAACCAGTCAATATTGGTAACGCCAAGATAGGCCTTCATACCCAAAGGCTATTTCACACTAGGGAGTTCTCTCGGGACTGACAAAGGGTAATTGACGTCATGAGGTGAAAAATGCCAATCTCTGAAGAACGCCATGTATCTTCATCTGAAATAAAGCACCCATGGTAGGTTGAGCATCGTGTTAGCACGCGGACCCGAAACGCAGTGAATTGATGTCATCGTTTCGATTTGAGTCGGTGCAGTTCAGCCTCCGAGACATTCAGGAGTGGGCCGAGCAAGATTCTCAACACACCAACTGGCCGGTTGTTTATCTTCTTCAAAATTCTTCTCAGGTGTATGTCGGTGAGACGGTTCATGCAGCCAAGAGATTCCAAGAGCATCTTCGAAGTGGTAAGGCAACGATGCAGCAGGCCCACGTCATCTTTCATGACGAGTTCAATAAATCAGCCTGCCTCAACCTTGAGTCACAACTTATTGCTCTCTTCAGCGGAGACGCCGGACTTCGAAAAGTTGAGAACCTGAATCTGGGGCAAGACAGACACGAGTTCTACGACAAGAAACGGTACGAAGCGTACTTCGATGAGATTTTTGAGTTCCTACATCTCAATGGTCTTCTTAGTCAGAGTGCTCAATCCATTCGCAACGGAGAGTTATTCAAGTATTCCCCGTTCAAGGATTTGAATGGGGAGCAATCAGATACTGTCGCCGCCATCGTTGCCTCTCTGTTGCGCGCCCAAAGCGTTGGGGATAATTCCACCTATGTTGTTCAAGGCGGCATGGGGACCGGAAAGACAATCGTCGGTGTCTTTCTCGCAAAACTACTCTCGGATATCTCTCGATCGGCAACTGCAAATTTCGAGTCACTGTTCTTCGACGAAGTATCCGAATCGCCATTTGCGCCGTTCTTTGATCCTTCGCAATCCATTAACTTTGAGGATTGCTCCATCGGACTAGTAATTCCCCAGCAAGCACTTCGGAAAACAGTGAAGGGTGTGGTGAAAAGAACGTCTGGGCTGGAGAGAGTGAAGGTGCTCACTCCGTTTGAAGTTGGACTTTCCGCGGAGAATTTTGACTTACTTATTGTCGATGAGGCCCACCGACTCAATCGGCGGGCAAACCAACCTTCAGCATTTCTAAATCAGCAGTTTCCGAAAATCAACACAGTGCTCTTCGGCTCGGACGATCTCTCGAAGACTCAATTGGATTGGATTATGGCCAAGAGCCGTCATCAGGTATTCCTCATTGACCCGCAGCAGTCGGTACGGACCTCCGACATTTCTTTTAGTGACGTTCAGCGGTTAATTGAAAGCGCCCGGGATAAGGGGAGGGCCTTCACGTTGCGAACTCAAGAGAGGGTTCGAAATGGCGAGAACTATGTCGCTTTCGTGCGAGACGTGATTGCAGGGAAACGACCAGAGCCAACCAAGATAGACCCAGACTATTTTCGAATTTTTGACAGTCTCGAAGAAATGCGCGACGCAATCCTCGAGAAAAATGAAATGTATGGCTTATCCCGTTTGGTTGCGGGCTACGCCTGGCCTTGGGCCAGTAAGCGTGACGCCGCAAAGTACGACATAGAGATAGATGGCTTGTCACTCCGTTGGAATAGTGCGTCAGAAACCGACTGGCTAACGTCGCAGAAGGAAAGCGCGGCAACCGAAGTGGGGTCTATCCACACAGTGCAGGGCTACGACCTGAACTATGCCGGGGTCATCATTGGCAAAGACCTTCAGTGGGACTCCAATCGACGCCAAATGGTCTTTAGCGCCGAAAATTATTTCGACCGGTCTGCTCGTCAGAACAACTCACAACTTGGCATTTCGTTCTCTGAGGAAGACTTACTCGGTTATGTCCAAAACATTTACAGCGTCTTGTTGACTCGTGGCATGCGTGGTACGTACGTGTACATCTGTAATCCTGAACTGAAAAAGTGGTTCGAAGAATGCTTGCGGGTAGTGAGCTAACACTCCTGAGTTGACCTGGGCCAGTGATGATTTCACTGTCGGTCCGAGTTGCCCAACTCGAGCTAGTCGGCTTTGCCGCGGACTTCGCCAACCGGGAAGCGCTCTTCATTGAGTTTCAATTTCTCGTTAATTACTTGAGACAAGTTGATGTTGGCTTGCTGGCACAGACGAATGAGATAAATCGAGATATCCGCGACTTCATTTTCAAAATCTGCTCGTCCTTGAGTATCACCCAGCAGATCATTTACCCCATCATCCGTTTTCCATTGAATGAGCTCAACGAGTTCGCCCAGTTCACCGGTGAGGGCCAAAGCCAGATTCCTAATTGAATGGAACTGACTCCACTCACGGATTTCGGAGAATTCAAGAATTTGAACAGCTACTTCTTCGAGATTGTAGGGCACCAACTATTCCTACCAAATTTCAATTGATTAGATCGTGACGGATTAGCCGTTACGGACTCCTGAAGTTTTTGTAATGGAGAACTTTCGCTTCAAGAATGATGTGTCATTGTCCGCTACCGAAGTCACCCGTGAGCGCGGGAGAATTTTGAACATTCGGCCTTTTACTTGATTCGGTCGCCTGGTGACTCTTCGCTTCTGTTGCGTCGACTCTGATGGACGCTATGCCAACAAGCACTCGGAATTGCTTTAGAGCTAGTCCGTTGTGCAATGCAAGCACCTATCCCGCAGGTGAAACACATCACTCCACGGAACGCTCGTTATTTCATGACTATTGAGTCCATGGGAGTGTGCCCAATTTTGGCCACTAATCAACATTTCACATTGCCGACTGTTATGAAAATGACTCCCCCCAGCGGTGATGTAGACGATTGAGGAGATGCCCGCTGGGGGCGTCTGACAGTGTCGACAGGCCGTGAGTCGTAAGTCGTGTTTGCAGCGATCAGTCATTTGGTCAATCCCAGCTTCCTCATTTGATAGCGAATACGCTCATCCGACCTCTTCAGTTGGATGCGCATTACGCGCATCTCCTCGCCTTGGATGACTGCTCGCCGAAGATAGTCCTTCTCTTTGTCCGTCCATGCATTCCATTCGCGTGAACGGTCCAGTTTGAAAGTAGATGCACCGCCTGGGGCATCGACGACCGGAGCGGACTTCGACTTCGGTGGCCTTGATTGCCTTTGCTTACCTTTGGCTTTTTTGTCTGCTTGAGATTTTGCAAATTCCTCAGGCGTCATAGGCCGAGGAAGATTGGTGTGCTTGTCATGGCTTCCCTGCGGAATCTTCATCGTTGTTATTCGTAGCAGCCTGATGTGACATCGCGCCATTAACGAAGAAAATGTATTGAACGATGTATCTATTGCCCCGTACACCGGGGAACAACAACGACTATCGATACAGAGAAAAGGCAAGTAATATAAGAGAAGTTGCTCTAACTGATGACGTAGACACTATCTACGGAACCGAGGGTCGGGAGTTCGAATCCCTCCAGCCGCACCATATGTGTCCGACGTAGCAGTCGGTGCTTTCCTGATGTTCACTCGCGAAGTGTTCGCTCCGGCACAATAGTGATACCACCCCTGCGAGGAGCACCATGCGACTGATTCCACGAATGACTACCGGGCTCGTCTTCGCTCTGTTGGTGCTCGTGGGGTGCCCACCGCTAGCTTCGGCGTCGAATCCCCTCCAATCATGGCCGGCCTCGTGTCAGGTAACGCAGACGTCGCTCAATCTCTGCGCGTCGAAGTACCTCGACGTCGCTAACACCCAATTACACGCCTGGCTGCAGCGGGAACGGGCAGCCGGCTTTTTGAAGAGTGATATCGACAGGGTGGAACGCCAATGGGAGGCCTACCGCACGACCGAGTGCGCAATGACGTCGCGCCGATACCAGAACGGCACCATCTATCCATTGACCTATGGGCTCTGCGAGATCACGCTGACGCAGGCCCGAATTGCGCAGATCCGCGACGACATTGCCGCTCTGAAGACGCCCTAGACGCTCGTTACGTTCGTGCCCGAGAGGGACTCTGACGTGATACGAACACCATGCAGACAAAAAGCCCGGACCGTCCTGCTTGACGGTCCGGGCCTTTTGTGTCTGGAGCGCGCCTAGTTACCGAAGGCTCGAATGAGTGCGGCAAAGTTCGGGATGCCGAGACCGGTGGCGGGGTTGAACACCGCACCCGGGGTACCGGTGTAGAAGACGTTGTCGTTGGACGAGCCCACCTGCTGCAGCGGCGTGAACGGCGAGTTGCGCTTGGTAGCCGCACGGTACATCAGCGGATTCCAGAAACCGACGCGGTGACCCAGGGCGGCGTCAATGAGGGCGGCCGTGCCGTTCAACTGGGGTGCCACGAAACTCGTGCCTCCGTAGCCACCCTGGAGGGCGGGGCCCCCGGCGTCAGTAAACGACGGTGCGTAGACCAGGTAGCCGGTTTCGGGGTCGGCGTTGGTCGAGACGTCCGGCACGGCTCGACCCGTGGCGGTTCCGGAGACCAGTGGTCCCGTGGGGTCGATGTTCCACCCAGTGGGCAGGTTCAGACCGTAGACGTTCTGCACGGCCGTGGGCTGCAGATAGTTCACGCCGGTATAAACGTTGGTGCCGGACACGCCGCGCTGGTAGCTCGGCGCGGGGTACACGGTGGAGAAGCCGCCACCGCCACCGACAACGAGTGACGGTGCGACGTCAGGCACCGTCGCACCGTTAATAGCGGCCACCGGCGCCCAGAGGTAGTCCCAGCCCCACGCCCGTTCACTGCTGACCTGGACGGTGGCCGAGTTCGAACCATTGACGAGCGTCGCGCTCCACGGCAGGGTCGTACCACCCGCAGCGGTGACGTAGGGGCTCGACGAGGGGGTGTCAACCGCGAGGTTGGTCGTCTGGAGGTCACGGGAGGCGTCGAAGGCGCCTGAGTCGCCGGCTGATACGAAGGCCGACTGACCCTGGGCCGCGAGTTCGAGGTAGGCCTCGTCAAAGGCGGCGAGGTAGTTCGGCGACTCGAAGCCCGCGGCGACCGAGGCGGCCACGACGGTTTCGGACTGGCCCCAACTGGCTGACACCGAACTGGCGACATTCTGGCTGGCGGCGGTGAAGAAGGCGTCGACGAAGCCGTAGTCGGTGTTGGGCGCTTGGTACACCACCACGTTGGCGCCGGGCGCTAGGGCACCGGACTGCTCCACGTCGAGGTCCGTCTCATCGGAACCGGAAGCGCCGCTCGGTGCACCCGGGCCACCGTCGACGTTGGTCACCGTCACCGTGCGACCGGTGTCGGGGACGTTGGCAATGTTGCTCCAGAAGTACTGCGGTGCGCCGGGATCGAGTGCGGCGAGGGTCACGATACCAATGGTCTGACCAGCCCCGTTCGAGCGGTTCGCGACCGAGGTCAGACCGTACTGGGCGGCAAAGTCTGAGGGCAGGTGGCAGTCGGAAGAAATACCGGTGAGGGCGACACAGTCGGAGGTGGCCAGACCGTTGGGCTTGGCGTACTTGGCCACGACGGTGCTGCTACGAGCCAGGTTGGTCGTCATCGGGCTGTAGTTGGTGAGACCGAGAATGGCCTGCACATTGACGGCCAAACGGTAGGGCAGCTCCGGTGGTGCGACGTTGCCGTGGACGAGCTGACCCTTAACGCCGGCCTGACGCGCGGTGCCGTTAAAGCCGGGGACCCAGTAGGTGTTCTCCTTGGTCACGAGTGCGGCATTGAACTGTCCGGCGGTACCGGAGGCGACCACAACCAAGCGGTCGGGGTACACCTGCGAGGTGATGCCAAAGCCGGTGAGGTAGTGCTGCAGGTCCTTGATCGAGTCAGGTGACGAACCGTACTGATCAGCGAACTGCGACACCGTGAGGAACTTGTCCATGCCTTTGGTGACCTTGTCGGCTAACACGTTCATGTTCTGACCGCGAAGGATGAACGACACCGTTTCCGGTGTCGCGTCGGGCGTGGCGCCAAAGGGCAGAATGCCCGGCACGGCGGCCACGTTCAGTGAGCCGGCAACGGCCACGAGACTGTTGGGATCCGGGGCGGAGGCCCCCGCGAATGTTGGTGTCATTGCGCACAACAGTGCGGCGGCACCGGCGAGTACTGCAGCCGTACGAGTTCTCATCATGGTCTCCCTCCACGTGAACCTGCGCCTGGGGCCATCAGTGAGGTCACCCAGTGTGTCGCAGCGTTCGAGACGCTATCCGAACAGCACCGCCGTTCGCCAATTGGTATCCCGCCAGATTTCGTCACCTTCGTCAGCGGGTCGGTCGAGGACGCGAACGCAAACGGCGGCAGCTGTCGGGCGCTAACTGACCGGCGAGGTGTTGACGACGGTGAAACTGGTGCCGTCACCTGACAGCGGTCCCGGAGTCAGCCACGGTTGACCAACCGAACTGTCCACTACCCACGGTTGATTCGTGAAGGCGGAAATTGCACCAGTTGTCGAGGTGGAGGAGGCCGAGGCGTTGGTGAACGTAGTGGGAGTGGTTGATGCCAAGGTACCCAGGGAGGCCACACCGGAGATGGTGATCCCGGAACGCTCCACGACCCACTCGGCGCTGCTTTGCGATGGCATGGGCACCGCCCCGCTCACGAGCTTGGTGTAGGTCCATACTTGCGTGACATCGGTAATGGTCATATTCCACACCCCATCGGTGACGGTAACTGATGCGTTTATCTCGTCGCCCGGGACCACGGGGTAGGTCGCAATCGGTAGGGGGACGTCGAAGTAGTACGCGCCGTCGGGGGCCGTGGCGTCACCGTACATTTCCCACCAGGCCTCGTAGAACGGCCCGTTGTAGATGCAGCGAGTACTGGTGCCGACCTGCTCAACGGTGGGCGTTCCACCGACGCCGTCGATACCCACCCACTGAGAGGTCTGGGTTGAGGTATTCGTCGCGCAGTTCACAGTTGGAACAACCCAGGAGCCCGACACTGCGGTGAACGTCTGGCCGGTCGCGACGTACCCCGCCCAGTTCGCATCAATCTGCGCGGCCGGGTTATCGACCGTCAGCACGGCGGGTGCTGAGGTCGCGGTTCCGCTGGCGTTGGTGTAAGTCACCTCGTACCACTTGCCATTGTCGAGCGCCGACGCAATGAAGCTATAGTTCGGCGACGTTGCACCAGGTAGTGGCGTCCAGGAATATCCCTCGTTGGACGAGACAGACCACTGGGCCGTCGCGACCGGTACGCCCGAGGCTGCTGAGGAGAACTCCATTTGATTGTTGGGGAACGTCAGCGAATTCTGCGGTGACTGGAGAATGGAGGGGGCGACGGGCGCGAGCGCCAGCACCGTCAACTGAGCGGGCGCGGTAGTGACCGATCCCGAGGCGTTGGTAACGACTGCTTCGAGCAGCTCACCCGACTGCGCAAGCGTCAGGCTTGGGAGAGTGAGGATTGGCGACGTGGCGCCCGTAATCGCACTGTAGGTAACCCCATTGTCGACCGACGCCCACCACGTGACGGTAGTGCGCACACCACTAAAGCGCACGGTGAACGTCGCCGACGACTCCTCGTTGGCCGACACGTTCGTGGGGCCCTGGAGTAGTTGTGGCGCGGGCAACGTGGTCACGGTGAGCGAGGCCGCCCGGGAAATGGTCGAGCCAACGTAGTTGGTCACCTCCGCGTCCACCTCGAGCCCGTTGAGGCTGAGCGGGAGCAACTGAAGGGGGAGGACGGTGCTCGTGGCGCCGCCGATGGTGCTCCAGGTAGCCCCTCGGTCGGTCGACTTTCGCCACTGCACGGTGGCGGTGGGGTCACTCGTCGCCACCGTAAATGACGCGCTATCGCCGACGTAGGCGGCGACGCTGGTGGGATTGGTTGTGATGCGGGGTAGTTGCGACGCGACCACCGTGAGTGACGCCGCAGTGGTGGTGACCGTGCCCTGCACATTGGTGTACGAGGCGCGGTACTGGTACCCCGTCATTTTTAGGGAGTTGACGGTCACCGTAAGAGTGGAGGCGTGGGGGCCGGTCTTCGACCAGGTCGTCCCGCCGTCGCGCGAGCAATACCACGTCACCGTTGGCTGAGGCAGGCCGGTAGCCGAGGCTGAAAAGTTCACCGTCGAGCCCACGACCGCGAGTGATACGGCGGTCGGATTTGCGGTAACGGTAGGAGCAATGAGCGGGGTCACGGTCAGGGTGGCCGGCGACGAGGTGGCACTCCCCGCTCGGTTGGTCACCGTGGCCTCGTATTCCCAGTTGTTCATAGCAACACTGGTGGTGAGACGTAGTTTTTTCGACGTCGCACCCACGATGGGCGCCCAGGTCCCACCACCGTCAGTTGACACCAACCATTGGACTTGCCCCGTGGTGGCATCGAC
>Ga0208250_1000646_pt1 | contig 9629 bp, 7 predicted proteins | sample CryBogCBE18Aug09_FD_184557 | JGI IMG/M metagenome (GOLD analysis project Ga0208250, IMG submission 184557) | Freshwater microbial communities from Crystal Bog, Wisconsin, USA - CBE18Aug09 (SPAdes) (version 2) | ecosystem: Environmental > Aquatic > Freshwater > Lake | place: Crystal Bog, Wisconsin... | reverse complement strand
CGGCCGCCAGACTGGGCCTGCACCGATCAAGTTAAAACCTGGTGCCTTCAGGTGAGAGACCATTCTCGGACTGGGAACGCTGTAAGGCAGATGCGGGTCATTTGCCAGAATAGCCCGACCAGTCTGTGTGAGCTTAGGCCCAATGACCCAGGCGTTACTGCCGTTGCGTGAGTCGATATCAGGTTGAAACAGCTCGGCAACGGTTGCCTGATCAGCGCCGGCGACATGCACGATCTTGTCGAACGGCAAGGGAGCTACGCGATAATTGAGCAGTTTAAGGTCGTCACTACTTATCTTGAAAACATCCAGACCCGCAGGTATCGTAAGCGGCCAGGCAGGCTCGAGTGGATGGGCAAGTGCATCGAGTTCGAGCGAATTACGTTGCGCCAGCATGACTCGGCGGATTTCACCCTGTATGTTAGGTGAGGCCGAGACGCGGCAACGCAACAGGTCGTCTTTGATCCAGCGATCAGGCGTCATCTTGAGCGCGACAAACTCTGGGGGTAGCAATGCGGGATCCGCCAGCACTTGATCAACGCGGGCGTTGATACCCGCGACAAAGGCGCTGGCAATCCCCTCAACCTTGCTATCGAGCTTCGCCCACTCTGCCTCAATCGGACCGCGAAACATCAGCAGTCGTGCCACGTGGTCAAACGGGACAAACGCTGCACCAAACACCTCTGCGAGCTTACCGACTTGCCTGCGATGATTCAGGTCGAGTTGCCACAAACGCAGCAAGGCTGCTGCATAACCTTGCCCAAAAAAGGCATCAGCTATGTTTTGAGCTTCTATGTGCGGTATGCCCCAGCAATCGATCTGGATGGTGACAGGGCCTGTTAAGCCTTTGACTTGATGGGTTTGTTCAGACTGTCGTGAATCGACCATGAGTATTGGATATGTTTGTTTTAGATGTGTTGCGGGGTATTCTAGGGTTCACCGCCAGTTTTGACAGCATTTTTTTCAACAAGAATAATGATTTTCCAGACAATCCTCTATGCATACACTTTATTACACGCTACCTGAAAACAAGGACTTTGATTACGATCAAAGCCGTCAGCGCGGGGCGACCGGACAAGCGATCGCAGCCACGGCCTCCCCGCTTGCATCACTCGCCGCGATTACAGCGATTAAAAACGGTGGTTCAGCCGCTGACGCGGCTGTTGCTGCACAAGCTGTACTTGGGCTGGTTGAACCGCATGCGTCGGGTTTTGGCGGTGGCACGGTCATTGTCTGGCACGATGAAAACACCGGTACTTCAGGCGTAATTGATGGCTTGGCAGCGTCACCGGCTAGCGTGACTGACTGCCTTGAACGCGACTTTGACGGTCGTACCATACCTCGTGAGAGAGCGATGTCTGGCGGAAGGACGGTGGGGGTACCGGGCACGCTCAGAGCATTAGAAAGCGTGCACAAGAGATTCGGTAAACAACCGTGGGCGAAGGCGTTCGAAGCAGCGAGACAGCACGCGACTGAGGGCTTTGCGATTCCACCCTATCTGATCAAAACGATTACCGAGATAGGATCGATACAAGATGAACGCCTCGCCCATGAGATTTATTGTGGGGGAAAACGCCGGGTCATGCCAGAGGGCTCAATCGTTCGAAATACCGCTTATGCGAAAACGCTCGAGGTCATCGCTGAGCAAGGAGTTAGTGCTTTTTATGAAGGCTACATCGCTGAACAGATCGTCGCGGTTGTGAACAACGATTTGTTTCCTGGTCGCATGACAAAGCGAGATCTCGCGGACTACACCGCGCTCGACAAAGCGGCCGCGACCTACCGATTCAACGGCTCAACAATTTTGACGGCACCCGCACCCGTATTTGGTGGAATCGCTGTTGGCCAGATCGTACAAATGATGGAGTCGCTCGGCTTAGCAGGTCTGGATCTTTGCGATAGCGCTGATCTCACCCATGCCGTCATGCAAGCGGGTCCGGTTGCGTTTTCAGATCGCGGCGCATACATCGGCGAGCAGACACCTACTTCCATTCAAGCGGCCTTACTTGATCCCGCCTACGTTGCCCAGCGCGCAAAGTTGATTGATATGGGCAAAGTGATGACCTCAGTCAGGTACGGAGACCTTGGTGCCGACATGCCAGCCGGGCCCGACGGGACAGGCCTGACCAGCGCGATGACCTCGCACCTCGTCATCAGCGATGGCGACGGCCTGACGATATCCATGACAACAACCATTAATCAGAACTTCGGATCGAGGCTATCAGTCTGTGGCTTCTACCTGAATAATGTTCAAACCAATTTCGCTGCAAAGTCAGGTAGCGAAACCGGCAAGCGCGCCTATAACGCTATGGCGCCCAACAAGCGCCCAATGACCTCCTTCGCACCAAGCATCATGTTGAACTCGGACGGTTCAATTCGAGCAGCCCTAGGCGCTGGCGGAGGCAACCGAATAGTGGGTTTCGTCGCCAACGCCCTCTTACGAATCGCTGCTGGATACCAAGACGCTCAACAGATCATCTCTGCCCCACAGGCCTTGAGTTGGACTGCCCTATCTAATATAGAGCCTGGCCTGAGCAAACTTGGCCATGACTTGACCCAGCGTGGCCACTATCTCATGGCAAGGCGAATGGACGGAGGCACTCAAGTCGCTCTCAAGCAGGGCAAGAGCTGGAATGCTGGCGCTGACATCCGTCGCGACGGTACAGCCGTGGCACTAATTAAGTAGAAAACCTGGCGGCATTTTTTTTGCCGTCATAGCTCTGCTCCCAGAGCTCGTTTCACGAAAGGTCAGTTTCTCGCCTGTGACACTGTCGACCTGATAACGAATGGTATAGATTGGATCATCAAAATCCACCAGCTCACCGTTGGACCTGACCACCTGAGTCTTGAGTACTGAGGCGTCGAACGCCCAGCAACCGGTCTCTCGCAACTCAGACCTGATATTACGTCCCTGCTTAACCCGCGTTTGCTGCTTCAGTTTGCCATCAGCAGCAAGCGTCATCAAAGTTTGAACCTCACCGGCCACACCTTTCTGCTGGCGCACGAAATACCACTGCCCTATCAGTTGAGTACCTGCCTTTGACGGCTGGCAAACGGGCTCTGGGGGAGCTTTGGGCAAAACGGGCATTGGTGGGCCAACTTCTTCATTCGCACAACCGGCGAGCGACAGCACGATAGCCAAGCCCAATATCCTGAAATTCTTCATCCCGCTTGTAGACCTCTTTCACTAACGCTTGACTGCAATCAAAAACTTACCTGCCCTGAGTCTCGGCAACTTGAGAATCTAGCTTGTCAGCAGGATATGGGCAATCTTTGTGCGAAAAAGTTTCATGGCCCAACAATAAGCTGTGCATTTTTGCGACAACTGCTCGAAGTGCTTGCAAGTAAAAAGTATAAAAAAATCAGAAAAACAGGCACTTAGCGAGGTTTTCTCGTCTAAAACCCGCACAGTTTCGAGATAAAAACCGTACACCCCCTGATTTAAGGGATAAATCCGTCAATTAACGTAAATTTAGCCGGTTTGCGCAAAATGTTTTTGTTGATTCGGTGCAATCAAACCACTAGAATTGGTAACACTCAAGTAAAAAAACACAACATCTAGTAGCAACAGTCACGCTAGCCGCAGGAGCCCTTATGCAGACTTCCACCAGCACTTTAGCTCGCTCAGAAGCGCCCCCAACATTCGCAGGTCAAGCCCCTATTCCAACTGAAACCGCCTATTCGCAGTACCACATCATCCGCCGTAACGGCGCTGTCGTAAATTTTGAACCTAGCAAAATCGGGATTGCACTGACGAAAGCTTTTCTCGCTGTCAACGGTGGGCAAGGCGCAGCCTCTGCCCGCGTGCGCGAGCTAGTCGATAATTTGACTCGCCAGGTTGTGTCGGTGCTGATGCGTGGCAGACCGAACGGTGGGACTTTTCACATCGAAGATATACAAGATGCCGTCGAACTCGCGCTGATGCGCTCCGGCGAACATGATGTTGCACGCGCTTACGTGCTTTACCGTGAGCGTCGCTCACAAGAGCGCGCCCGCACTCAAACTGAGCAAGCGCCCGCTCAAACCACCGCATTCAACGTCACCGACAACGGCGTCACCAAACCACTCGATATGGCGAAACTAAAGGCCACGATCGAATCAGCAGGGTTTGGTCTGGGCGACTTTGTTGATTCTGAAGCACTCTTGCGCGAAACACTGAAAAATCTGTATGACGGTGTACCAGTCGAAGAAGTCTACAAATCTGCGATTCTGGCTGCGCGCGCCTCGGTCGAAAATGATCCAGCGTACAGCCAAGTCACGGCTCGCCTGTTGCTGCACACGATTCGTAAAGAAGTCCTGCAGGCCGAAGTTTCACAAGAAGATATGGCAACAGAGTACGCATCCTACTTCCCGAAGTTCATCAAAAAGGGGATTGAAGCCGGCTTACTTAATAGCGAGCTCTCCCGCTTTGATTTACCACGATTGGCTGCCGCGCTGGATTCAAGTCGCGACTTGCAATTTGATTACCTTGGCTTGCAGACGCTCTACGACCGTTATTTCCTGCACATCCGTGGCCAGCGTATTGAGTTACCACAAGTATTTTTCATGCGAGTCGCGATGGGTTTATCCATTGGTGAAATTGACCGTGAAACCCGTGCAATTGAGTTCTACCATATCCTTTCATCGTTCGACTTCATGAGCTCGACCCCGACACTGTTCAATGCGGGCACCCTGCACTCGCAGTTGTCGTCGTGCTACCTGAGCACCGTTTCGGATAATCTTGACGGTATCTACGAAGCAATTAAAGAAAACGCCCTGCTCGCTAAATATGCTGGTGGGTTGGGTAATGACTGGACGCCGGTGCGCGCCATGCGCAGTCATATCAAAGGCACCAACGGCGAAAGCCAGGGTGTTGTGCCTTTCCTGAAAGTCGTGAACGATACGGCTGTTGCGGTCAACCAGGGTGGCAAGCGCAAAGGTGCAGTTTGCTGCTACCTCGAGAGCTGGCATCTGGATATCGAAGAGTTTCTGGATCTACGCAAGAACACCGGGGACGAGCGCCGCCGCACCCACGATATGAACACAGCCAACTGGATTCCAGACCTGTTCATGAAGCGCGTGCTGGAGGGCGGTCACTGGACGTTGTTCTCACCATCTGATTGCCCTGACCTGCACGATAAAGTAGGTATCGCTTTCGAGAAAGCCTATACAGGTTACGAAGACAAAGCCGCTCGCGGCGAACTAACGCTGTACAAGAAAATGCCAGCGCTCGACTTGTGGCGCAAAATGTTGTCGATGCTGTTTGAAACGGGCCATCCCTGGATCACGTTCAAAGACCCATGCAACATCCGCTCACCACAACAGCACGTCGGTGTCGTTCACAGCTCAAATCTGTGTACTGAGATCACGCTCAACACGAACGATTCTGAAATCGCGGTTTGCAATCTCGGCTCAGTCAATCTGGTGCGCCACCTTAAGACCAACCCAGATGGATCGCAGTCGCTCGATCACGCTAAATTGCAAAGCACCATCAACGTTGCAATGCGGATGCTGGATAACGTCATTGACATCAACTACTACGCAGTTGCTAAGGCCCGTAACTCTAATGTGCGTCATCGCCCGGTGGGCATGGGTATCATGGGCTTCCAGGATTGCTTGCACATCATGCGCACGCCTTACGCGTCGCAACAAGCGATTGAATTTGCTGACCAGTCTATGGAAGCGGTTTGTTATTACGCCTACAGCGCATCGAGTGATCTCGCCGCAGAGCGGGGCCGTTACGCAAGCTACGACGGCTCACTTTGGTCGCAAGGCATTTTGCCAAAGGACTCTCTCGGACTGTTGCGTGAGCAACGTGGTGGCTATGTTGAAGTGGACGAGTCAAGCACGATGGATTGGGATGCGTTGCGTGCACGCATCAAAAAGCAAGGGATGCGCAACTCAAATTGCGTAGCAATTGCACCTACAGCAACAATATCGAATATCATTGGCGTGTCCGCGTGCATCGAACCAACTTATCAAAACTTGTACGTTAAATCTAACCTCTCCGGCGAGTTCACTGTCGTTAACGAACACCTCGTTCGTGACCTCAAGAAACTAGGCTTATGGGACGAAGTCATGGTCGCAGACCTTAAGTACTTCGATGGCAGTCTGTCCCGAATTGATCGCGTTCCTGCTGAACTGCGTGCGCTTTATGCGACCGCGTTTGAAATCGAGCCAACCTGGTTAGTCGAGTGTGCCTCACGTCGTCAAAAATGGATCGATCAGGCCCAATCACTAAACATTTACATGGCGGGTGCTTCAGGCAAAAAGCTGGATGAGACATACAAGCTTGCCTGGCTGAGGGGTTTAAAAACAACCTATTATCTGCGCACATTAGGTGCAACCAGCGCAGAGAAATCAACTGGCCGCGGTGGCGAATTGAACGCAGTAAATTCTTCGGGCGCTGGATCGACATCCGGTACCTTTGCGAGTGCCCCAATGGCACCTAACTTGCCCGAGCCTGAAGTACTCGGTGCGGCTTGCACGATGAGACCTGGTGATCCGGGTTTCGAAGAGTGCGAAGCCTGCCAATAACCGAGACTGGATTAGAAATATGCTTACCTGGAATGACGAAGTAACCACAACCACACCAACACCACCATCAGTGGCAGTTGGTGGCTTAGGCTTGGCAAGCGCTGCTGCTGCCGCCCTGCGCCAAGCAACTGGCGTATTTGGTGATACCGCTTTACCGCCGCCTGTTGCGCCCGAGGCCCTAATCGCCAACGAAGCGACGGCGCAACGACGCGTCAATGTTGCTGACAAGCGAATCATCAACGGCCAGACAGATGTGAATCAACTGGTGCCCTTTAAGTACAAATGGGCCTGGGAGAAATACATCGCTACGTGCGCGAATCACTGGATGCCCCAAGAGATCAACATGTCTCGCGACATCGCGCTCTGGAAAAACCCAACCGGCTTGAGTGATGATGAGCGTCGTATCATCAAGCGCAACCTGGGATTTTTTGTTACAGCTGATTCTCTGGCTGCCAACAATATCGTGCTGGGCACTTATCGCCACATCACTGCGCCAGAATGTCGTCAGTTTTTGTTGCGGCAAGCCTTTGAAGAAGCCATCCACACCCACGCTTATCAATACATTGTTGAAAGTCTGGACCTGGATGAATCAGAAATATTCAATGCTTACAACGAGGTCCCCTCGATCCGTGCCAAGGATGAGTTTCTGATTCCTTTCATCGACGCAATCGCGGATCCTAACTTCAAGACTGGCACGCCCGAGAACGATCAAACGTTATTGAAATCGCTGATTGTCTTTGCTTGCCTGATGGAAGGTCTTTTCTTTTACGTAGGCTTTACCCAAATTCTGGCGCTTGGCCGTCAAAACAAGATGACGGGTGCCGCAGAGCAATATATGTACATTCTGCGTGATGAGTCCATGCACTGCAATTTCGGGATTGATCTGATTAACAGCATCAAGCTCGAAAATCCACATCTCTGGACACCAGCGTTTCGTGAAGAGATTCGGGCGCTCTTTAGCAAAGCCGTCGAACTTGAATATGCCTACGCTGAAGACACCATGCCACGTGGAGTGCTGGGTCTGAATGCTCCTATGTTTAAATCTTATCTGCGATTCATTGCGAACCGTCGTTGTCAACAAATCGGTATCGAGCCCTTGTTCGCCCAGGAAGAGAATCCTTTCCCCTGGATGGCAGAGATGATTGATCTGAAAAAAGAACGTAACTTTTTTGAAACTCGCGTGATTGAGTATCAAACCGGAGGTGCCCTGAATTGGGAATAATCCCTCACCGGTTTGCATTTACTCACGCTTATTACATGCCGAAGGCTGTAGTTAGCCTCGGTGCCATTTGAATTGATTCTCGTCCACAGGCGGGACTCAGTTCAAATGGCTGTGCCGTATTCATTAGCGCAAACGTTGTTACTGATGCAGGATGGCAGTAGTTTGTGCCGATGAATAACTCGGGTGACACGAAATCCCATGGTGGGACGTAGTCGAGCACGGGTTTAAGTTTGGGACCCTGAACTCAAGGAGTATTACCATGGCAACAGCCAAAAAAGCAGCAAAGAAAGCCCCTGCCAAGAAAGCCGCCGTCAAGAAGGCAGTCAAGGCAGTTGTAAAGAAAGTTGCAGCAGTTAAGAAAGTCGCTGCAAAGAAAGCTCCTGCTAAAAAAGCAGCAGTTAAGAAAGTAGCAGTTAAGAAAGTCGCTGCAAAGAAAGCTCCTGCTAAAAAAGCAGCAGTCAAGAAAGTAGCAGCTAAAAAAGCTCCTGCCAAAAAAGTAGCAGCTAAAAAAGCTCCTGCTAAAACAGCAGCGGTGAAGAAAGTTGCAGCTAAAAAAGCTCCAGCTCCAAAACCAGCAGCACCTGTAAAAAAAAAGTAGTTAAAAAGGTAACAGCAGGCAAGCCTGCTGTTACCCCTGCAGCAGCCCCCTCGACAGCCGCAGCGCCAGGCGCAAAGACCGCGCTCAACCCTGCAGCTTCTTGGCCCTTTCCCACGGGTGGTCGTCCATAAGTTTTAGTTGTGGACGTGGGGATGAACCGCCTGGCATTGTCAGGCGGTTTTTTACTTGCCCGTTACTGATGAAAATCACCCTTGCGTGCGACAATAAGGTCTAATTTTGTCGACGTGGTGAATTATGACTTCAACGATTGCAGAAATCCTCAGATTTCTCTTGCAGACTGCCTCAACAGCTCTGGGGGTAGCGCTTTTGGGTCGCGCCTGGATGTACACCGTGCGTCTCCACCCATTCAATCCAGCCTTCAAAACGATCGCTCAATTCACTGACTGGATCGTACTGCCAACACGGCGCGTGATACCGCAAGCCAAATATATCGACTGGAGTTCACTCGTCGCGGCCTATCTGATCGCTGTCACGTATCTTTTTTTGATATCGATGCTTAGCGCAGGATCATTCGTTCCTCCTTATTTACTGGTTCGCCTGTTTATCACCGCACTGGTCAAGGTATTTACGTGGTCAGTAAATTTAATTATCTGGTTAACTTTGATACAGACTGTTTTATCTTGGGTTAACCCGCTCGCCCCCATCATGCCGGTACTCAGAACATTGAGTGATCCTTTGCTAGCTCCTATCCGAAAAATTACGCCAAACTTAAACGGGATTGACCTGTCTACATTGATTCTCTTTGTGCTGGCACAAATAGCGTTGATCGTGCTCGATCAGATCAGCTTCGCGCTCTTACTCATTTAAATACGACGCATCTATGTTGTTATCTTATCCACTACGACGGGTGGCGGTTGCTTTCGCTGCATTTTTGCTAGTTAGTGTCGGGCAGTCGCTTGCGCAAGCCCAGGGCATGACCTCACTACTAATCAAGTCTGCAACGCCAAGTCCTAAAACCACGGATACGTCCGGGACCGATAACGCGGGTAGCAAGGACCAGCTAGCTCAGGTCGCAGCCCAACAGACAGACATTCAAAGACAGCTGGATCTAGCGGTTGCTGACAATAACAAAGCTAAAAACGCGTTCGGGTCCTTGACACCTGATGCTTCCGAGGCGCAACGCCAGGTTGCAATGCAGCTTGAGGCTTCGCTACAAACCCGGGTGGACTTCTTATCCCAGATTAACGATTTGCTCAAAGAGCTCGAGCGCCAAATTCTGAACACGATGGCTGCAGAGGCCGAGCGCGATAACTGGAAACCACCAGCCGGGACGCC
>Ga0208250_1000643_pt1 | contig 9655 bp, 5 predicted proteins | sample CryBogCBE18Aug09_FD_184557 | JGI IMG/M metagenome (GOLD analysis project Ga0208250, IMG submission 184557) | Freshwater microbial communities from Crystal Bog, Wisconsin, USA - CBE18Aug09 (SPAdes) (version 2) | ecosystem: Environmental > Aquatic > Freshwater > Lake | place: Crystal Bog, Wisconsin... | reverse complement strand
TACCACTATTATTATATATAGTAATTACATTACCATCAGAGAATATACTTGCTGGTATAGTAACACCACCTGTAGTAATATTAATATATTTACCGTTATCGGTAAGCTGTAGTGTGTAGCTTGTTGATTGACTGTTAGAAGGTATTGAGTTTGTACCGCTATAACCTGAAATACCAGAGCCGCTATAACCGCTTATACCACTCCACCCACTAATACCGCTATAACCACTAATACCAGAATAACCAGAGTAACCGCTGATACCAGACCAACCAGAGATACCTGAGTAACCACTGATGCCGGAGTAACCGCTATAACCCGAAATACCGGAATAACCGCTTATACCACTATAACCTGAAATGCCGGAATAGCCACTATAACCAGAGATACCTGAGTAACCACTTATACCAGAAAAACCAGATATACCGCTATAACCACTGTTACCAGAGTAACCTGAATAACCAGAAATGCCTGAATAGCCACTGATGCCGCTAAAGCCGCTGTTACCACTGAAGCCAGAATAGCCTGATATACCTGAAACACCTTGCCCTATAGGTGTACGTAATACCGTAAATACTGAACTACCATTATATTGATAAGCAGCTGTAACAGGAGAAACACTTGAAGTATATGCTGAAACTTGTAATAAAATACGATCTGTAGCAGATAGAGTTGTAATGTTACTTGTAACTGTAGCTAATTTTTGATAAGTTGAAGTTGTATCTGAAACCGTACCAGAATCAGCACTTAATATAAACGTTCCAGTGCTACTGGTGGTCATTGAATACGTATATACACTGAATACAAAATTAGCTGTACCACCTGTTACGTAACGATAAAATTCGACATCCCAAAGACCTGGGGGTATTTCTGTTAAACCAGGCTCTCCAATTGGTGTTAAATACCAGCCGAAAGCTGTTAACCCCGTACTTGAAGTAATTGCTATATAATCGTCGTTAACTGTTGTTCCACCGCCACCTGGCTGTAAAGCCATTACTTCATATGTGGAAGAGTTTTGATCGCTTGCTATTTCTTCTAAAAAGTATGTACGTCCGTATATTGAACCACCTGTTGTACCAGACCAACCTGAAATACCAGAATAGCCTGATATACCACTATAACCTGAATACCCTGAAATACCTGAAGCTGCATAAGCACCTGGTATACCACTAAAGCCTGATATACCTGAGTAACCAGATGTACCAGAATAACCAGAATAACCGCTTATACCACTATAACCTGAAATACCGCTATAACCACTAATACCAGAATAACCTGAAGTACCTGAAAAACCAGAATAACCACTTATACCAGAATAACCAGAATGGCTACTATAGCCTGAATAACCTGAAATACCAGAGTACCCTGAAATACCAGAATAACCACTATAACCTGATGTACCGGAATAACCAGAAATACCGGAATAACCTGAAATACCAGAGTAGCCGCTTGTTCCACTAAAACCACTAAAACCAGAGATACCAGAATAACCACTTATACCGGAGTAACCGGAAGTACTGTTACCGGAGTAACCGGAAGTACCTGAGTAACCGGAATAACCAGAGGTACCGGAATAGCCACTTATACCAGAATAGCCGGAATAACCGCTAATGCCAGAATAACCTGAAATACCGCTAAAACCTGATATACCACTAAAACCAGAGATACCAGAATAACCAGAAGTACCGGTACCACTAAAACCAGAGTAACCAGATACTCCGGAACCTGAATAACCAGACTTACCAGAGATACCCGAGTAACCAGAGATACCAGAAAAACCACTATAACCTGAACTTGCAGCCGCACCAGGTATACCACTATATCCCGAAGGACCGGTTGGACCAGAATAACCAGATTTACCAGAAGTACCAGACCAACCAGATATACCACTATAACCACTATACCCACCTATACCTGCTGTACCAGAAAAACCAGAATAACCAGATGTATTGCCACTATAACCGCTCACGCCTGAATAACCGCTTGTGGTAGCGGTGTACAGCATGTTTGAATTAATTTTTATTAAAGAAGACATAGTTTAGTAGCGTTTTACAATTAAAATAGTATTACCAATTGGCGGTATGTCATTAAACGTTAATGTTTGGTTCTGTACACTAACAGTATAGCTACTATCAGGTGTTTGTGTTACACCATCAATGGTCACCTGATAGTCGCTTGCACGGGAAGAGGTAATATTAGATAACGTGTATGTGGTTGTTGCACCATCTGATATAAATGTCCAATAAGTTGGTAAAGTGGTTGTCATTGAAAGAGAGTTTGTTGTAGCTACTGCTGCTACAGCCTGAGATATTAAGTACTCTTCTGGAATATTATATTCACCAGCATTATAAAATGCAGCTGAAGCCTCAGATGTAGTTGTAGTAGTATATGTATTTATCGAGACAGATGGGTCTCTATCAAAGTAATTGTTTGTATCGTAAAGCTCTTCTATCTCTATACTAAATTGAGATGATACAGTATTTAAATAAGGTAAAGAAGTTAAAATATCCGGGTTTGTTATAGTAAAACCGTTTAATATAATACCATCTGGGGTAACCTTACGAGTGAAAGCAGTTAAGAGGTAATTGTAGAAAAGTCTTTCTAAAGAAGTGCTTGTGCCTGTGAGATTATTTTTAAGTTTAGTATAAGATATATGATTACGTTTATTGGCTAAATAAACAGATATGTCTTTTAATCTACGAGCATAAGCAGTAATAGTAGCCTGTAAGCTTATGTTATCATTAATGTTTACCTCACTAAAAAATGTTTGTTCTTCAGGTGTACGAGCAACTATACCTAAAGTTTGTAAAAATGTTTGATAATAATTTTTTACATAATTAACTGAAACCGCATTTGATAAACCCTTGTTTACGTACCAGCTGGTTACATAAGCATTGTATTGAGCGGTTAGATCCGAAGATGTTATGTTGTTATTACGTATTCTCCAGTCTTGAAACGAATAAGGCTGGGTTGAATCACCACCACCAGATACACTGGAGGCACTTGCTAATGTACTAATTGTATTAAAAACTGGCATATTATTGTTTAATTAACCCCAATCCTTGATGCATATAATAGTTATAAATTGACTCTAAGATACCACCATCTTTTACCCAGTCTGCATGATTTGTTCCAGATAATTCAGATAACGTGGTATACGGGTCATCCCAACTAACTAAACCTTCAACTTGTTGACCGTCTACTTGTCCGTTATATACAAAGAATCTATAATTTTGAGATACTGGTGTCTGTAAACCCCAACCGAAGAACGCACTTAAAGGATAAGCTGTTAAAGGATAAGATGAAACAGGATATGCTTTAGTAGGTAAAAGATTACCCAAGCCACGTGCTGTAACACTACTGTAGCTCGTAATCTTAGGTACCTCTATTAGCTCAAAGTTTTGGGAATTAAACAAATCATTAGCTACTATTTTCTGCCCGGCTGAAACAATAGTAGTGTTAATAATATACTCTGATAGTATACCGCCTAAATTAGGTAATCCAGCGCTTAACGAAAAATTACGTGCATATTGGGATCTTGCACCCCACACGACACTTTGTTGGGTGGTATACATATCTACTACTCTACGCAATGTAGGCGGAATATCGTAATTGTAGTTATCAAGTGTTAAGCCTAACGATTCAGCCTGAGAATAAAAACTATTAACATTAGCAGTGTTTAAATCAGCTATATTTTTTACATAATTAGCGATTCTTTCATACACTACACCACCGTACGTATCATCATTCGTAGCACTGGTACCGGCAACTGCAGCTAAGTAGTTATCAAACAGTACTGTATTTTGATTAATTGACGGTTGTAAAGCATAGGATTTTAATTGTGCACTAAAATCAAAATTGCCATTAATCTTACGAGCAAAATATGTATTATCGAAGTCTACTACGTAGAACACCGGGCTTACACCTGCTATACCATAACCACCTACCGAATTAGGTTGATTGGTAATATAGCGAAGTGTAGCAGCTGATGCACAAGGTATAAGTGTTGGGTTATAGCCTGCAGACACACTCGGTGTAAGATCTGTAGTATATGCAAAGCCACTATAACTCGGGGTAGTTAAATTGTATACGTTTAATGTAGCAGCCCCTACTGTATAAGGTGTAAAAGTACCAAGATAATAACCACCTGCATCTCTACCATTAAGATCAAATCTTGTTATCGTGTATTGTAAAGAGTTACCTGTTAAACCTGTTGTACTTAAATTAAATGATGCACTACTTGCAGAAGTATAATTGGTAGAAGATAATGAAACCTGGAACGAATTACCCACATTAGTAGTACCTGCATTAAGTGGGTAGTTAAACAGAGAAACATTCGATAAAAATGCTGCGGTACCAACAGCAGACGGACTCTTTATCATTGTTACAAATTGACTTTCAACACCTGGCCAATATGTAGTGTTTAATGGTATAGTACCGTTTAATGTTACATTTACGTGATCAGGTAAGAAGCGCTGTACATAATAATATGATGATAACGCAACTAAAGAATTTGAATACGAAGGTACATCAATGTAATCTGGTCCAGGTAAATTAGGTACGTATGTAGTATCTAATGTAACCCATATAGTAGTTGGGTTAACAGATTGATAAGGTACAATTACACCACTAACGGGTGTGGATGAAACCTTTACAGAAGGTATATCGTCTATATAGTAAAAATTACCAGAACCTGAAAGACCTACTAATGTACCGTTAGGATTATAATTACCATTAGCATCAATTATAATAGGTGTACTACTAATTGGTTGGTAATTAGTAATAATGGTACCTTCATCTAAAGGATTAGCAGAAACTGTAGTAAACCGCCAAGCCGGGCGCAAATCTGATGTCTGCGTTTGTTCAATTTCCGTATAAGGTTGAGATAAAGAGCCTTGAGAGTATAAACGAAAGTTTAATGCGCTGTTATTGAGTATACTTGTATAGTAATTGAATGTAAGTGGTACAGGACCTGAAGTAGGAGTACCAGACTTACATCCTTGATAACCAAAGAAGCAAGCACCAGCAGACAACTGCCCTACCATGATACTGTTCCAATTAGTATAATCCCAGGCTAACGTATCTTTAACGAAACTAACCGCTGTAACTAATACAGAAAATGTTGATGGTGGTATGTTAGTAGCATTATTGAATAGTGCTACTTTTACTTCATAAATACCTGGCCAATTATAAATGTGAGTAGGAGAATAATCTGTACTATATGTACCATCACCAAACCACCACATTAAACTATAGGTTGATGTTACTGCTGCAGGCGTGATACCAGCAGAAGCAGGAAACGTGAGTGAATAACTGAAAGGAGTAGCTAAAGTAAAGCCACTAAGTGAACTGTTTGATCCACTAACCGTAATACCTTGAAGAACACTTAGCGGGGTAGCCATATTAGAAGTTTACTATTGATGCGTTTTGAGATACTTCTTGTTGTACTACAACACGGGAGAGTAGCTCAGTAATATCATTTAAATATACTGTTTGGAATGGCTGTACAGTGAATGTTTTTGAGGTTGATGTAATATCGTTGTTTGGATAAGATGGGTTATATACAATTAATGACACACCATTAACTGTTTCTGTACCGTTTATTGTTTGTACTGATTGTACATCAGTTAGAGCTAATATACTACCGGTAATATCTGAAACATTAATTGTACATCCTAAAGTTAAACTGGAAGGATTGAAATAAGATTCAAATATAGATTGTATATTGCTTTGTATTACGCTTACCGGTGTTTTAGCACCACGTTTCAACGTAATCACTAATTGAGAGTTGGCTATGTCGCTTGCTGTTACAGTAGTACTAACACCTGTACCTGTTGTTACTGCCAAGTACACTGGGTCCATTACAATAACTTCAGATGTTAAACTCTTTTTATCAGTAATAGTAGAAATGATTAATTGTTTTTGAGCTGGTGTAAGATAGTTTATATAATTGTTAGTTAAAAGCTTTGTAGCTTTAGGTAAAACATATACATATACATTATTAAAGTTACAAGCATCAGCAAAAGCCATTTGATTGTAAAGCACTCTATAATCAACTCCTGGGTTAGTTAGACCAATATTATAAAGATACTGTAAATGTCCATTTACATAGTCATTGTTGCTTAATACTGCTACATCGTTTATAATGTTTGCAAAATTAGCTTTAATATATGACTCATAGTCTGCAGAAGTTACTACCCTGTACTGAGACTTGTATGAAGCTGGAGCATTAGAGCGAATACTATCTACTGATTCAATATCTGTAAATGTAGTAGAAATGTTAGTATTAGAGAATTGTAGATTTAGAATGCTTACATCATCTAATAGATTTAAATCACTACTTGTGACTTGAGGCTGTATTTGTGCAAATTGGCCGGTAGTGTATAATGCAGCGCTTTGACCATTAATAGCACCAACACCCACCTCTCCTGTTGTACCTGCTGATTGTAAATAGTATATTGCTACAACATCACCAACATCTAATTGAGCACCGTTAATGTTATCACCGAATTTAAGTTCGTAATTCTTATTACTGTTTAAACGTATTTCGTATGTGGTGTCAGTGGCGCTTTGTAGATAAAGAGATTCAGTCTTTGTCCATTTTGTCCATTCTCCAGTAGAATTGGTTTTCTTTACATATACATCAATATTAAAATGATCTATAATAACATTGGTACCTGGAATTAAATAAACAATTTCATTAGCTTCACCGCGTGCCGTGTAAAGCGGGTACTCTATATAGCTACCCTGATACAACAAGTACTGATTACCTACAGTTGTTAGTTCTTCTGTAACACCAGAAAGCACTCTTGTAAAAGTAATGTCTTCATTGAATGAATACGTTGCATTACCTGCACGGAGTAAAGTATAGCGAGGTATTGTATAGTAGCCTGGAGCTAAATTTGGTCCTGCTGAAACTGAAAATGATAAAGTAGAAGTTTGTGCACCGATTGGAGCGTAGTTTAGAATCTTAACTATACGATTCATGTTTTCGTAAAGCTGAGCTTCACTAAACAAGGATTCGGTTGCTGTTTGATTCTGATAGTATAAAAGAACGTGGAAAGCGTATGCTATAATGTTATTAATAGCCGTAATATTAGAACCTTCGTAGTTCTGGTCTGTAATAATGCCGCTGTTGTTTAAACGACTTGTAATAAAGCTTCTTAATGAAAGAGCATCAAATGCTACGTATTCATTATTTGCTATATTAAGATCTTTATTGTCTGAAGCTGTATTCATCGTTATGTTAGAAGTGTAAACCCGCTTTTGTCTAAAACACCCGGTAAGATGATTTGTTGATTAAGAGCTGGTATCAAAATACTTAATACAATAGTAAAGGTTTGCTCGTCTTTATTGACAGTTATGTTAACATTCTGGACTTGTACTCGTGGTTCAAAATTACTAACGTTATCCATTATATGATTACCTATTAGGTGAGCGGTAGCATTAGTAGCTGGTTCAAACACAAATTGCACCAAATTTAATCCATATTCGGGATTTAATAAGTTTTGACCAGGAATTGTATTAAATAGGTTAGTAAGAGAGTTAGATATTGCATCACCGTCATAATCAACCTGTACATCTCTTACTATAGGGTCGGCAAAATCCAAGTGTACATCCACATAGTTATGCTTTTTAGTAGATACTACCTTCTGTAGACCGTTAAAACTAATAGATGGCATGTAAATTACTTAGGAACAAAGTATAAAAACATAAGTAATAATATACATTTTATGAAGAACAGTAAGTTTATCCCTCTATATGAAACTATAACGGCTCGCTATAAAGAAGGCGCTGGGTTCTTGGAGGGTGATATTATTAAGCTTAAATCCAATTATAAGAGCTTAGACGCTTTTAAAGAACTAAACGAGACAGTAAAAGCACGTATTGAAGATGCAGAAAAAACAGGTTACAATTTGCGTGTGGCTCGTTTACACACACCTAATAACCAATACGGCTCATATGGTTATATTCGCTTACCTGCTACACATGCAGATATTTATCAAGAAAAAGCTCCAGGCTATTTCAGTAACATTACTACTGTTCCATTATCTATTATTGAAGCAATTGACACAGGTGTAAATCTTGCTCCTATTTCACAAAATAATAGACGCGACAATGGAGAGAATCAAAAACCACAAAAGTGGAAATCCAATAAAGACACTCCAGAAACAAAAGAACAAAATCATTTAGGTCATGATGAAAATTGGGTTAAGAATGGTAATTACGAGTTAGCAGAAAAGAATAAAAAACCAGGCGTCGGTGCAAACGACTATGATGATACAAAGCCTTCTACTGGTTATAAGCCACTTCCAAAGAATAAACTAAAGCCAAAAACATTAAAAGAATCAGAACAAGCTTTAGATAGCCTCTATATACACATTTTACGTGAAGACGATAACGATATGGAGAGAGTTAAAGAAAGTAATCTTCGTATGCCAGATGGCACAGTTGTTGATACTCAAAAATTGCAAAGCCTTTTTGCAAAAGTTGATAGAAATATGAATGATAACGATTTCTATGGTGATATAGATGATGCAAATGTCTATGATGCCCTTCGTAGAGGGGATGTTGAGGGTGCTGCTGATGAAATTTGTTATTCATATACCGGTCGAGATGGCGGCGAAGTTGATACGGAAGGCATTTTTAAAGATATAGTGTCTAATCTTAATTATATTATACGTAACAGTAAGCCTACTGGAACGCATCCAGAGGTAGGAGTCGGAGAAGCAGAAATGGAAGAAACAGAAAACAATAAAGAAGAACACGATGTTTACGCTTTTGAAAAAATGGCTCTTGCTGGTGCAAAACCAGGTATGTCTGAAAAGGAAGTGCTCAGTTTAGCATTTACAAATATTGAAAATTGGGCTATGGCGACTCGTAAAGTTGATGCAAGAAAAGCAGAAACTATTGCAGGCAATATACTTTATTATACGAATGATGGCGATGGTGCTTCAGAAGTAGTAACGTATTATGGTCATATGTTTCCAAAAACAGCAACTATTGCTGAAGAAATTTGCCCTATATGTAAAAGAGATGTTTGTCAATGTAATGAAATGGAAATGATGGGTAATGACATGGAAGCCCCGTGCCCTAAGTGTCATACAAACCCATGCACTTGTTTAGAAGAAGTTTACGATGAATCAGATCTAAAGCACCATGTAAAAGATGAATGCTGGAACATGGAAGAAAACAGATTAGTAGATGAGTGCTGGGGTGAAGATGGATCTGTTAAAGAAGAGTGCTGGGCAAGTTCTTCTAATGCAGAACCAGCACCAGCTCAACAATTAACTGGCCAAGAAGCAGGCACCCGTGAAGACGGTCCTATGGAAGAGTCAGAACAAGTAAAACGTGCTTACCTACCAGGTGGTCATCCAAAAGATGGTGTGACTATTAAAGCTCACCCAAACTCTTACCTATCATAATTGACTTAAAGCAATAAGACAGCTAAAGAAATTGATTTCTTGATCCATTACTAAAGCTGATCGATACAGATATTCAGAGACTTGCAGCAATGCAAGTCTTTTTTTATCCTCCTTCATTGAGCTTTTATAAACAGAATTAAACAAATCTTTCATTAACTTTGGGTAATCATTACCAAAGGATTGTTCTGATTCTATAACGAACTTACGTATAGACATTAAATCTTCTTTATCTT
>Ga0208250_1000612_pt1 | contig 10051 bp, 26 predicted proteins | sample CryBogCBE18Aug09_FD_184557 | JGI IMG/M metagenome (GOLD analysis project Ga0208250, IMG submission 184557) | Freshwater microbial communities from Crystal Bog, Wisconsin, USA - CBE18Aug09 (SPAdes) (version 2) | ecosystem: Environmental > Aquatic > Freshwater > Lake | place: Crystal Bog... | reverse complement strand
AGCACACCATCTTCAATCTTGTAGTTATCTAAAATTTGTTTAGGTGTATCTTTGGTTTGATATTTTATACCTTCATAATAAAGGTCATCAAACATTCCCATTTTTAATCCTTTCAACTTGCCAACTGTTACAAGTGCCTTTTACACCATCATCATACATCAATTCTAAATTACCCCAAAATGTTTCATTCATATCATGGTGAAGAATTTGGCGAATGACTGTTGCTTCCATTTTGTTAGGAATCACAAACACTCTATCACCTTCAATAAATTTTGGAGGCTTACCTTCACTATCAAGCATTTATCTCCACAATTTCTATTGTGCCCATATTACTTTCTTCTAATTTCTTTTTGTAGTTTTCAAAAACACTTGAGGCATAAGCACTCATACCTTTACGATTCTTATAACAAGTATATAGACTACCTGATTCATTTTTAACCAAGTAATACATATCACTTTCAACAATTTGAGTAATACCTGAGCTTAGACGCCATTCATCCGAAACTGCATATCCGCCATACCAACTGGCTAATACTTTACGAATTGTGCCGTGTTCAGGACTATTCACTTCAACAATAACCCAACGGTCAGGATGATAACTATTCATTCCGCAACTCCGAAATGTATCTTTAACGCATCGCCTACTGTTTTAGATAAATTCTCTCCACAATAGTCAATACATTCCTGCACAATCAACTCAGCAAACTTTTCTGGAACAAATATAATATCCTCTGAGGTTATTGTATTCATCTCACTAGTTGGTATACCAGAACTAGTTCTAAAAGATTGTGCATATAATTTTTCAATTAAGGTCAGACTCATTTTTTTCCTTTGGGGTAATCTTATAACCTCTTAACAACTCAAATTCTACCAATTGGCAAGATTCTTCTGTGCCAGCTCGGAGTCCCATCAATACTTTTACCATAAATTCAAATCGATTCATATTATTCAATTCCAAAATGTTGTTTTATTTCTCTCGCAGTAACCACAAAATCTCTTTCATTATTGCTTCCAGGAATACTACATTCTAAAACAATTTGACAACATTCCTTCACAATCAACTCGGCGAACTTTTCGAACCATTGATTTTGGTAATCAAGTTTTTCACCATTATTGAGTTCACCATAATGTCTGGCCTCCCAATCAATTTTAGGTTGTGATTGTTTGACAAGTTGTTTAATTCGTTCATTCATTCTTTAACTCCCGACTGTTAATCGTTTAGTCACCTTGCTATACCTTAGCCGAAAGATTTTTGATCCATAGCGGAATCTAAAACCAAGGCTACTTTTATCACTAATCGGATAAAAGTTAAAACCATTGCGGATCACTCCGCCTTCTTCTGTGATATGTATCATTCTTTAACACCAAAATGTAGTTTAATTTTCTTACTATTCTTTTCAAATTCTTTTAATTCACTCAATGATAATTTTATTCCCATCTCAAACCTCCAAATATTTCAATTCAAATTCTTTTGCTCTTTGTTCATACTTCACATAACCACGAGGGTTACAAACCACTCTGGTATCACCCATCATGTAGTCTGATACATTGTGCATATGACCATGAGTCCACAATTTAATCTGTGGCCTGTCCATAATAAAATCATTTAGATTACTATGAAACCCACCATTCATCAATGTATCATTCTTATACCATTCAGCAATACTTAATGGTGATGGTGCATGATGGGTTACTGCTACATAAGTTTTTGACTTATCTTGTGTTACAATGTTGATATAGTCTAACATTTTTTTATGGTCAGCAACAGCATCTTCGGTAGACCAAGTAGCAATTTCTTCCTTGAATTTATAAGATTCAATAATCATATAACCTTTTTCATCTTTAATATAATTATTTTCAGCATCTTTAGCATACAATGGTACTTTTCTACTAACCTTACGGTTGCTATTGGTAATACAAGTAAAATCACTCATTGAGCGATTAACATGGTACATTGTCAAATCATCTTCTTTGTTCATATCAGTCCATAATGTACCACCAACAAAGGTGATACCTTGGTGTTCCCATGTTTCTTTTTCCAATAAGTGAATATTAGGCAAAATACCTAATTGGCATTTCAATGTTTGTTCAGTTTTAGCAATATCAAAATTATAATGCTCATGATTACCCATCACATATACAACGTGAGGGAATTGGAATGCCACACGTTTGAAAAAATCAAGAACCGTTTTTCTAGGATAACCACCTTGTTTGAATACTTTGGCTGTGCAGATATCTCCGCTGAGAATCAATACCTCAGCGTTTTCTTCATTCTTTAAGTTTATATCACCAAACTCAAGGTGACAATCACTCGCAAGTGCTAATTTCATTTTATGAATCCTTTATACATTAAGTATCCATTATAACACAACCATGGATCCTGTCAACCAGAATGTTGTTTCCATACAACACTTAATGTAAAATATCTTTTGGTGTGTCTATGATACCATACTGGACGCTATTTAGCAGTGCGGATAGGTCGTCCAGTGTGTTGGTTTGTTGCGCCATTACTACTATACGACCTAGTATCACGCCTGCTAAAGAAGTCGGTGGTAATCGATTGGATGCGCCCCATTCGACCAGTTTATTGTCTATTTCTTCCACTAAATGCAGTAATTGCTCATCATTCATCATTATTTCTATCGTTCCATAAATCTCTACAACCAGCCTCATCTTTACCGGTGTAAAGCATACAATCTTCCAAATATTCTTTAGGCATTTCACCAAGAATTTCTTTCACAGGTTTAACCTGTTCTTCTTTGACCACATCTTCTCTTTTAGCATTAGGCATAGCAAACACATACACACAAAATAGAATACACGTACCAAATATAACGTATTTCCAATACATACCAAGTATAACAACAGCAACTGCAGCAACAATTAATGTTTGCAATATCGGTGGTGTAATACCATAAGAAGATAATAATTCAAACATGATTAATATGGCTCACAAGTTACGTTTACAGGTACCATTACACGACCTTGGTCAGTTTTAACATTAAGGTAATGGACATTAGGTTTCATTTTGGCATATATGCATTGTTTAGAAGCTTGCACAACTTCGGTACTTTGCATTGCTTCAGGACCATCATAACCTTTTAGTTTATATACTTGGCCATTCTTGGTAAAATCATCAGGTGATTTATTGGAAGAACAAGCAGCTAAGCTAGATACAAATAATAACGATAACAACAATTTAGATTTCATTTTATTTCCTCATGATATAATTTATTACTTCATTTGCTTCGGCACACCTGGATTCTACCACACTTTGGTCTATTCTGTCAAGCGTCCTTAAGTTGTTTGCCACTTGTATTGCTTTTAGATTATCTCTTAATTCAGTCAAAGCATCCACAACTGGTTTCCACTTTTCTAAATCTGATTTTGGTTCTGGTACATCATCATGTTCCATAATTACTCCTGTAATATTAACTTACCAATGCCGACATATTCTTCAATCGATTGTTTGAGTTTTTTGTCGGATACTTTTGGTGCAATAAAAACATAATCATACTTTTCATCTACACCACTATCAGATAATGCTTCATTCAAATATACGATAGCAGATTTAGCATTATCAAATTCTTTTAGGCCTTTGTTATTAAACAAATTAGGTTTAGCAATATATTTCATTGTTCTCTCGCTTTCATCATTGCGTCTGCCATTTCGTATGCTTTTTTTGCTACTCTGTTCATGTCGTTTAATTCAATTGGATAATGAAGCCAATATGCCATTGCTTCAGCAGCAAAGTAATCTCTTAAATCCATGCCTTGCATTTCAGAAAGTTCATATGTAAATGGAAATGCTTTCATTTTTTACCTTTCGAAATAGGTGTACCAGTATCGGCATATTGCTTAGGTTGTTTATCTTTTTTTGTAGTGATAACAGGTACACTTTGGTCATCATAAGCAAATTGTAATTGCCCTCGTAGTGCAGCACATTCATCATTCAGCATTGTGTTCTCACGCACGATTGGCATGATTACACCTTCAAACATATCCCACAGTTTATTAAATTTCAATTCATACAATTGACGGAGGCCAATCAGAATGTTGGTTGCTTCATCTGTATTCAAATCCCCTTCAAGAAGGCCTTCAGATGCATCTCTGATATCATCCGTAATTCTCCAACAATCCATTATTTGTTGTTCAAAATCAAATCTATCGTTTTCCATAATTTTCCATCCATTCTTTTAAGATTGCTTTTGCTTCTGCTTTAGTTAAATCAAATGCTTCTTGCACATATGGTGTAGCACCAAACATATTGACCACACCACACTCTCTTAGATTATCCAAGTAATCAAACATTTCTTCTTTTTCTAATTTATGAAAATTTGTCATACATAGTTCCTATCTTCTATTCGTTCACACTTTTCACATTGATATTGGTAATATTGGCCTACGTGCTCGCCTTTCCAAGTTAGAGCACCTTTATTGATAAACTTCCAATCATGCCAACAACCATGCCATAAAAACTGCCATAATTTAATCATAGTTTAATATCCACTTTAGTTATAGAATCCCAGCGGAATGACCGCCAGCCTTGTGCTTCAATATCATAAACAGGTAATACATCATCAGAAATTGTTTTAGTTTTCTTGGTTTCTTCAGTTACAACCTGTGGTAACATCTTACGGTCTAAGGTGCATTTCATTGCACGCTCTGTACCATCTCTCTTAGTGAATGTAATGGTTGCAACACCATCATTCAATATAGATTTCAACCAATCTTTGCCTGATTGTGTATCAAAGGCATGAGCAGGTTCTTCATCATATCGTTCAGCAGAGCAATACTTTTCAAATTGTTTTAAGTTGCCTTCGAAAATAGTTTTATAAGTGTTTGATTGTGTTAAACCAAACATATTACAACCACAGTCTATAATTTTAATTCGCAATTCTTCATCAGCAGTATGAATTTCATATTCATAATCTTGGCCACAATCTTCTGTGGTTACAGGGTAGATATAAAAACCACCTGCACTTTGTTTGAAGTGTGTTACTAATTGTGCCGCTAAACAACCTGCACCATTGAATTGTTTTACTTTACCAATGCCATCTAGTCCATTGACCATGCGACCTGATGACAAAAATTCCGCTAACTCAGCACCATGTCCTGTTGGATAAGAATCGTATTGGCGATATAAATTAATAAGTTGTTCGCCATTTTCATCAAAAACTTTAGTAAGGCCTCTTGTTCCCATTTTTAACCCTTTCTTCAAATAATCTATAAGTCATTTCTTTTAACATACCGTCTAACATTTCCCTATCACGGCATAATTTTGCTGCATTTAATAAATGTGAATTGTTCATATCTTTAATACTAATGAATTCACCTGTTTTAGTTTGCCATTTCCAATTACGGAAACTTAAACGCTCAACCCAATCTGATTGTGGTGGGTCATAGTAAAACTCATCAGACCAGCTCATTTCTCACTCGCTTTCTTTAATAGTAATTTTGAGTATTCATATACATTTTCAAAAAGTTCATCTTCAGAAGTTCTGCGTAATACCAACATAAAAGCAACTGACAATTCTCGTATTGTTGCATCACTTAGTTCACGCAAACCATCATATCTACCAATCAAGTAAGACCTTGTGTCTAAGGTTTCATTCTTTTCTTTGGCTTTCTGAATACCATTCCAATAACCAGTTGCGTAGATAGCAGATTCTCTATCCTCTAATGTTTCACATTCGTGAATAGCACCATGAATTAGTTTTAATTCTTCACCACAATGCCCACAAGTTAACTTCATTTCTCACTTGCCTTTCTTAGTATTGAATTAGCAAAAACAACAATGTCATCGCTTGACATAAACCATGTTTCGTATATGCTTTGTAGGCTATTTCTATCTTTTTCGGTAAAATCCGTTAAAGGATATAGCCCCACAATATCTTCATCCAAAACCATTGTTTCTTTATAGTCTTTCGCACTTTCAAATGATCCGTATTCAGTACCATTAATTAGCCATCTTTTAGCTTTAGTAATATCCACAAATTTATTCATTGCCCCCTCGCTTTCTTTAGTAGTAATTTTGAGTATTCATACACACTTTCAAAAAGTTCATCTTCAGAAGTTCTGCGTAATACCAACATAAAAGCAACTGACAGTTCTCGTATTGTTGCATCACTTAATTCACGATATTGTGGTGTGGTGTAATTTCTCCATTGACATAAACATAGAGGTAAAACTGTTCCCATAGCTCTTGGGTCATTTATCAATCCGCATTTAGGACAATTCATTTCTCACTCACTTCTCTTAAAGTTTTTACTATCTCAGACCATTTAGCAAGTTCTTCATGGTATCCATGCTTCTTTTGAAAGTAATCACCTGCATAACAACCCCAATCATCAAGTGCCTCTAATACTGCTTCAGCATATTCAAGTCGTGTTGCCTTTAATTGTTTAATTTCACTTTTCAAAATCAAAACACAAGTGGCACATTCTGCATTACAGCCTGGTTCAATAGAATCTCCACAACTGCAATATACTCTTTTATTTTCACTCATTTTCATTCCTTACTTGGTCACTATGTTTTTTAATACATTTCCACCCTTTGTGGTGGTTTCTTTTGCCTGATGCAATTGCTCCCATATGTGATGGTGACAAATTATTTTCTCTACAAAATTTATTCAAATTTTTTATTTCTTTTATTTCGCCATTTGGCGTTGTAATAATCCAAATTGAAGATATTTTATCTGTTCTATTTTCAATATCTTCTTTGCTTCTTTTACGGCCTTTCCAATAAGTACCTATTCCCGATATATCACGATTAGTTTGTTTTTTTGCTAATTCAGATAGTTTCTTTTTGTGTTCTTCACTTTTTAGTTTTCCTTTATTAGCTTCACCAATTTTTCTTTTATGTTCTTCAGGCATAATATAACCTTTTATACCTTCACCACCTAAAGTCATATTATAACCATGTTTAAATGTATCATATTCTTCAATAAAAAAACATTCCATACTTTTTATATGTTCATAATCATTAGACTGATATATTAAGCAACATTCAAAATTATCTCTACCATATTTTTTAATAGCATTGTGAAATTTAGTTTTACTTCTTTTTAATTCGTTGTGATGTTCACTATACCTTTTTGGCCAATTAGAATCCATACCAATATAAACTTTGCCGTTCGTTTTGTTTGTAGCTTTGTAGATAGAATAAATATTCATGCTGGCATAACCTTTCTATGTTAGAGTATGTGCGGACCCCCATCCGGCGACATACACCTATTTATTCATTTCTGCTATTTCTTTTGAATGACGGCAAGAATTTCTATATCCGTAGCCTACACAATTACAACTATACTTACTACCAATCAATTCTACTGTATAAACCTTACCTGAATCACTCTTAACCTGCCATTGTGGATTGGTTGATTGTAAAGTTTTTTCTTCTGATTGTAAAGTTTTTGCTAATTTGTCTAATGCTTTGTGTTTAACTTTGACAAATTTACGGCGAGTGGTGCTGACCTTCATTGGTGTTTTGAATACGATTACCTCATCATTATCTTCAATAGCATATGCCAAGATATTTGATTTACCATCAAACAAATAGGTGTGATTTGGTACATGATATTCGCTATCTGACCAATCGGTAACTTCAAGGTAAGCACTTATACTCATACAATTCTCCACATAATACAACCATTTTAACACAACCATGGAACCAGTCAAGTGATTTTTGTGGTTGTGTTGTTTTTAAGCAACAATTAACCTCAAATGGCATATTATTATAAATACTAATATGCAAATATATACAATATACAAATCAACCAACAAAATCAATGGGTGTTCATATATTGGTTTTGATAAAAACTGGCCAGCTAGAAAAAGAGGCCACAAATCATCATACAAAAAACAAAATCGTAATTCCAAATTTTATAATGCAATTCAAAAATATGGATGGGATAATTTTGATTGGGAAATCATATATCAATCAAAAGATTATGACCATACATTTAAAACAATGGAATCATATTTTATAGAACAATATGATACACTTAACAATGGTTATAATATGACCAAAGGTGGTGACGGTTTTCAAGGAGATTCTAATGTTGGAGCACCTAAAGGTCGAATACCATGGAATAAAGGTAAAACAGGATTACAAAAACATTCTGAAGAAACAAAAATCAAAATGAGTAAATCTCATAAAGGTAAACCGGCACACAATAAAGGAATTCCTATGTCGGATATTGCTAAAGAAAAAGCATCTAAAGCAATGTCCGCAACTAGAAAAGAAAAATTTTGGTCAACCAAAAAAATCACCCACATATAGCGTAAGTTGCTAAATCTTTCCAGTTACCGTTAGGATTAGATTTACGAATCTTGGTAACTTGAATCAATGTGCGTAATGATAACTCTTTGACAGAATCAACCAAACTAGCAATTAAGTTTAACGCATCATTCTTACACACCAAATCAAAGTCAGGCATAAATGATTTCTCGCTGACTAGATGACGCATACGCTCAACCTTCTGCTCTTTGGTCATAGTTACATCAACCGACATAGAGCGAGAGATGATGGCTTGGTCAAGCTGATTAGATGACATATTAGAAATGAACACTACACGACCTTTGAATTCAAATGATGTAGGTAAATCTTCATCTTTGATGTCAGCACGCCATGAAATGATACGCTTGCTATAACTATCTAATGCACCTTTGAGTAGATTTAATGATACTGCATCTTTCAATACGCTATCACAGTCATCAAACACGATAACGCTATGACGATTCTCGAAAAGCGTTCTATAAAGCCCCTTAGGTGTTGAATAACCTTTGATAACGATAAAAGCGTTTTTTGGTACAGGTGCACCGACTTCATACTCATCAAGCACGGATAAATCTTTGAGGCCAGCTTTTTTCAATGAAGTGGTAACTGTATGAGATTTGCCAAGACCGCCAGGTCCTGTAACTACAACGGACGCTTGGTCGCCTTTAGCGAGCATTACAATCATATCAGATAAAAAGCCGAAGCGTTGATTGATTGTAAATTTAGATTCTTGAACATCAGGAGCCGCAACGGACTCTACTTGTAAACTCTTACGCAAAACATACTCTAAGTGCTTAAGGTTCTTGCGTTTAACGGTCTTTCCGTTGATTACTGCGGTATACATGCCATTAACAAAACTAATCATAAATTCTCCTCACTCAATAAAATCCATTATACAGGCTCCACGGAGTCCGTCAAGAAAAATATGCGTTTGTTGTTAATTTACAACGTTGTTTTTATACAACAGTTTTGCTTCTGTGGAAATGTGGAGGACGCATGCAGGTTGGACTACTGGTGTTAATACGCCATAGTCACGGACTGCGATGGTGTTGCGGGATCCAAACTGGAGGGCGCCATCAGAAGGCGTTGTTTGATATAGGTTTTTATTATTCGGCAGATGTGGAGATTCCCACCAAGAATAATTATCAAAATAAGGCCGAATTGGATTTATTTTCATAATAAAAAAAGAGCATAAGTTAAACCAAGTGCACAAACAATAACGAGCAAAGTATAATATGCATCATTTTTGGCAGATATTTTATTCATACGGTTATATATAAAAAAATGCCAAGGCCGAAGCCTTGGCTAGAAAGAAACAACATATGAAAAAATTAAACTGTTTCTGCTTCTAATTCAACAGCAGGTGTAGGTGTTGCTACGGGAGCAGGTGTTGCTTTCTTAGCGGCAGGTTGAATGTAACGGCCATTCTTATCGAATTGCTCAAAGTTAACCAATTGGTAACCGGTTACTTTACGGCCAGTTTTGAGAACTTTCACAATACCGCCATCTTTGCGGATATTATAAATGTTAGTTGATAGGCGATACAAGACTGCTTCTTGGTCGGTGCCTTTGAATACTGCTGCAATTTCGTCAGGACTCACAGGTTTGCCAGATAACAAAACTTGTGTAATCTTTTCGTGACGGTTTACTTTGCCTTTGCGAACTGTTAATGCCATGGTTTATTTCCTTTTCAATTAAACATAATATAAATTTACTACTGTTGACCATTCTACAGGTATTCCAACCATTTGTCAAGCGGTATATGGTTGTTT
>Ga0208250_1000607_pt1 | contig 10080 bp, 8 predicted proteins | sample CryBogCBE18Aug09_FD_184557 | JGI IMG/M metagenome (GOLD analysis project Ga0208250, IMG submission 184557) | Freshwater microbial communities from Crystal Bog, Wisconsin, USA - CBE18Aug09 (SPAdes) (version 2) | ecosystem: Environmental > Aquatic > Freshwater > Lake | place: Crystal Bog... | reverse complement strand
TTGCGCAAACGCGAGGTGTTGCAACAATGAAGTTTGCAGCGCCACGACGGTTACGGATAGCAACGCGGTTAGCTTCAACGATAACACGTGCATAGAAGTCACGGTTACGTTCACCTAACCAACGACCGTCAGCTGAGATTGGTGACCATACTGAATAGCCTTGACCAAAGCCTGCATTGATTGCAACTTGGCACATACGGATAATCATTTCACGGTCGATTTCAGCTTGAATTTCGTACGACATAGCGTTCGTTAATTCATTGTCTACGTCGATACCGTTCATGTTCTTGAGATCTTGCTCAAGTTCTACGGACCAACGTGCTGCTAAACGACGTGTACCAGCTTCAACTGCTGTCTTTTCAAAAGCAACAACCATCTGTGGGATGTTTGAGCTTAATTCAAAGTTTGCTAATAAGTTAGCAACGCCTTGATCGAAAGCAGGTACTGGGAAAAGGTCGGAACCTGTTGCAGCTGTAGCACCACCGGATAACCATGACGCAGAAGTACCTGTATAAGCTGTATTTAAGTAATTCCAGCCTGTTTCAGTACCTTCTGAAGATTCTGTCCAACCTTGTGGGCTGTTAGAAGCTGCACCATAGCCACCATCTGGGCTTGTAGCACCGAGTGGAGTAGCTTCGTAACGGTAACGAAGGGCAAACGCTAGACCAACTGGACCGCTCATAGGTTGAACACCAACGATTTCGTTTGTGATCAATTCTGGAAAAGTACGGCGGATCATCGGAATAAGGATCTTTGGTAGACGAGCATCACCAGTAGCATAGAAGTCACTTGATGGCTTACCACCGAAACCCATGGAGCCTGTACTACCGAATACGCCACCAGCACCTGCGGTGTTGGAAGCTTCGTTTAAGCACCATTGTTCTTGATTTTCAAGAAGGATAGCTGTGTTTAGCTTTGTGTGATCGTCTTTAATCGCTGGAGTTGCATCATCAGCATGCTCGAGCAACGGAGCCCACTTTTTGAGTAAGCTTGCTGCACGATCCTGATTGATGTAAGATTGTGAAGGTTTAATTGATTTCATAACTAATATTTTTTTAACTAACAATATCTCAAGTTCGTTAACAGAACTTCAACGTGTAGATATACTTATAAAAAAAGCCCCCATTTCTGGAGGCTTTTAGAAAAAAACTATCCGATTTAATTAATATTTCTTTTTAATGAATTCGGAAACGTAAAGGTTAGCAACTTGTTGGGCACCTTCTTCTGCAAACGATTCAGCTGAAGAATAAGATTTGGACTCATTTACAACTACTGGTTGTGCAGGTACGTCTATACCTTTTGAAATTTGAGTTGCGGATTCTTTAAGAACTTCTACTTCATCTTCTTCCTTCTTGTCATACATTTCTGCAACGTAATTGAAGTTTTCTTTAATGTTTTCGATCTTCTTTTCAGAAAGAACGCGTAACATATAGTCTTTCTTTGCTTTTGGGAAGTTTTCTAATTTCTTTTCTAAGAATAATTGTTTTTCAGTGTTTTCTGCTTTTTCAGTAATAAGCTTAACTTGATTTTCGAGTTTCTTTACTTGTTCGTTAGCTTCGTCGATTTGTTTCTTACCATCAATTAAAGCTTCTTTAATACTTTCATTTACGAATTCATCACTAAGACCTACTAAGCGCTTCATTTCTGAAACAATCTTACGAGAACGAGCATTTTCTGTAGCTTCTTTTATTTGTTGAGCTGGAATTGTTTTGTCAATATAAAGTTCAATATAATTAGAAATTTGTTCAACTAAAGATTTCTTGAATTGTTCAGCTTCGTTCTTCATTGCATTTTCGTACAACTTCACGATCTTTTTAAGTTTTTCAGTATGTACTTCATCAAGAGTACTTAAAGCGTGTTTAAATTTAGCAGCATGAGTTTCGTCAATACGGGAAACAATCTTATCAAGCTTTTCTGTGTGATCAGCATCAATAGCTTCTAGTACTTGTTCAAGCTTAGAAGCATAATCTTCATCTTGTTTAACAAGAGCAGCTTCAACAGCTAATTGTGTTTTTTCTTCAGCTTTTGCTTCGACTGCTTGAGAAATTGCCTTTAAGGTTTCTTCTGAAAGAAGATCTTTAGTAGCTTCTTTTAAGAGAGTTGTAATGTCTTGGCTCATATATTATAGGTATATTTATATAAATTGACGTTAAAAAACAGGTTAAATCCTGAAATTACCGTTTAGTTGCGCCTAACTCCTTGTTAGCAGCAATAATGCGTTGTTTTACTTTTTCGTTAACAATTGTTGCAAGGTCTCTATTTGCACGTTTAAAATCATTACGAGATAAATGATTGATGAAATTAACTATGTTTTGCTTTTCTTTCATATTATTTTAACTTGTTAATAAACTGGATAATTTGCTCTCTTAGATAAAGATCTACATCTTTCTTAGGTAAAGATTTAAGTTTACCTTCAAACGTGTCATATACTTCTTCGTATGCCCCGTTGCTTTTAAGAATAAATGCTTTTGATTCTAATATACCATGTACAAATGCACCTGGTGCAGATGGGTCAGCTACAACATCTATAGTTATAAGCTTCATGTTTTTTACGTAATTTACACCACCTTTGTCTTCAAGTTCACCAAGCGCTCTTGAAGAAACACCAGGCTTAAAACCATCTTTAATTAAACTTTTAAGTATTTCTCCCAATGGAGTACTAAGAACTTTACTCTTACCACGACATATATTACCATCCATACGAAGGTCAGTAATAAGGTGACAAGCCCGTTCACTATTTACAGTTGCGCTTTGTGGGTGTTCTAATTCTCCTAGAGCTCTATTTTCTAAAACAAATTCTTTATTGTACCGTTCAACCTCTTTTGCCATTTCTTCTCTGCTGTATATACGATTGTTACGGTTCTTTTCTTCCGCTACCATATAAACACCAGCAATGTACATTGTAGCTGGTTTATCCTTGTTTCCTTCTTCAATAAGGTAATCAAGACCTTCTGTGATTGGATTTTGCGTTATAAGCTTGAGTAACATGTTGCTTATATATTTATGTAAATACTTGCTTTTTCTATGTACTCTTATAATATTAAGTATGCTCACACCAAAATATAGTGTTGTTATACCAACGTATAACCACTTGGATAAGTTCTTGAAGCCTTGTCTGGAGAGTATTATTAAATACACGGATTTCAATAACACTGAAGTTATAGTGGTAGCAAACGGGTGTGTTGATAACACAGCTCAATACGTTACCGAACTGTCAAATGTTTACCCATCTATCAAACTTATAGATGTAAAAGAAGGTTTAGGATACACTAAAGCTACTAATTTAGGCATTAAAGCGGCAACAGGGGAATATGTTGTACTTCTTAATAATGATACTGTTCTTTTATACCAACATTATAAGAATCAATGGCTCGAAGTGTTAGAGGCTCCTTTTATATCAGACCCTCAAATGAGTGTAACTGGACCTTTATGGTCTTATGACAAGATAACTAAGTCTAGGTTTATTATATTTTTCTGTGCAATGATACCAATGAAGCTTTTTAATGAACTAGGCCTATTGGATGAAGTGTTTTCACCGGGTAGTGGAGAAGATATAGATTTTTGCGTTAAAGCTGTGTCAAAAGGATACAAGATACAAGTTGTACCACCTGATACAAATTTAGAAAAAATAAAAGACGATGCTAAAATGATTAGTGGTAGTTTTCCAATTTATCATTATGCTGAAGGTACATTTGAGAATGTAAATGATTATAGTTCTGTTATATTTAAACGTAATAGTTTAATTAACTTAAAGAGACATAGTAAAGAAATTAAGCTACATTTAACTTCTAAAGATGATCGTAATTTATTGAATGAACATATTAGAGTACATCACAACGCTCCAAGTAGCGATGTACTATGTGAATGGAGTAAACTAGAGTTTGAAACGAGTACAGTAAGTGAAATAGCCGTATTAGATTCGATGCAAGATATACCACTCACACTATTACCTAATTACACAAGTGAATGGTTTAGAGTGTTAAAAGAAGCTGGTAAAGCGGTAGTAATCATACCAATATTAAATGCAGCTTATACAGCACAAACATTAATAAGTAGTGGTTTTAAAATAGACGGAACACAAAAAATTAACGAACATTCCATGTTTATACAAGCTTCTAAGTTATGATAGCAACCAACGTAACAGCAACTGTTTCTACTAAAGGTAGGTACCATACTACTTTTCCTTTAGTATTAACTTCACTAGTCAATCAAACACTTAAACCCTCTAAACTTATCATATATGATGATAATGACGTATTAGAAGATTTAAGAGAGAATGAAATATATAGAAACTTATTTACTTTACTTAATAGAGTAGGTATTAACTGGGAAGTTACTATAGGAGAACGTAAAGGTCAGATCTGGAACCATCAACGCACATTAAAAGAAGTTACAACTGATTGGATATGGCGGTTAGATGATGATAATGTAATGGAGAATAACACGCTTGAAAGTCTTTATAACTATGCTCAAACCGATAGTAGTATAGGGGCAGTAGGGCCATTGATATTAGACCCTAAAACAGAGATGAACAATGCTATGGCTTCTAATAAGATAGAAGACATATTTTTAGGTTTAAATATACAGTGGTGTGACCCTAAAAAAGACACACAGGTTGAAGTTGACCATTTACAAGGTAGTACGTTTTTATTTCGTAAAGCAGCTGCTTCTCATGGTTATGATTTAACTCTATCTAAAGTTGGACATAGAGAAGAAACTATTTTTACATATGAAATGAAACGGGCAGGTTGGAGACTTGTAGTATTGACCGGTGTAAAAACCTGGCACATGCGTTATGGTGCTGGTGGTATAAGGAGCGATCATCAAATTAAACTTTTTGAAAACGATGAAGGTATATTCTATGAATATATTAAAAAATGGAATGTAAAACCAAGAACAGCAAAAATAATACCTCTAAATAGTGGTATAGGGGATCATTACGCTTTTAGAAGTGCTTTACATGCAATTAAAGAAAAATACAAACATTATAGGATTATTATTGGAGCTTGTTATCCTGCAGTATTTGAAGGTGAAGAGGGTATTGAAGTAGTAAGTTTAGGTGACACACTAGCTCTTGTAAAAGAAGATGATTATAATGTTTATCGGTGGATGGATCAACGTAACTGGAAAAAATCACTTTCCGAAGCATATAAACTAATGTATACAACATGAAACAAGTATTAATAAGCCCTTTTGCTCAATTATTACGTAATGGTAAAGAGAACCCTAAAAACTTTCCTTATTGGCCAGAATTAGTGTCTTTAATTAATAATGCCGGTATTAAAGTTGTTCAAATTGGTTCTGCTAAAGATAAACCAATTGAAGGTGTAACTGACTTTAGACAAAATTTAAAGCTTACAGAAATAAAAGATTTAGTAAATGAGTGTGATACTTGGATATCTGTAGATAGTTTCTTACAGCATTTATGTGCATATCATAAGCTTAAACGTGGTATTGTTATATTCAGTCAATCAGATCCTAAGATATTCGGATACACTCGTAATCTTAACCTATTAAAAAGCACAAAATACTTGAGAGATAAGCAACATTGGCTATGGGAACAATGTGATTATAATAAGGATGCATTTGTTAGTGCTCAAGAAGTAATGGATACTTTGTTAAAACTATTAGAGCCGAAGTAAGTATAGCCGTATATGGCTAACCCAAACAGCACTGTAGGTCCTTCAGATTTTCTATCTACAAATTTAAATAACCGCATCAAAAGCTATGATATGCTTGCGGAGCGTATCTTTTTTCAGCTTGGTGCGCCTGTTATTAATTTAGAAATTGCGTGTAATGCTGCTTATGATGCTATTGCTTATGCGATAGAAATGTACACTAAATTTACCCCTGGTACAGAAGAACTATTAGTGTTTGATAGTACATTATACACTTTTGGTCAAGGTATTCGAATGGATACACTTATTAATAATACTTTAAACCCAGAAGTATCTGCTTTAAGTTCTACATTTCAATCAGGTTTTGATGCTGACTTAAATGATTACAGAAAAGTAATAGATGTTACCTCATTTTCAGTTGGTACTAATAACGGTGTTAATACATTGTTCACTATTGAACAATCGATGGCTCAACAAATGCACTTTGCGTACTCTTTAGGTAGCAAAGCATTTGATGTTATTTCTTGGCATATTTTAAAAGATTGGTTGAAAACGCGTGAAAAGGTATTTGCTCAACAACCATTTTTTAGGTTCGATCCACGCACACAGGTCTTACGTATCACTCCGGATCCTGCGTTACCTGGTAAAGATAGATATTGGGCTACAGTTAGCTGTAAAGTAGAAAGACCAATTAAAGATTTAGTTAAAGAACGCTGGGTAATGGAATACGCAAAAGCTCTTGTAAAAATTAATATAGCTAATACCCGTGGTAAGTTTGGTAGTACTCAACTTTTTGGTAGTGGTACATTACAGTATCAAGAGTTAATGTCTCAAGGTACTACTGAAAAGAAAGAATTGGAAGATCAATTACTCAATACAAGACAAGAGGATCAAGAACCTCCAATGTTCTTTATGGGTTAATTAAGCGCCTGGTAATGCGCTTGACGCTCCACCAGCTGGAGCTGGAGCAGCTGCGCCTGCTTCTGGAGTTTCGCCACCTGCAGGAGCTTCACCACCCGTTGGTGCTTCTCCTGCTGGAGGTAAAGCACTACCACCACCACCTGGTCCAGGACCAAATGCAGGGGCTCCTCCACCACCACCAGGTGCAGCACCTCCTCCACCACCACCACTAGGAGCAGTACCACCGGCTGTAACTGATTGTCTCCAGTTTGGGCCAGAATTCGTAATTTGTTGTAACTCGAATGTGAAGGCAGCATCTTTCTTTTGCCATTCTCTGTTAACTTTTAACTCTTCATCAGTCCAGTTCATATAGCGTTTAAGAGCATATGACTTTGATACTGCTTCAGTTTGAATAGCATCAGAAAATGATTTGACTTTTAAGTCGTGTATTTGTGCTTCTCTAGCAGCATGGAAATATGTAGGTGGGTTAAATGATATATGTATATCATGTTCTTTAAGTTTATACTGTTCCCACAGGCCTTTAAGCTTTAAATGCGTTATAAATGTTTCTTTTAATGTAGATGCAAACTGACGTTGAAAACGTATAATAAGACGAGCAAACTTAAGTTCTTCTCTTAAAATTTCTGCACCATCAGCATACTTCATTTCAGGGTCTAAACGGCTAGTAGGTACACGTAACGCTTTATACAATTTCTTAACAAAGTAATTAAGGTCATCTAATTGACCTAAACTTGCATTGGTTGTTAATGCAGATACATCTGTACCACTACCGTCAGGTCTTTTTGCAAACCAATAACTATCTAACATACTTTGTGGATCGTATACATTGACGTTCGCACCTTGATCATTATCGTATGTTCTACGTGACCAGTATGTTTGCATTAAACGTTTAATATAAGCTTCAGCTTTAGGTGCTGGTAAATTACCGACGTCTACTTTAAACACTAAACGTTCTGGAGCTCTTACTAAACGATACACTACAATGCTATCTTCAATAAGAGAGAGTTGTTTATAAGCTCTACGCGCTACTTCAAGATACGGTAAACGAATAGTTTTATGCTCGTTCCATACATGAGAGTGAAAATAAGTAACTTGATGACGTTCTAAAGGTATAAGTTCTTGTTTAGCAGTGGTGCGGTTATTAATATCTACATCTATCTTAGGTTTACGTAACAAGTACCCTTTAATTAACATATTTTGAATGTTATCGTAAATAGGGTTAATATGTTCTGTAGGTATTTGTACTACACCAATAATACCCGCGTCTTTTTTGTTATCGTGTATTACGTTTTCAAAATATATTTCTGCATCGATTAATATAGCTCTAAAATATTCAAAACCCTTGTTTTCTAAATTAAAGTACTCTACTAAGTTGTTAAAGTTCTTTTGTAATTCCTTAGCTATAACTTCACTCTTTTCTGGGTTAATAGTTAAGTTTACATACTTACCTTTTTCATCTTTAACAAGCATTTCATCACATATTTCATCCAAAGCATGGCTAATTTCAGCATATGAAGCCATAACACGATAATCTGCTACTCTCTTAGGCTTATCTGTGTCAATTAATGCATAAAGAAAATCATGATATGCTTTATTAATAACTATACCATCAAGAGAAGGTGAACCTACAGGATCTTGAGCTGTCGAAACTGCTTGTTTATATACACGTTCTTTTGCAGATGTGCTTACGTTATAAAACGTTTCAAATTTAGGATTTAACTCCTTAATATTATTAATTACGTTAGTATTACCAGTGTACGGCAACCTATTAACAAGATTGTTAAATGTACGAGTAAAGAAGTTAGGTTGTACGTTATCAGCCATTTATATATTATTTACACTGTAAGTTGTTATTATATACTGGATTTATTAAAATGCCAATTTTAATTGTTAAGGACCACTTAATGCACTTATTGTAGCTGGACTACCACCTGTTACCATAAAGGTGGTTGGATTAGTGGTTGGACTTGCAAATGTTACAGGGCCTGAAAAACCCCAATTATTAAATGCTTGACCCGCTTTCAATGATACTGATATTGGATAAGACTGATTTACAATCAATCCTGGTATAGATGTACTACTTGTGTATTGTATACCGTTGATTTCAATATAATTTTGTCTACCTGGGTTGAAACTGAGGCTGAGGTTAACTATTGGGGTTGGTGTAACAGTAGGAGTCGGTGTTGGAGTACGAGTAACAGTTGGTGTAGGAGTTGGTGTAGCAGTCTTTGTAGGTGTAGGTGTTGGTGTTGGTTGTAGTATTGTGAATGCACCTATGGTTTGAAGACCGCCAGCAGCCGTGAGTGTAACTGTAGTAGTTGTATTTGTAGGGTCTCCAACAATAACGTTAGGTGTGAGGCCCCAATGACCAAAATCATACCCATAACTAACTCCAACAGAAATTGTATAAGGTTGATTAATATTAACTGTTACCATGCTGCTTGCTAAATAAACCCCGCTGTTAAATATAATGTCATCAGTTCCATCTGTTAAACTCAGTAACAATAAACCGGTGAGCGGTGGTGTAGCAGTTGGGGTAGGTGTAGGAGTAGGTGTTACTGTTGGAGTGGCCGTAGCTGTAGGAGTAGGTGTAGGTGTAGCTGTAGAAGTTGGAGCAGGAGTAGGTGTAGCCGTAGGGTCAGGTGTAGGTGTAGGGGTAGGAGAACCACCTGGCTGAATAAAGTATCCGTATTTTGTTGATATGTTATACCTTAACGTACTTACTAACTCAAACGCCTTACAATCTTGAGTTACAGTAGTAATTACAGTTCCATCAGATTGATACATACGAGTATCTACCGCAGTCGGGTTAACAAATGTAAAGCCATCATGTACAGGTGTACCACCCTTCCATAATGTAGCTCTCATAATAACCGGGTTACTACCTGATAACGAGTACCATATAGCTGTAAACGCTATATCAATGCTTGATACACTTGGTTGTTGATTCTTAAATTCAACTAAATCAAATAAAACAGCCTCTGTACCAGTACCAGTATTATCTCCACCATATATTAAATACGGATTATGTACTCCGTCGTTAGGGTACTGCGGCCCGTTACTTGAATATGCACATGTACCAACATAGTCTCCAGGTAAAGCATTACCGAAATCATTATTCATGATTGGTGGGTTTGAAACATATGACATAGTGTCCATATCTTCACCGTTAGTGAAGAAATATTCACAAACCATATAATCAAAATCAAACGTAAATGGTCCTGTCGCAAAGCCTGCAGTAGGGGTAGGTGTAGGTGTAGGTGTATCAGTCGGTACAGGTGTAGGTGTTGGAGTTAATGTTACAGTAGGTGTAGGGGTCGGTGTACCTGTTGAAACTACTGTAGGTGTTACTGTAGGTGTTACAGTTGGAGTAGGAGTTAATGTTAATGTCGGAGTAGGTGTAGGTGTTGAGGTAGGCTGTGGCGGGGGTGGTAATACAGCCTGTATACCTTGAGTGTATGGTGGTTGTACGGAAAGATTAGAGTTATATGAATTAACTGAAAGTAAAGTATAACCTGCATCGTTAAATACAATAATATCA
>Ga0208250_1000606_pt1 | contig 10087 bp, 15 predicted proteins | sample CryBogCBE18Aug09_FD_184557 | JGI IMG/M metagenome (GOLD analysis project Ga0208250, IMG submission 184557) | Freshwater microbial communities from Crystal Bog, Wisconsin, USA - CBE18Aug09 (SPAdes) (version 2) | ecosystem: Environmental > Aquatic > Freshwater > Lake | place: Crystal Bog... | reverse complement strand
TAATCGTCTATTACCACCTACCACAACTCATGTCTATCAAGATGGCGATAAGCCTATCATTGGCTTTCAAGGTTTTGGACCGCCACATAAAGGTATTGCTCGTCTTGCTCGCAAAGTGCAAGAAGAGTTTGATGAGGCTATTCTACGCTTACACATTCCATTTGGATACTATGAAGACCTTATTCATGGTTATGCTGGTAGCAATGCCAATGCTCGTGTGCAAGAAGTAAAAAGTATCATTACTAAACCAGGCATTGAGTTGCAATTTAGTCATGAACTTATGGAAACAGATGAAGTAGTTGATTGGCTAGCGCATAATACTATTAACTGCTACTTCTATGATTATCTTGATGGTGCGGGTATTGCAAGTTCGCCTGACTATGCTCTTGCTGCTCGTCGTCCTATTGCTATGACTAAGAGTCATCAGTTCCGTAATTTCTGGAATGTTGAACCAAGTATCTTTATTGAAGATAAGAGCATCAAGGAAATCATTGCACAAGGCACGGCTCCGCTTGAAAAACTATATCGTGATTATAGTGCTGAGAGCGTTCTTGCTGACTATGCTGCAATGCTACGTAAATTAATACCGTAAGAAAGCTAATTCTAACCCAAGCTGCAGTAAGTTATACTCTTTAATTCTTAAATTACTGCCAGTATAACTTCTGCTGCTTGTGTTTTCTACAATAACCTTATTATAATCTAAACCTTTTATTTCACAGAAAATCTTTGCTTGTTGGCTTAAGGTATATTTGTTTTCATAAACACAATTAATTGCTTTATGTCGAATTTGATTATTTAAAACTAAATCAATAACGGATGGTACATCTTCTAAGTTAAAGAAGTCATGCTTGCGATCTTCGGTAATTATTACTTTATCATCATTTAGCAACCGTTGGAAAAATCTGCTGCTTGGTTCGCTAAAATGTGTTAAACCAAATAGTCGTATATTATAACAGTTATCTCGTTCAAGTAAGTGCATTGCTTGCTTATGTTTAAGTGAAGCATAGGGTAGTTTAGGTTCTACATATAGAACATCATCTTCGTCTGCAAAATCTATATTGCGCTCGTTATCATATTCATATCCACTTCCAAGATGAATGAATTTCTTGTAATGTTGTGATTGATTCAATAGATTACCAAACATTGCAAAGTTCTTAACATAAAAATTTTCATCTGGATTGTAAATCATTTCACGACCATAAAATGCAGCATTGATTACACAGTCAACTGGATGCTCAGCCATATAGCGTTCTGTAGCCGCCAAGTCTGTTAAATCAAGTTTGCTACTGCTTGGTGCCAACACCTGATGTCCATATTCTGTATAATATTTGACAAGGTAATTTCCAATGTAACCGTTACCGCCTGTGATTAATAATTTCATATGATGATAATATCCTAATATATAATGTATATCAATATTTAACGGAAACAAAATGACACCACAAGAAAGCCATCAACACAGTCTTAAAACTCTTGAATATCTTGCGCTACTTGATGATTATTTGTTGGGTATAGAAAATGTCGCAGTAATGGGTGCTGGCATTGGATTAGATGCAGTATGGTGGGCAACACTTGCTAGACCAGATGGGCGAACATATAACTTTAATGTCACTGCAGTTGATTTTGCTCCAAGTATGGAAATTAAAACTGCTGGAAAAATGCAATGGCGGTTTGAAGATTTTTCAACAATAGAATTACCATCTCAAGATTTGATTTGGTGTCACAATACGCTACATCATACAATGAACCCTATTGGTACGTTGTTTCATTGGCACAAACTACTGCGTAAAGACGGTTTGTTGATTGTGGAGATACCTTATTCATTATCTATAAGTCAGCATATAGAACACAATACTATAAATGTTAATATGGTAAGTGGCATGTATCATGTCTATACTATGAGCAGCCTTATTGTTCAATTAGCAAGTGCTGGATTTGATTGTCGTCAGGCTAATTTCCAATTGGACAAGGAAAGTGGTTGGCTACGTGCGGCAGTCTATAAGACTACCGACGAACCACGGTTGTATAGTAGCCTATACGAATTAAAAGAAACCAATAGACTTCCATATTGTCTTGATGCTGTATTAGATGGTATTGACAAATTTAACGAAGGTGATTTAGTTTTAGAATGGATTGATCGCAGTCAAAGCATATTAGGATTATAAAATGACAACAACTGATGAACTGCTAGAAAGAATGCTATTGGCAATGGAAAAAATGATTGATGCCCAAGATGATATGTGGGAAGAAGAAAAGTATTCTAACTATCGCTATCGTGATAAAATTAAAAAAGAAGTGTTTTTACCAGCCAAAGATGAGTTCAAACAATTATTCATAGAAGTCGTCAAGAGTGTCAAGACCTCTGCGTAAAACGCATACCAGAGTTTCCTAAAAATCCCTTGTTTTTTGCTGCATTGCAACATATATTATACTAAGTATTATTGCAACGCAAGGAGAAAACAATGAACACACTTATTAAGGTATGGAAGTATCTTTTCCCATCATATCAAGAATTGATGCAGCGCAAGTTTGAAACATTCATGGCTGATTGCCATGATCTTCGTGATGTAGAATATCGCCTACAGATGTGGGATCGTGGTTACGGCATGGATAAAAAAACCTTTGGTGGATTGCAAATCCGCTAAATAGTTATAGGACTAGATGCAGAGTCTAGTATCCCTTAACTAGCTTACCCCCTGCTACTATTCGTAGTAGTAGTCCATAACTTTCAGAAGTTATGCTGTTAAAAACCTCGCTTCGTGCGGGGTTTTTTATTGACAGCACATATAACTTGATATATATTATTATCTAATGGGCTGCTAGTGATAATGAGAGCACGTCGCCTTTGCACGGCGAAGGTCAGGGTTTGATTCCCTGGCGGTCCACCATTAACAACAAGGTAATGATATGACTCCGATTAAGATTTTCTGGCACGTAAATGAACTAGGTGGTTGGAACCAAGTAATGGACCAACAGTGGGATTTGATTGTCAAATCTGGACTATGGGATGCTGCCAGTGAAATCAATATCTGCATGAATGGTCAGCCTTGGACATTTAGCGGTTGGTTACAGTCTAAAAATATCAATGACCCAACTGGAAAACTTAAATTAGTAAATGTTAATAAAGATGCAGCATACCATGAATATCCAACCCTTAACTTTTTGCATACTGTTGCAAAGAATGCTAATGATGAATGTTATGTTTGCTATATCCATCTAAAAGGATTGCTACGTTTTGGCGATCCTAATGTAGGCGACTGGCGTGATTTCATGAATTATACCACCATCGAACGTTGGGTAGATAATGTTGAAGCACTTAATGAAGGTGCGCAAGCTGTTGGTACAAATTATAATGTAGAACCGTGGCCACATTTTGCTGGTAATTTTTGGTGGGCTAAGCTAAGTTATATTGCCACTCTTGATGCGCTTCATCATCCAGAAGATAAGTTAAATCGTAGCTACACACAATTTAAACCACATCCAACACAACCACATTGGCGTTATGATCATGAAGCATGGTTGCATAGCAAAAACCCAGATTATGTAGAATTAGCTCGTAGTTTAGAACCAGGTGAGCGCCACTATCGTGAGCGTTATCCTAAAGAAATGTATCGAACAATTTAAATATTAGGTTCTCTTTTTGATCCAGTCCAACTATCAGGATAACTATATTCTACTCTAATAGTATAGTGATGTTGCGGAAACCAATTTTTTTTTGCATTTTCCCAAGCAATTTGTACTGGATCAGTTGTAAGAGAAGTTTCAAATCTTTCAAGTGCTTCATTGCTACTAAAAGAAATTTCTTTCACTATTTTAATTTCAGAGTTCCATATATTAATTTCAACTATATCACCAGAATCTTTTAGCTGTTGTTCAATAACATCTGTTTGAGCAGCAAGTGCTTCCATCTCTGGGCTTGATTCTCTCAAACCAGTAGAAATTGTTGGGTTTTGATCTGGATTTTGTAATTCTCGTATTTCAATTCTCTGAAATTTCATCAATTTTTCTCCAAAATAATGCTTGACAACATGGATATTTATGCTATTGTAAGTTATAGGCTCAAACACAGAAGGTGTTCCCATGACTCGCATGAATGATGAAGCAATTATGGCTCGTATTGCCGAGCGGTTTGAAATCCTTGAAGATATGACCACTGCCGTAAAGGAAGGTGATGTCCGTGCTATGATTGTGGTAGGACCGCCAGGCGTAGGTAAATCATATGGCGTTCATAAGAAGTTGGATGAGCATTCACTGTACGATGAAGTTGCTGGCAAGGTTAAGTATCAAGTTGTCAAGGGTGCTATGACTGCGCTTGGTCTATATGCTAAGTTGTATGAGTTCAGCGATACTGGCAGCGTATTGGTGTTTGACGATTGCGATAGTGTCCTCATGGATGAACTGTCGCTCAACATTCTCAAAGCCGCTCTTGACAGTGGCAAGAAGCGCACCATCCATTGGAACGCTGACAGCAATCTTCTGCACAAGCAAGGCATCCCCAACAAGTTTGATTTCAAGGGTGGCGTTATCTTCATCACTAACTTGAAGTTCGAGAACATTCGTTCTAAGAAACTGCAAGACCATCTTGGTGCGTTGCAGTCACGTTGTCACTATATTGATTTGACGATGGATACTGAACACGATAAATATCTTCGTATTCGGCAGATTGCAGAAAGCGGACAGTTGTTTAGTGGTTATGATATGACCAAAGAACAGGAAAAAGAAATTCTGCAGTTTATGAAGGACAACTCTAAGCGGTTCCGTGAAATGTCACTGCGTACTGCACTTAAGTTGGCAGACCTTCGTAAGTCGCAGCCAAATCGCTGGCAGCGTGTTGCAGAAGTAACGATTATGAGGAATGGTGCATGAAGACATATGATATCAAAGGTTATGTGACAAAACCACATGAACCAACTGCACAGTTTCAATTGACCGTAAATGCAAATGATCAGAGTAGCGCAAGACGACTAGTTCAAATGCAATATGGTATGGGTGGAACAGTTACCATCCAACGAATATTAGAAAAGAAAACCAAATAACTTTCTTAAACAGGGCTTTTGCCCTGTTTTTTTATTGCATTATACTAAACAACCCTGTATATTAAGATAAATGTTGTGCAAAATAATTATCAGAGACGAAGTAAATTGTAAATTAGAAGGACTTGATGCAGATACTCGCCGTAGGCTTGTAGCAAAATTCAAGTATGAAGTTCCATATGCTCGCCATCTACCAAGCGTTAGGTTAGGACGTTGGGATGGAAAGGTTGCGTATTTTCAATTAGGTGGTTCTACCTATATCAACTTACTTCCAGAAATTATTGAATATCTCAGTGAGCGTAATTGGGAATTTGAAATAGAAGATAATCGTTCATCTCGACAATCATTTCAATTTACGCAAGTAGATAAAAATACATTTGCACACAAGACGTGGCCAAAAAATCATCCAAATGTGGGGCAACCAATTGTCTTACGTGATTACCAAATTGACATTATTAATGAATTCTTAAACGATACACAGTGTATGCAAGAAGTTGCAACAGGTGCTGGTAAAACCATTATGACAGCAGCATTAAGCCTCATGGTTGAACCATATGGACGTACTATCGTTATTGTTCCAAGCAAAAGTTTAGTTCTGCAAACAGAAGAAGATTATAAAAATCTTGGACTAGATGTTGGCGTTTATTTTGGCGAACGCAAGGAACTAGGTCGCACACATACTATCTGCACATGGCAGAGCCTCAATAGCCTTTATAAAGGTACCAAGGGTGTAGGTAATGAATGGACTATGATGCTTAATGTTGCAGCAGTAATTGTTGATGAGGCTCATCAGGCAAAAGCAGAAGTTCTTAAAGCATTGCTTACCACTGAGTTTGCAGATGTTCCTATTCGCTGGGGATTAACAGGAACTATTCCAAAAGAACAATTTGAAAAGGTAGCCTTGCTGGTATCCATTGGTAAAGTCATTGGGAAACTCACTGCAAGTGAATTACAAGAGCGTGGAGTTCTATCTAATTGTCACGTTAATATTGTGCAGACAGTCGAACATAGCGACTTTAGAAACTATCAAGAAGAATTAAAATATCTAACAACCAATAAAGATCGCCTTGACCACATGGCAAGTTTTCTTAGTGAAGTTATTAAAACAGGAAACACACTTGTGCTAGTAGATCGCCGTGAATGTGGTGAGGAACTTGTTGCACGGTTGCCTAATAGTGTGTTTGTTCAAGGAGACATGAAAAATGCAAAGCGTAAAGAACATTATGATGAGATTGCTAACGTCAGTGATAAAATCATTGTTGCAACTTATGGCGTGGCTGCAGTTGGTATTAATGTTCCTCGTATTTTTAACCTTGTTCTTATTGAACCTGGCAAGTCATTCGTTCGTGTCATTCAGTCTATCGGTCGTGGCATTCGTAAGGCAGAAGATAAAGACTTTGTTCAAATCTGGGATTTGACTGCTGATTGCAAGTTTGCTAAACGACATTTAACAAAACGCAAACAATTTTATAAAGAAGCCAACTATCCATTTACACAAGAAAAGAGTATCTATAAATGAGTTATAGTCATGTAGTATTTTGTGGTGATAGTTACATGCGTTGCTACATTGATTCTAATGGTCATTTAGAATTGTGTAAGCAGCTTGGTGCAGAACCTGTTATGTTATATCGCAGTGGCAGTGCGCATGAATATGTTATAAATCACATCTATAATAAAATTGCAAAACTTCCAAAATGTTTAATCATATGGGGATTATCATTCCCAAGTCGATTAGATGTTCCCTATAGCGATCCTATAACAAGAAAAAGTATGTGGGCTACACTAAATTATGATCATATAGTTGGTGATGATGACAAGCACAATTTTAATAAATCTCAAAAAAATGCCGAAGATGATAGATTGCTAAATTTATTTAAAGATTATCTTTATAATACGTTAAATCATAGTGCGCTGTTTATTGAAAAAAGCCTACAACAAATTGCTATGACTGCTGGTTGGTTAAAAAATAATGGACATGATTATTTGATTTGGAACCAAGCCGCTGGAGATTTTTCTCATTTTAAAGAACATAATTTTCCTGTGATGGCTGATATAGCGAGTGATAGTGGATTTTATAAATTATTTGATTTTTATATGAATCAACATACACATGATTGCGGAGTTCCTATTCGTGACATAGATTACTATAATGGTAAATGGCATTTAGCTGCACATCCATTAGAGTGCGAACAATTATCAAATGTGATTAACACATTTATTTTAGATAACTTAAAAGGTAGAAATTTAATATGAGAATACTAACAGTAGATAACACTGTCTTTGAAATGAATAACTTGCCAGAACAGGTAGATGATTTACGATTCTGTGTATTGGATAATTCAAATCCAAGTGAAGCAGATTATTATTTCTTGCCATTGGTTTTCTTAGAAAGCTTTAATGATCCTGCACTTGTGTTAAAGATTGGCAAACACAGAATTATGATGCCATATAATTGGCGTATTCTTATTGGCGAAGCAGAGATTGGCGATTTAGAAGCCTTACCACTTACAAAACTTAATGATCGTGGATTCCAAGCATTTACATTTAATCCAATTAGTTCATTTCGTGCAGCATTTATGAATATTGAAATTGAAGATGTATATCAAGATGTGCGTTGGTATTTTCCTAAATTAAAAAATGGACAGCTATTATGTGTGCCATTAAGTGATGGACCAAAGCCAGTATGTGCATACTTTGTTAAAGAAATTTCTCGTGCAAGTGAGACTATTGACATCCAGAACATTATATGATAGGATAATATTATGGGAAACGCAACGACACAGAGTAGTAGCATGAGCACATATGAAAACAACATTGGACCTGCCAGGTGGATGGCAATTCTTCGTGCAACTGAAAACAATCCTACGCTAAAAGAACTTGCTGATGAATTGCATGTGATGTATCAGTTAAGTGAAGAAATAAAGCAAGATGATGACAGCATCTCTGGTTTCACCAACTGAAAAAGGTAAATGGAGAGGAGTAATCCTTGGTTAATAAACTTGACATTGGCTATGAGATGGCACAGCTTGATTTGCGCAATCGTGAGTTCTATGATGAATTGACGGATGAAGAACGCAAGAAGTTCTCTACCTATCTTATGTTGCGTTGGGGCAGTGCGGTAGGCGGTGAGCCTATGTTGCAGCAATATTATCTGCAAGCAATGAACGAGCGTGTTAATAAACGGTTCTTTGATCTTGGTAAGCATCCTAAACTACAATGGTTGTTGCTGACCACTGTAAGCCCCAACATGGGCAAGCATCGTCATGAGTGGATGGCGTTTAGCGCACGTAAGTCAAAGAATAAACGTGCAGATATTATTGCAAAACTTTATCCAGAATATAAACTTGACGACTGTGAGTTAATGGCGGCAAGTATTCCTGATGTCGAGTTTAAGGCAATGTTGGTAGAATTGGGTTGGAACGATAAAGAAATCAAGGATGCAATGAAATGACAATTAAAGGCGCTTTTACAAATGCTGGCGATGTTGGTTATATCAACATCCAAGAAACACACGGCGGTCAAAATATTGATATTAGGTTTTCTATGGAAATGATGGAATTGGTTACGTTCTGGAAAGAATGGGGTCCAGTGTTCAAAAGCAACAATCTAAGTGTTATAGATGCACTGAATAATGCCAAAGTATTGCATGAAATAACAAAATAAATATTGCATGTTTGATATATTTGTTGTTGTATGCAAAGATGATTTTCCTCTGCTAAAAGTTCTTGGAAGAAGCATTAATAAATTTTGCAATAAATTTCCGCTCAACCAAATTGTAATTGTAAGCAATAATCAAAATAATAATATGTCTGATGCAATTAATAGCATGAGATTGTATTTTGGTTCATTTAATGAACGCATAAGCATACATGATTTCAGTGAAATATATGATGGTCCATGGGTAAATGGATATAATGTTCAGCAAATTTTAAAATTATATGCTTATAAATTATGTCACAGTGAAAATATAATGATTCTTGATGCTAAGAATTTTTTTATTAATCCTGTCAGATTAGAAGAAGTAATGAATAGTGAAGGAAAATTACGAGCAGTATATGATATTGCTCCAGAATTTTGGTTAGAAAATAAAATATTCACGCACAAATTATTTGAACTTCCGCCCAATAGTCAGCAAATTATGTTGCGAACACCATTTTTTATTAAACGACAAACTCTAATAGAATGTGTAGATTACATTAAAGAAAATTTTAATCTTTTGCCACAAGATATTATTGGATACGATGCTCCAAATAAAACAAATGAGTTTATGTTAATCCAATCTTTCATATTAAAAAAATATAGTGATTTTAAAGAATATTTCTTTTTTACAGATGATACTCCGCAGCAAGGAAATTATTGCACTGGAATATGGCCAGTAGATGTTGAACATTGGGAAGATTTTCATTGGACTTATATTCCACATACAGAAGTTAAAATTAGAAAAAGTTTAATGCAAGCCGCATTTTTAGATTGGGTTGGTGGAATTTTTTGCAGTAGTGTGCATTATAGGTCTATTAGAATAATGTCTGAGGAACTATTATCTGAATTAAAAAATTTTTGGATTGAACTAGAACTATGTTATGGCGATGAAGCAACTAAAATAATAAATGATGTGAAAAATCATGTTTGATTTATTCGTCGTAGCATACGAAAATGACTATCCACTATTAAAAATATTTGCCAATAGTATTGGTAAATTTTGTCAGAACTTACCAATAACAAATATTCATATTGTTAATAATTGTGATGCGCAACTACTAGTATTAAATTTTGGTATGTTTAATGATCGGATAAAATTTTACAACTATAAAGATTTATATAATGGCAGGTTGATAGATGGATATGTGCGACAACAAGTTTTGAAATTATCTGCACATCAAGTATGTACTGCTGAAAATATTATAATACTTGATTCAAAAAATTTCTTTATACGTAACATCACGAGCGCAGATTTTGTAATAGATAATAAATTTCATGCTTGCTATAGTCACACAATAACCCAAGACACGTTACCAGAATATCCTATTAAAAAATATGCATTTGATTTATTCAAT
>Ga0208250_1000598_pt1 | contig 10201 bp, 7 predicted proteins | sample CryBogCBE18Aug09_FD_184557 | JGI IMG/M metagenome (GOLD analysis project Ga0208250, IMG submission 184557) | Freshwater microbial communities from Crystal Bog, Wisconsin, USA - CBE18Aug09 (SPAdes) (version 2) | ecosystem: Environmental > Aquatic > Freshwater > Lake | place: Crystal Bog... | reverse complement strand
TTCTAAAATTCAATTTTTGTTCAATCTAATGCGGCATTTGTTCAATCCAATTCAGCATATGGTGCAGCTAATAGTGCAGGATCATATGCTAACGGAGCTTTTGTGGAGGCAAACTCAGCTTATTCAACTGCAAATGCGGCAGGTTCATATGCTAATTCAGCATTTACAACTGCTAATTCAGCTGGTGCATATGCTAATAGTTCTTTTGTTGCCGCTAATAGTGCAGGATCTTACGCTAACTCATCGTTCGCTGCAGCAAATTCTGCCGGCATTTATGCTAACGGTGCTTTTGTACAATCTAACTCAGCATTTACTACTGCAAATTCAGCAGGCTCATATGCCAATTCTGCGTTTATTGCAGCTAACAGTGCAGGTTCTTATGCTAATTCAGCATTTATTGCAGCCAATTCTGCTGGTGCGTATGCGAATAGTGCATTTACGGCAGCTAATTCTGCTGGTGCATATGCAAACTCTGGTTACACTCAGGCAAATACCGCTACAACTAATGCGGCCGCAGCATCTGCGTATGCCAATTCAGCATTTACTACTGCAAATTCATCAGGTGCTTACGCTAATGCATCCTTCTTAGAAGCAAATGCCGCTTTTGCACACTCTAATACTACATCAAATACTTTTGTTGGTACAAACGGAACAATTGCAACACCAACAGGCAGTTCAATTACATTCAGTAGTAATAATGGCGTAACGATTACTGGTTCTGGCAACACATTAACAATCAGTTCTAATCAAGATTTAAGACCAACTGCAACACCAACTTTTGCAAGTTTAACATTAACTAATCCATTGACTGTTGCAAATGGCGGTACTGGTGTTAACTCATTTACTGCCAACACAATTACATATTATAATGGTACTACATTAGCATCATTATCTAATGTTGCAACAGTTGGTACATATGGTAATACAACAAGTATTCCATCTATTACAATTGATGGTTATGGTCGTATAACATCTGTAACAAATAATGCAATTACAGTTCCGCCAGGCACAACAATTTATGCAAACTCTGGCCAATTAACTGCTAACGCTTCTACTGGTAATGTTGCTCTAGGTCTTGCAACAACTGGCGTAACTGCTGGTGCATATGGTAATACAACAAGTATTCCTACACTTACAATAGACACATACGGCCGTATTACTTCTGTATCAAACAATTCTATTACAGTTCCACCAGGTACTGCAATTTATCCTAACGTTGGTCAATTAACTGCCAACTCGGCAACAGGAAACATTGCACTTGGTCTTGCAAACACTGGTGTAACCGCTGGTGTATATGGTACTGGTTCTTCAATACCAAGTCTTACAATTGATTCATTTGGTCGTATTACTTCTGTATCTAACAATTCAGTTACTGCAACAGCAGCAATTGCCGTTAACGTAGATACATTTACTGCCAACGGCACAGGACAAACATATCAGTTATCTACAACACCATATGGTATTAATTCAACAATTGTTAATATCAATGGTGCAACACAACAAAAATCTGCATACACATTGTCTGGCAGTGTAATTACATTGTCTGAAATAGTGCCTTCTGGCTCACTTATTGAAGTTTCTACTTTATTAAATGCTGCAAATTCAAGTTCTTTAGTTCCAGCATTAGTTCCATATGATGATAATTTTATTGGCAATGGTGTAACAACAACATACAATTTGTCAACAATACCTTCTGGTATAAATTATACAACAGTATATGTTAGTGGTGTTGCACAACAAAAATCAACATACTCAGTATCTGGTAATACAATAACATTCTCATCTGCACCACCAAATGGTTCATCTATTGAAGTTGTTACATTAACTGCAAACAATGGTGTTTTAATTGGTTTGAGTAGTTTTGGTGCAGCTTACAATGCTGTATATTCTACATCAAGTAACACGTTGACTGCTGGTACATTACCAATTGCTGCAGGTGGTACAGGCGCCAACACTTATGCATCAAATGGTCTTGTATATTTTAACGGTACAAATTTTAATGCAATTGCAAATTCATCTGTAACGCCAGGTAATTACACCTATTCATCTATAACAGTTGACCAATTTGGACGTGTTACGGCTGCATCTAGTGGTACTTCACCTGTTACTGCGGTTTCTGGAACTTCTGGCCAAATCTATTCTACTGGTGGTACAACACCAACAGTTAACTTAATTGCGACAACTGTAACTTCCGGTACATATGGTGGTTCTACACAACATGCTGTATTTGCAGTTGACCAATTTGGACGTTTAACATATGCAGCTAACGTAACTCCAAGTATTGCTAATACACAGATTACAGGAACAATTAACTCTACTCAATTGACAAACACAGGTGTATCTTCTGGTACATATGGTGGTTCTACTGCAATACCAGTTCTTGTTGTTAATGCACAAGGTCAAATAACTTCTGCCGCTAATGCATCAATAACTATACCTCCAAGTACAGCAATATACGCTAACTCAGGACAACTTACTGCCAATTCCAGTACAGGTAATGTGTTACTTGGTTTGGCAACAGCAGGTACCGCAGGAACTTATGGTGCAGTAAATTATATTCCAATTATTACTACTGATGCATATGGTAGAGTTACAACAGTATCCAATACTGCAATTGCATTAACATCAGGCCAAGTTACAACAGCATTAGGGTACACTCCATATAACTCAAGTAATCCATCAGGATACTTAACATCTAGTGGTGCAGTTACTTCGTTGACAGGAACATCAAATCAAATTTCAGTTTCTGGTTCTACAGGTGCAGTTACACTATCTACACCACAATCAATTGGAACTGGTTCTTCTGTTCAATTTGGATCATTTGGTGTTGGTACTGCTGCATCAGGAACAACTGGTGAAATTCGTGCTACAGGAAATATTACTGCTGGTTATTCCGATGATGAACTAAAAGTTAAATTAGGCAATATTGAAAATGCATTAGAAAAATTATTGTCATTGAACGGTTTCTATTATCAAGCCAATCAAACTGCACAAGAGTTAGGTTACACAACAGAAAAACAAGTTGGTGTTTCTGCACAAGAAGTACAAAACGTTTTACCTGAAGTTGTAGTACCTGCGCCAATTAGTGATAAGTATCTAACAGTACAATATGAAAAACTTATACCATTACTAATTGAAGCTATCAAAGAACAACAAAAACAAATTGATGCATTAATGCAAAAGGTAAAATAAATGGCATTAACAAAACTTAGTAGTTTCGTACTTGCAAATACTGGGGTAACATCCGGTTCTTATGGTGGTACAACTACGATACCATCAATCACAATTAATACTGAAGGACAAGTTACTTCAGCTTCTAACAATATTTTTGCACCATCTTACCTTGCAATTTCAGGTACTGCAACATCTAATTTGACTGTATTGGCCACATCTGTTGCATCTGATGTAACAAACACATATGCACACTTGTATACAACAGGTATGTTTGTTGCAAATACAGACCAATCAATTCAACTTGGTGTTCAAAACTTTGCAAACACTGGCACTTCTTCTGCTGACCTTGCTTTATATAATAATGCAGGAACAGACACATCAAACTATGTTGACTTAGGTATTATTAGTCAAAACTATAATACCACATTAAATTCATTTACTGCTGCTAATCCAGGTGATGCATATTTGTATTCTAATGGTAGTAACATGTTGATTGGTGCATATACCGCAGGTAAAGCAATCAAGTTTTTTGTCAATGGTTATAATGCAGCCAACGTTGGTGTTGTTATCAATGCACCAAATACTATATCAACAAGTACATCTACAGGTACATTGACAGTTGCAGGTGATACTGGTATTTCAGGTAATGTTAATATTGGTGGCACATTGAATGTTACAGGTAATATTACATTCTCCAATACAACAATCAATAATGTAACATTAAACACAACAGACCAAGTTATTGTTACAAATACTACACCATCTATATCAAATTCCACAGGTGCTTTAATTATTTCTGGTGGTATTGGTGTTAAAGGCAATGTGTATTCTACCGGTACAATTACAGGAACATTAGCAAGTACAGGTGTTACAACAGGAACTTATGGTGGTTCATCAGCCATTCCAGTTATTACAATTAATTCTGGGGGCCAAATAACATATGCAGGTAATGTTTCTGTTTCCAGTACGGCAATTGTGGCTAATTCAGGACAATTAACTGCAAATGCTTATACAGGTATTGTTGCTTTAGGTTTGGCTACAACAGGAACAGCAGCAACATATGGTTCTTCAACAACTATTCCGGTTTTTGTAACAGATGCATACGGCCGTGTAATATCCGTATCTAATACTGCTATTGGTACATTGAATCAAAATACTACTGGTTCTGCCAACTCAGCAACATATTTAACTGGTACATATACTGGCACATTAACATCAAGTCAAATTACAACAGGACTTGGTTTTACTCCATACAACTCAACTAATCCTTCTGGTTATCTAACATCTAGTGGTGCAGTTACTTCTGCTGTTGCAGGTACAGGTGTTTCTGTGTCTGGTGCAACAGGAGCAGTTACATTCAGCATTGGTCAGTCTGTTGCAACATCAGCTACTCCAACATTTGGATCAATTACTACAAGCGGTTCCTATAAAAGATCCGCAGCAGGTACAGGATATCTAGATGGTGGGTATAGTAGCGTAGAATCTACTTCTACATCTGGCGCAATTTATACCATTGGTAGTGCATATCCTCCCGGAACTACAACACTTGGCTCAATGTATGGTATTGGATATACATATTCTGGTGGTGCGGCGGGGAATCCGGGCGGAGTTCCTTCAAGTGTTTGGGGGATGTATGTTGCCAGCAGCGGAACTGCTAGAATATTTTTAGATTCAGATAATGGAGCAGGTTATTTTGCAGGAAGCGGTAAATTTAACTCACTTGGAGTCGGCACCGCAGCTTCTGGAACTGCTGGTGAGATTCGTGCAACCAATAACATTACTGCTTACTACTCTGATGATAGGTTAAAGACTAAGTTAGGTGCAATTCAAAATGCACTATCTAAAGTTAAAAGTCTCAATGGTTTCTATTATGAAGCTAACGAAACTGCACAAGCATTAGGTTATGAAGCTATCAGAGAAGTTGGTGTTTCTGCACAGGAAGTTCAGGCAATACTGCCAGAAGTTGTAGTGCCTGCTCCTATTGATGATAAATATTTGACTGTGAGATACGAAAAACTTATTCCTCTATTGGTAGAAGCAATTAAAGAACTTAGTGAAGAAATTGAAAGGTTGAAAAAATGAAAGAACTAATGAATAAATTATTGAATTGGCTTGAGAAGCCAAATGTTTTGGCCACAGTTAAAACAATCACATATAAAATTATAAGTGGTTCAACCACATTTATAATTGTTTATGCATTTACAGGTAACGTTAGAACAAGTGGTGAATCTACTTTGGTTATGATGAGTATACACATGGTGCAATATTGGATCCATGAAAGACTTTGGCTCATTTGGGAAAATCGTAAAGAATCAATCAAGGAATAATAGATGGCACAACTTATTTGTACGATGACTAAACCGGAGGCAAATACTCCATGGATTATTGCACAAGCACCATATGCCGAAGCGGTTTGTACAGAAGATGAAATGAACAATGTTATTATTCCATCCAGAAATTATAACTTGACATTGGCCGGCTATCAAAGTGCTTCAAATGTCGAGTCAAACAGCACAACATTGGTTATCACTTATGCATTTGATACAACCGATAATGCAAATACAGCATTACAATACATTTATCGTCCAACACAAACGGATCAACCCATTTCTTATGCTCGTAAAGAATTGATGAACACAAAAAGAACTGAAGCTAATGTGTCACATACAGCAAATTTTGTGGTTACAGCTTAACAAACAGATTGAATTAAAGGGATAACAAATGGCATTACCATCTTCCGGTGCAATAGCATTTTCAAATATCAATACAGAATTGGGTTATACCAGTACAGCACAGATATCGTTAAACGATAGTGCTGTGCGAAATCTTTTTGGCCAAGCTTCTGGTGCTATTGATATGAATACTGGTCACGGTAAAAGTGCTTACACAAATTTTATTCAAGCTATATCAAATCCTTATGGATCGACAGAAAATTACACAAATGGAGTTGGTAATGTAACCATTTTTAATCAAAAAACGGATTCTTCAGGAAACATTCATGTAACTGGAGGATGGAGAAATGAATCAAACGGCACATCATATGCATTTATCAAAAAAATGAATGCTAATGGTGGAAATATATGGAACGTTAATATAAACGGCAGTGGAACATACTATTATGAAAATGATGGATATGGCCATTATTATTACAGTCAATTAAACAAAGGGGATTTAGTTCTCGATAGTTCAGGTAATGTTTATGCAGTTACATTAAGATGGGACGGAAATTATGTTTATTCTGATGTTATTAAAATAAATTCATCAGGAAGTGTTCAATGGCAATATTCTTATAGATATAATTCTCTTGTTAGTTTATATGGAGCATATATTGATGTTGATAGTAGTGGTAATGTTTATGTAGCATTACAAACAATAGTCGTTAAATTAAATAGTTCAGGATCTTTAGTTACCGTAAAATCAGCTTCATCATCAATTCAGAACATTATAGGAATGAAAGCTTTAACTTGTGGTGGAATAGCATTAGCAACTACTGGACCAGATGGTGGTTCATATACAGGATTAAAAGTATCAAAATATAATGCATGTTTTGTAAATCAATGGACATCACGTGCTTTTAATCCAAGCCAATACGATTTTAGTCAAATGTGTAGTAATGGTACCATTCAAAATAATATGAATAACTTGGCGTATGACGGTTCGAATTTTTATGTGTTAGGCCAAAATAATCCTTGTGGATATAGTCAGCCAGCAGTTTGGTCATTTAATTCTTGCGGAGGTTTTAGATGGGGTACTGGAGTAGCGTTGAACTCTAATTATGGTGGTCTACAACACATGCACACAAATGGAATATCTTTAGGCCTCGATGGAACTCTTTATGGTGCAACACAATATGCTGCAGCATATACTAATCCTGCATTTTGGGGATTAAATACATCAAATGGTACTGCAGCATTTGGTCCAGTGAGTGTACAATGTAAAGGATATCATGGATTAAATGGAGCTTCTATTTCACAAGGTGTAAATTGTCATGTGAACATAGGATTTAATAGTAATTGTGGTACTTATGGTTACATATTCAATGTACCAAAAAATGGTAGTAAACAAAGTAGCGGTGCTACTGTAGCTATATCATCGACAGCACCATACTCCAATTTAGTTTATGGTAACTATCATTATTATTCTCAAGGAGGATGTGTTAAAATTACTCCCGGTTATACGGCTAGTTGTACAAGAACACTTTGTGGAGCTACAGTCTCAAGCACTTATAGGGTAAATATGGGGACTGGCGGAGTTATAAGTGCTAGTGCGCCAAGTTATACTACTACCAATTCAGCTACAGTTTATTCGAACATAACTATATAATGACTTTTTTATATTATGATGAATTTGGTGTTAGATATCCAAATAAAATAAAAGCTTTACAAAAAACTAAAAACTTATATTTTGATTATTATGATGAAGTATATGATAAATTGAATTGGAAAATTGAGCCTACAGAGTCATTAGATTTTTATTACAAACATCAAGCACAAAGAATCCGAGATGAATATGATTATGTGATTCTTTGTTATTCTGGTGGTTATGATTCGACAAATATACTCGAAACTTTTTATTATAACAATATTAAATTAGATAAGATTGTTGTTACTGGACCTTTTAGTCAAGATAGACTAATTAATGGTGACGAAAATCATAATGGAGAAATTTACTTAAATGCTTTTCCTTATTTGAAAGAACTTGGATTAGATTCAATAACACAAGTTATTGATTACACCGAGCATTACGGTAAAATTGACACATTTTCCGTTTATAATTTGGGTGAAAGTTGGGTAGAAGAAATAGGATCAAGGTTTAGTCCACATCATTGGTTTTGGAGAGACCTTGATAGATTTGTTATACCAAAACAATTTGAAGATAAGAAGGTGGCTATCATTTGGGGTACAGATAAACCAAATTTGAGAATAAAAAATGGCGTTAAAAGTTTCAGATTTATTGACACTGCGATAACCAGTTACGGAAGAACAAATCAACCTTTTAGATCCAATGTTACTAACATAAATTTTTATTGGGATCCAAATTATCCTTTAATTTTATTGAAGCAACTTCATGTAATAAAAAATTTAGAGTTACCATTAACACCAAAACCTGTGGTAAATCTAATATACAATTTGAAAAAACCATTAATCTATAAAAGTGGAAAAACAATTGGTTTTTTAATAGCTAAAAGAGATATGTTTCTAATGAATCACAAAGATACAAAAATATTTGATTTTTATAAACAAGGTATTAAAAAATTGGAAGAATATTTCCCAGATTCATATAAAAATTTACCTTCTATTGATTCTAAATATTACGCTATAGAATGAAATACCAATCCTACTGTTAGATAAATAGGTCATATTAGGAGATTTCCATGGCTGCACCAATTTTAACTAGACAAGACTTTACAAATTATTGTCTCCGTAGACTAGGAGCGCCAGTTATTGACATCAACGTGGATGAAGACCAAGTATCCGACCGTATTGATGATGCAATACAATACTGGCAAGATTATCACTTCGATGGCGCTCAAAAATTCTACTGGATCCATTATATCACAGAAACTGATATTTCTCATCAATATTTGGATGCCACACAGGCTACAGACCAAGATGGTAACAATGTTAACATCCTTGGCATCACACGTATTTTTCCATTGACAGATTCTCAGGCAACTATCAATATGTTTGACTTGAGATACCAATTGCGTTTGAATGAGTTGTATGACTTCACATCTGCATCCTACATCAATTATACATTGACTCAACAACACTTACGTTCTTTGGAACTCCAGTTTACTGGTGAAGTTCCTATTCGTTGGGTGCGTAACATGCAGAGACTATACATTGATTGGGCTTGGGGTGATGGTTTTGAGATTAGTGCAGGCCAAGTTGTAGTTGCCGAATGTTATGGTGCAATTGATCCAGACACATATCCAAATGTTTGGAATGACCGTTGGTTGAAGCAATACGCCACAGCTTTGATAAAGAAAAATTGGGGAGAAAATATGGCCAAATTTGGTGGTTTACAACTACCAGGTGGCGTAACATTAAATGGCAAAGAAACATATGATGCGGCAGTAGAAGAAATAAGAATGCTAGAACAAGAAATGATTACAAATTATTCTGGCCCACTAGAGTGGTTCTTGAACTAAATGGCAACAAGTAATTATTTTAATCTCTATGGTTCTAGACCAGACCAGAAAATCATTGAAGATTTGATTGTAGAATCCATAAAGATTATGGGATTTTCCGCATATTATTTGCCAAATAATAATGATGCAGCTCGTGACCTTCTTTATGGTGAAGATCCGGTCAAGTTTTTCAAGACAGCGTTCCCACTAGAAATGTATCTTTCTAATGCCACAGAATACAATGGTGATAGAGAAATGTTTACTAAATTTGGTTTAGAAATTCGTAACCAAGTTTCAGTCATTGTATCTAAAAGAACATTTAGCCAAAGAGTACCACAGAATACATTTCAAAGACCACGTGAAGGTGACTTGATTTATATTCCTATTCTTAATGGAACTGGTGAATTGTATGAAATCAAATTCACAAATCAAACAAAAGACTTCTTCCAATTGGGTAGAAAACTGCCATACTTTTATGAGTTAGAGTTGGAGAAATTCAAGTATTCTCAAGAGGTTATCAATACTGGTATTTCAGACATTGATTCTGTTGTTACAGATTCTGGTTACACATTACATTTAACTACAGGAACTGGTTCAGGTACGTATCATATACAAGAAATTGCATTTGAATCACCAGACAATACATATGCAAATGCGTATGCTTATGGTACTGTGCAATCATGGATTCCATCTACAAATACTTTATCATTGTCTAACATATACGGAACATTCACTGACGGAGGTACGGCTATTGGTAAATCAAGTGGTGCAAGTTATATTGTATCAACATATGACCCACTAGAAACACCTGCAATTAAAGAACCGTATGACAATAGTTTAACTGCTGCGGCCGCTTCTGCTATTATCGATACAACTGAAACTAATCCTATAGGT
>Ga0208250_1000597_pt1 | contig 10201 bp, 8 predicted proteins | sample CryBogCBE18Aug09_FD_184557 | JGI IMG/M metagenome (GOLD analysis project Ga0208250, IMG submission 184557) | Freshwater microbial communities from Crystal Bog, Wisconsin, USA - CBE18Aug09 (SPAdes) (version 2) | ecosystem: Environmental > Aquatic > Freshwater > Lake | place: Crystal Bog... | reverse complement strand
GAGGGCCGTAGGGAATGGCTCAGCCGAAATAGCAGCCATGACATTGTTGGCCACGTCCGTCCAGTTCGCCCCGATGCTGATATTCAATCGGTTTCTGTATCGTTCCGGGACCATGGCCCCGCGGATCGTGCGCCTGGGCTACGCCTTCGCCGTGACGGCAGCCGCGGCGGTGGCCACGCTCTTTCTCCTCTTTTCTGGCCCCCACCCCTACATTCTCGGTGGCGTTGTGCCCAAATTCACCTTCGTGGGTGCAGTGATGCTCTGGGTCGTGTTCACCATTGAAGATGCCGTGCTCGTTGGACTTCGAGAGATGAAGTGGATTCCAATCGAGAACACCATTTTCTCCCTGCTCAAGCTCGGTCTGCTCGTGGTCATTGCGACCACACTCCCCAAGACCGGGGTCTTTGACGCATGGATTGCCCCCCTCCTTGTCCTCATACTTCCCGTCAACTGGCTTATTTTTCGGCGTCTCCTGCCGCGACACGTGGCGTCGGCGAACGGACGGCGGGCATTTCCCGAGGGTCGGGCCCTGCGCCGGCAGATACTCGGTGAGTACAGCGGCTCGCTGATGTTCATCGCACTCGGTTCGATGCCCTCACTCCTCGTTGTTCGCGAACTAGGACCAAAGGCCGCCGCCTACTTCCAAACACCCTGGCTCGTCGGCACGTCAATTGACTTTCTCCTGTGGACCTTGTCCAGTGCCCTTGTGTCGGAGGTCAATGCCCGGCCCGACCACGGTCCGGCGTCCGTACGACGCATCGTTCGCTACTCGGCCCAGTTCGGTCTGCCACTGCTCGTGATCCTCGCCGCCACCGCTCCCTTTGGGTTGCGGGTACTCGGTCCCGCCTACGCCGCCCACGGCACTCGCCTCCTGCTGTGGTTATTAGCGAGTAGCCCCTTCATGGCTCTAAACGTCCTCTACATCACCTTCGCCCGCCTCGGACGACGAGTTCGTAGGATTTTTCTTATCCAATTCAGTATCGCTTTACTAGTGTTATCGCTGATGATTTCCTTTCTCCACACGTATGGCGAGACCGGTGCGGGCATGGCCTTCTTTCTCGGTCAGGCCGCCATCGGCCTGCTCGTTCTGCCGTCGCTTCTTCGTCAGTTTCGTCGGCCAACCATGGCACCCGGCTTCGCCCCTACCGGCGCGCTGCTGATGCTGCCAGAAAACGAGCGATAAGCCATGAACCCCCGTTTCTACGCTTCGTGCGTCGCACTCCTCGTGGACATTGTCTTCGCTGCTACGGCCTTCGGGCACATGACGTCGCCCGTGCGCTTTGTCACCGGCCTCCTCTTCGCTTTCTTCGTCCTGGGCTGGTCGTGTGTCGCACACTTGCGCTTGACCAATGTGGCGCTCGCCATTTCGCTCACCTTGGGCCTCGGTCTGGTTCTGGTGCTCCTGCCCGCTGAGCTGATGGTGATCACCAGTCATTGGCACCCCGTCACACTGGAGAAGTCCCTCATCGTGGTGAGCGGCCTGCTACTGCTCGTCAGCGTCGTGCGCGAACGGAGTGCCCGTGCTGCGTAACTTTTTCCGCTCGAGCTCGTGGGCGTATGCCCACAGCACGCCAACGGCACTGATGACGGCCACGGTGATCGTGCTGCTCCTCGTGCGACTCCTCATCACTCGTTCTTCCACCACCCCTACAACGCTGCTGCGCTGGGTCAATGCCCTCACCGTGGTGAGCGTCGTACTCTTTGGACTTCTGGTCTACGCGAGGTTTGTGACTTTTGGCTAATCGACGTTTTTCTCTTCCCGGCGGCGGTCTCGCCCTCGGTGTTCTCGGCCTCGCCTTTTGGGTGCTGGCCGTAGCAACAGCGTCCCCCAGTGCCATCAAGGCGCTCGGACTCATCTCCATTGTCGGATGGGCCTACTTCGTCGCACTGGCGTGCATGGTTGCCGGTTTCGCCATGGAAGTAGCCGCTGGATCGCTTCGACCCGCTCGATTGACCGCGTTACTGCTTGGGCTCATTGTCATTCTGTTTGGCACCTCAAGCGCGATTTTCCCGTACGCCACGTTGACTGACAGTTACATCCACGATGGATTCGTGCAGTACATCGTGACCCACGGTCACATTGCCCACCAGGTCGATGCTCGCTTCTACTGGCCGGGTGCATTCACCCTCGCCGCAGCGCTCGTCACCTTCACGGGGCAGCACGACGCCGGGGCGTTCCTTCGCTGGTTCCCGTTCGTTATTGAAGTGGCCTACCTCGCGCCCCTCCTCGCCCTCGCCAAGGCCTCCGGTGTGCGTCAGCGCACCGCCTACCTGGGTGTCGCGTTCTTCTACTCCGCGAACTGGATCTACCAGGACTACTTTTCGCCCCAGGCACTGAACTTCTTGTTCTTCCTGGTCATCATTGCCACGGCGTTGACCGTGTGGAAGGCCGTGCCGTCAGTTCGCGAAGGGGCGGTCACATACTCTCGGCGCTTTTCCAACACTCTCTCAAGTCTTCGCCCTCGGCGCCTCAATGGATTTGACGCCGACGCGTCCGTCAGTGCGGGTCAAGAAATGGCCTTTATTGCCATCATTGCGCTGATCATCATGGCCGTGGTGTCGAGCCACCAGCTGACCCCCGTTATGGTCGCACTCGGACTGGGTGGGCTACTGCTCACCCGACGCCTCCGTCGACCCGAACTCGTACTCCTGGCCGGCGTGCTCACGTGGGCGTGGGTGTCGCTCAGCGCATCGGACTTCTGGGGCGGCAAGCTGTACACCATCTTCGGTGGTGTCGGCCACGCCACGGCGTCGCTGAATCAAAACGTCACCGACCGCATCGTCGGTTCCTCGACCCACGTGTTCATCGTGGACATGCGTATTGCCACCATTGCGGCCGTTTTGATTGCTGCCCTCATTGGGGCTCTGCGACGGGCCACCGACGACCGTGCCCTGGAGTTCTTGGCGTTCGCACCCTTCGTGACGGTCCTGGGTCAGAGCTACGGTGGCGAGGGACTCTTGCGCGCAGCGCTCTTTAGTTTGCCCTTTGCCAGCCTGCTGGCGGCCTCGGCCTTCGCCCCCAACCACGAGGGAACGATTCCTGCGTTGTTCCGCCTCGGGGTCGGCACTCGTTCGACTCCCGTTCGCTTCGGTCTGACGGTGGGCGTGGCCCTCGCCATCGCGGGCACGGTGCAAACACTCGACCGAGGTGGCAACGACTTCTACCAGTCCTTTACCCCTGGTGAAGTGGCGGCGACGACGTACGTGAACGCTCACTTGAAGCCGGGCTATGTTTTCGCGGCTGAAGCGCCATTCCTTCCCGCCGGTCAGGCCCTGGCCGGTTCAGTGGAGCGCTTCTACGCCTCGGTGCAGGGCACCCAGATTCCCGTCAATACGTCGAAGCTACTGTCGTCGCACGCCCAGTACGTGGTGATCACCACGTCGCAGGAGCACTGGGGCGTTGAGGTCAACGGTTTCCCGTACGGGTGGCAGACATCAGTACGTCAAGCGCTACTCGACCACGGTTACCGCGTCGTGGCTTCGTGGCCTACCGCCACGGTCTACGCCTCCGCAGCCGTACCGAAGTAAGTCCCGCACCTGCGGGCGACAACCTGACGGGCTACTGCTGGTACTCGGCTACCCACGCCACGTTGGAGTGCATGGGTGCCGAGGGGCACGCGAAGTGGAGCGCGCAGTAGGTCTGCTGCTCGAGATCCAGCCGAAGCGGCTGGGTCGGAATGGCGTGACGGTTCGTGACCTGGGCCCACGCGTGTCCGTCGAGGACGAAGGTCACCTTGCTGGCGGTCCAGACCACGCCCCAGGTGTGCCACTGCTGGTGGTTCACATTTCCGAAGTAGAAGGTTGCGACGTGGTGCTGTTTTGACCAGTAGACCGCGGCTCGACCCGTCGAGGGTGTATCAGACTCTAAGAACTCGACCTCGGGCGGCCACTTGTCATTCGTCGGCCAGAGCATGGCGATGTCCTCGGGCCCCGAGCCAATGGTCTGGGTCCGCACGAAGTACGCACCCGAGGTGTGCTGGACGCCACACTGACAGAGACCGCCACTGGCCCACCCTCCGTGATTGCGAGCGGAGTGATCAGTCTTGATTGTCAGCATGCCGTTGGCCACGCTCACGAACCGTGCGTCGTAGTACGCACCGGCATCACCGTGAATCGGCCCGCTAAAGACCTTCCAGCCCTTGGGTACGGTAGTACCGGGAAAGGCCACTGAGGATGATTGGTGGTAGCCCGTCAATCCAGCGAATGTCTCCGTTGCCAGCGGGCTCGTGCCGGCTGACGACACCGTCGCCCCATCGCCCACCGGGTACGGAATAACGACGGGAGCCGGCTGCAGCGCCACGTAGGTGGCGACGCCGCCAACAACGAGGGCGAGAGCTCCCGCGCCCGCGAGCGCTCGTTGGGCCATCGTGGACTTTGCGGGTGCGTTCTCCGTGCTCATATCCCTCTCATCGTACTAGGAGGAGTGGCGCGAATCGGGAGCGCGCGGCACGAGTCGGCCCTTGGGCCGTTCACCCGTCAGCGCACCAGCCGGTAGTGCCAGTCCCCGAAAGAGGCGGCGGCTGTGCCACAACAACACCGGACCGCGAAGCATGCCCCGTGTTTCTATTTTCAACGTCTCGAGGGGGTAGTTCCTTGGAGCACGATGGCGACGACCGCGGCGCGCCGAACCAAGCCGACGCAGGCCGTAGGGGATGCGGCGTACGACCTCGACGAGGTGCCGAGGGTGCGAGAGCAGCACGCTCAGGTACATCGCCGACAGGCCAATCCCGTACCCGTAAATTTGCTCAAAAAAGTCGTCGCGTGTCGCGCGGTGGGTGTGGCGCACGAGGGCGGCTGGTTCGAAGCCGATGGTGTACCCAGCGCTCGCGAGGGCAATCCAAAGCTCGAGATCCTCACCGGCCCGTGCGGGGGTACCAGGTCCGAGTTCGTAGCGAAACCCCCCGACCGCGACCAGCGCATCGCGCCGCATCGCCATGTTGCAGCCCGCGCCGAACCGTCCGACGGCGTAGGGGAAGAGGGGGTCACGGGTGGAGCGGTCGATCGCATCATCAAATGGTGCGAAGTTTGGGGTGAAACCGCCGTAGTACTCCTCAAACCAGAGCTGCGACTCATAGGTCAGTTCTATCGGCTGCACCATGCCACCAACGCCGGCGAGCGCGGGATCCTGAGCGAATCGACGGGCGAAGGCCCGAAGCCACTGCGGCGATACCTGCGCGTCGTCGTCAGTGAACGCGACGATGTCGCCGGTCGCCACTTCGATACCACGATTTCGCGCGGCCGATGCTCCCGGAATTGCCTGGCGCACGACGCGTACCCGAGGATCATCACTGAGATGGGGGAAGGGTTCGGCCAGTGGCTCACGGCGGTTATCGACGACCACCACCTCAAAATCTGGGTAATCAAGCGCCACGAGGCCGGCCACGGCATCGCGCACCTGCACCACATCTCGACAGATTGATGGCACGACGACGGTCACCTTTGGCCACGACTCTATGTCTTGCGGGCGACTCACTGGCGTCGACGTCACGGAGTGGCGTAAGCGCTCGAGGGCGATTGGTGACAACATGCCGTTCGTGACCGGCACTAACGCCCGCTGCACGATCTGACCTTGTCGAAGGACCTCGACCCACACTCGGTCGGCACCCGACACCGGTACCTGGTCGGGACCACCGTCGGCATCGACCTGCACGATCGGGATGGGCAACCACGGATCGGTCGGGGTGACTCCTAGGCCCACGGCAACGGAGAGCCGACCACGGAGATACCCCGTAACGGCGGCCACGGTGCCACCAACAACGAATACCAACTCGGTGAGCCCAGTGCGCGGACGCCGCACCGCGTGGGCGAGGGCTTTGAGGACCGCCTGGGGCAGCACTAACACCATCTGACGGCGCTCGGAGGCCAAGCCCTCCTTCATTCCCACGAGATCGGTAACCACCGCCTTCGAAAGGCCTTCCGACCAACAGCGGCGCAGGAGATACCGCAGCGAGACTCGTTCGGCACCGACTCGGTGATGCACAATCGACGAGGTCTGGTGGACGACTCGCTCAGTGCTATTGACCCGCTGGTACCGAATACACAGCTCCGTCTCCTCGCAACCGAGCAACGTCTTCCCAATCCGACCGAGACCGGTGGTGAAACCACCCACCGCGACGAAGACGGAACGGCGAAGGGCCATTGATGCCCCGATGGGGTTACGAAGGGTGCCGCCGGTCGTGGGCAGTCCTCGGTAGCTGCAGCCAAAGACCCAGTAGAACGATGCCGGAAACCATGGGGCGTTGCGGACGAACCGTGGCTCGACCCACCCGCCCACGCAAAAGACACCGGGGTCTTCAAAGGGCGCACAGAGGGCTTCCAGCCAGGTGGGCTCGGCCGTGGCGTCATCATCTAAGAAGGCGACGATGTCACCCGTGGTGGCGTCGACGCCCGTGTTACGAGCGCCCGAGAGTCCCTTGCTGAGACTATTGGGGACAACACGAATGGTGGGGAAGGCCTCGGTGGCACGAGCATAGAGTTCGTCGTTGTAGTCACACACCAAGACGGTTTCGTACGGACCACCCTTTTGCGCGAGGACCGAATTGATCGCCGACGACAGGTCGTCCCAGCGATCCATGGTGTACGCGCAGACGACGACTGAAACCTTCACACAGAGAAACTAGTTGATGCCCCGTCGCCCGTGCTTCGCTGCCGCACGACTTCGCGACGAAGTCGTAGCCCCAGTTCACTCCACGCCTTGGGGGTCGGAAAGCTCAGTTCAGCGAGTCGGATGGCGTGCATGAGGGCGACATAAATGGACGACGGACTGTGGACATCGGCGACCAGACCACCCACATACCCCTTACCGACAACGGGGAATGAGGTGTCGAGCAGCAGAACTGTCGCGACGCCGCGTTGCTCAGCAAGTGCGTAGGCCCGCGACTCAACGCCCGGGTCAGCCATCACGACGGCGGACGAATCGTCACAGAGGTTACTGAGGGCCTCCTCAGAAAGATCCGAGTCGATTACGTCAATACGGTCGGCGTAGTGGCTCGCGGCCACCGCCGAACGAACCTCGTCCGTCGAGGAGCGCATCACGAGTGTCAGGCGATAGCTGTTGCTCCACGCCTCAGGAATCGCGTCGAAGGCCCGAAGGAGCATCTGCAGCCCTGCAACATCATCCTTCGGCAAAAACGCCGTCACGCGGTGCGTATCGGCGGCTCGCTGTCGGCCGAGCAGTGAGAGTGCCCGATGGGTATCAATCACGGGAGTGGCCGACCGCAGAGACCCACTCAGTCGATTCGCCTCGAGCGGGTCACCAACGAGCACGAGGTCGGCTTTCGTGACGCGACGAGCTAGACCGTCGATTTGCGACATGTCGCTTGATGGACCGGACATCCGTAGCACGACACTGACTGCACCCACGTCCTTGGCGGCCGCGACGAAGTCCCCAATCCAGTCGTTGGCGATTGTTGGCCACGACAACGCGATAGCCATCGCGGTGTCGGGTCGTAGGTGCTGATGGAACGCCTTGCGCTGGGCCCGTGTCGAGCCAGCGACGTGCCACGTCGGCACGGCCTCGCCGGCGTAGGAGTAGAGAGCGGCGAGTGATGGCGCGCGGTGAAGGCCAGAACGTACGTGCTGCGTCGGATCGATCTCGAGGCGACTCACCGCCCCAAAGTTGGCCACCGCATGAACAACCTCGGCGCCCATTACGCCAGGAATCGTACGCTCAGAGCCAGGTCCGGCCACCACGACGTGCGGCACGATGCCCTGACCAATGACGGGGGCGACGCGATCGAAGAGCTCAGACATGGTAGGCCCGCAGTCGTTCGGTCACGATGGTGCGGGCGATACGCAGTCCGTCGCGCAGGGCGCTGAGGTTGCTGCTGCCGTGGATCCGCTCCGCCTCAAAGCAGGGCACCTCGGCGATTCGCAGTCGTGCTCGCTGCGCGCGAATACCGATCAAGGTCTCAACTTCAAAGCCGTTGGAGTCAATACGCAGTGCGTCGACGCAATCACCGCGCACAGCGAAGTAGCCGTAGGTGGCGTCACTGTACTTGTGGCCAAAGAGGACGTTAATCAACATGCAGATACCCCAGTCGCCGAATCGGCGAAAGGGCGTGATGTCGGCCGAGCCAGCTCCGGGCGCAAAACGGCTGCCCTTGACGTACTGCGCACCGTTGACAATGGCGTCACGAAAGAGTGCGAGTTCGCCGCCGTCCATCGATCCGTCGGCGTCGATAGCTATGCGAACGTCACCGGTAGCTGAGGCGAGGCCCGCCTTCAGGGCCGCTCCCTTGCCGGGAGTGGTGACCCGAACGATACGAATGCTCGGCTGCAACGTCATCGCGACCCGCTCCGTGTCGTCCTTCGAGCGACCGTCCACTAAGACAACTTCATCAACCCATTTCGGCAACGAATTCAGAACGTACGGCAGGTTGCCGGCTTCGTTCAGCGTTGGAATAACAACGGACACGGTCGCAGTGACCACCGTGTTCTCGTTCTCTTGCGTCACGCTACGTTCCACGGCTCTCCTAGTGGCTTTGTTCCAACAATCCATTGCTACATCAGTCTCGCTGGAGGGGCAAAAAGTACCTGAGCGATTCTTTAGGACACAGCTCGGTGGGCACTCATGCAGCGTCGGCGCAGTACCACTTTCAATCGGTTGACTCGTCGCAATCATGGTTCCCCCTAGCCGTTGTAGCTGTACTGGGCAGCCCAGTCGATCTGCATTGACTGGGGAGCGGTGGGGCAGGCCCACCCCGAGCTGCACCACGTCTGCTGCTGCAGGTCGAGGGTCATGGGCAGGTTCGGGATGGCGGCGGCATTGGTGTCACTACCCCAGACCTTCCCGTCAACGGTGTACGTGATGCCCTTTGGCGTCCACAGCACGCCCCAGGTGTGCCACTGCGTCATGTCGATGTTCGAGAGCTTGACCTGGTCCTGCGTGTTGCTCGGCGAGTAGTGGGTTGTCGCCGTCGAGAAGTTCGACGAACCATCGGTTTCGTTGAAGTCGATTTCTGGTGGCCAGCTGTTGTTGGCAGGCCACAGAAGTTCGACGTTGGTGGGGCCGGCACCGGTAACACGAGAGCGAACAAAATAGGCCCCGTACGTCTGAGAAAAACCACAGTCACACAGTCCACCGGTCACCCACGCGTTCCCGTAGTTGGGGTCTTGGAACGTGTTGAGCGACAAGATTCCACCGGCCACCGACACGTGAGCGGCGCCACCGAACTGTGCACCGGGGTCGCCTCCAGGCTTACCGCTGTACACCTGCCAACCACTGGGCAGCGTTGATCCGCTGAAGTCAGCGACCGCACTCTGCGTAAATCCAGCCAACTCAGTCGCGGTGGGAGGTGCGTAGCCCGAGGGGGAGGTGCTGGAAGGAACGCCAATAGGGAATGTTGTGGTCGGAGCGGGAGCCGGTGCTGGAGCGGGAGTCGGTGCGGGAGCCGGTGCGGGTGCCGGTACGGTGGTCGTTGGCACCGGGGTGGGCACGGTGGTCGTTGGCACTGGGGCGGGCACTGGAGCGGCCGACGGTGCTGGCACGGTGGTCGTTGGCACTGGAGTGGGTGCGGGTACCGCTGGTCCGTGGTGGCGACGGTCACGAGCGGCCGCATTCGACACGGGGAAATCCGAGGGCTTCTGGATCAGCGGTGTCTGCGTCGCCAGTGCGGTCAGCTTGATAACTGGCTGTGTGGTCGAGGCGTGGGCCGCGATACTGACACCGGAGAACAGTGTGGTGACCAAGGTGAGTGCACCAAGGGTCTTTACGAGGCGGGGGCGGATTCGGAGGTTCGTGCTCATGGGCACTACATTTCCAAGCCCACCTCACAGGGCTCCCTACAGCATCACAACTTCACCACAACTTGTAAGGGGGCATAAAAACCCTGGTCAATGGGGGTTAGGAGTGGGCCAGCCGGGCCTGATACGCGTCAAAAACAATGGTATCGAGCGCCTCGTGACGAGGCGCCCAGCCCAATACCTCGCGAGCGAGCGCATTGGATGCGACCGCTTGCGCGGGGTCACCTGGCCGGCGTTCAGTGACATCGAACGGTACGGCCAACGCCGTGACTCGCTCAACGCTGTCGATGACCTCGCGAATACTCGAGCCCGTGCCGGTGCCGAGATTCACCGTGAGCGCGGCGTGTCGGTCGAGCGCGTCAATGGCGAGAATATGCGCCTCGACGAGGTCCAGCACGTGGACGTAGTCACGGACACAGGTACCATCGCGCGTCGGATAGTCGGTCCCGAAGAGTTG
>Ga0208250_1000593_pt1 | contig 10225 bp, 6 predicted proteins | sample CryBogCBE18Aug09_FD_184557 | JGI IMG/M metagenome (GOLD analysis project Ga0208250, IMG submission 184557) | Freshwater microbial communities from Crystal Bog, Wisconsin, USA - CBE18Aug09 (SPAdes) (version 2) | ecosystem: Environmental > Aquatic > Freshwater > Lake | place: Crystal Bog... | reverse complement strand
TGGTAGTCACTGCTTGTCCTTTCGGTACTTGACAAGGCAGAGCGAACTAGACCAGACTGGCGTCGTCCTGAGGAATGGGGCTTGCCAGTCTGATTTAGTCAGTCTGCCGATTTTCTGTGAATAACGCTCTGGCCTGCCAGCCAGGGCGTTTTTCTTTTGCTACAGAGTCGGCTCGTTCGTCCTAGTGGCTAGGCGTTCTGAGCCTCCTTTGTCTCATTACTGAGAGCGTCGAGGGTCTGGCGTGTCCGCATCAGAGCCTCGATAAGACTGGTGCGAGATGCTCCTGTGGCGGTGGCTACGGCGTCGAGCTGTGCCACGAGGTCTGTACTCAGACGTACTGAGAACACTCGAGTTTCCTTCTCGGTACGTCCTCCGACTCGCTTTCGTGCTGGGCGAATAGCTGTAGGCATCACGTCTCCTTCGTCTCGTTATCCATAAAGTACATCACTGTAACTCTGATGTTACGCCACTGTGTAACACAAGCGCACTTTTTAGGAGACCGTATGAGCGAGACGCTGACACTGGCGCAGGCATCGATCCGTTCAGGCGTGAGCGTCACGACGCTACGGCGTCGAGTCCAGTCAGGGACTCTCAGAGCCGAGCCGAGGGCGAGCAGTCGCCAGCCTGTCCTCCTGAGCCTTCAGGCTCTCATCGACGCTGGCCTGGTTAGCCAGGTGGCTACTCAGCCGGATAGTCAGTCGGCGTCAGAGGTCAGGGCGCAGATGCTCGCTGAGCGTGTCGAGGCTCTCGAGGCTGAGCTGAAAGAGGTCAGGGCGAAGGCAGAGACGGCCTTAGAACTGCGGGGTGAGGTGAGGGCGTGGCGTCAGGTGGCAGAGGAGGCTCAGCGCATCCTCGCAGAGGGTAGCCAGTTGGCTATCCAGTCAGATACTCAGTTGGCTACTGAGGCCGTCTCAGAGCGTTCTGGGGGCTTCTGGGGGCGTTTCAGACGTAAGGGCTGAGCGTCGTCCGTCCGTTATCCAGCCGAGTAGCCAGATGGTTATTCAGTTGGTTACTCAGTGAGTATCCGCACAGTCCCTCCCCTTTGTGCTAATGTAACACATAAGAGACGAGGGGGAGACACGATGAAGGCTCTGATTTACACACGAGTTAGCACCACTGAGCAGGGCGAGAGCGGTCTGGGTCTCGATGGTCAGTTGGCTAAGTGCCAGGCATACGCTGAACGGATCGATGCTGAGGTGGTCGGCGTCGTCCGTGAGGTTCAGTCAGGTAAGAGCGTGGCTAAGCGTCCTGAGCTGGTCGAGGCTCTACGTCGCCTGAAGGCTGGCGAGGCTCAGGCTCTCATCGTGGCGAAGCTTGACCGGCTCAGCCGTTCAGTGATTGACCTGTGTGGCCTTCTCGAGCAGTCAGAGCGTGAGGGCTGGTCACTCGTCCTCCTAGACCTGGGCATCGACACGACGACGCCAGCAGGCCGAGTCCAGGCGCAGGTCATCGGGGCGTTCGCTGAGTATGAGCGTCGCCTTATTAGCCAGCGCACTAAAGACGCTATGGCGTCTGCGAAGGCCAGAGGCGTTCACTGTGGCGTTCGCTCGACGTTGGCTCCTGAGGTGGTCGCTCGCATCGTCTCAGCTCGCATCAACGGCTCGACGTGGCAGAGCATCGCTGACGGCCTAAACGCTGACGGCGTGGCTACTGGTCGAGGTGGCTCCTGCTGGCGTGACTCGTCTGTGCGAGCCGTGTGGCGTTCGTCTGAGGGTGGTAAGGCGATTGACTCGGCTCTGGCTATCGTCGCTCGTCACGTCGAGTCTGTGGCCTCATAGCCAGCCTTCCAGCCTCCCCTCATTGAGAGGCTCTCAGAATGGATCGATGACTGGTCATCTGCCGAGGCGGTGGCTGGTTTTCCTAGTGTGTATGTTTCTCCTGATGAACTGCCATTTTCGCCTAATTAGTAATCGGGGTTATCTGCCAGGAGGCGAGTCAGGCGAGCCACCTCAGCATCGATGCTCTCCATTGACCACTGCTCGATAGTGACCTGGTGAGGCTGGTCGAGTCCGTAGAGTTTCGCTCGTCGCTCAGAGATGGTCAGAATTGCTCGGACGGCCTGAGCGTTACCTTCCATCGCCTTAGGCCAGAGGGCGAGCTGTAGAGCGTCGAGCCGTTCGCCTTCGAGTCGGCGCATCTCATCGACACTTTCACAGATGGTTTCTGCCAGGCCACGTTTCACTCGTCGCTGAGCTGTGGACGGATCGATGCTGAGTCGCTCGCCTATCTCTCGGTAGGTGAGTCCCTGCGCTCGCAGTTTGAGCGTCTCAGAGACGGCCTGAGCGTCGTCCTGAGTCCGTTCGTATCCGTTGGCTGTGTTGATGGTCACTCGGTCTCCTGTTGCATCGCCTGTGTTGCGCCTTTCCAGTGTCTCATCGAGGCATCGTGAATGTCGAGGCGAGGGGCTTCAGAATGCCCTGAGTCATAGCGTCGCTTCGTCGCATCATCTCTTTCATCGCTTCGAGTGTTGCTCGCTCCTCATCTCGGCTGAGTGGCTTTGCTTCAGGCTCAGAGGGGCGTAGAGCTTCGGACTTTTTCCGCTCTGCCGTCTGCTCGGCTCTGGTCTGGTCGAGTAGCCAGGCTCCCATCGATCCATCTCTTAAGCCATTGATGATTGCTACGGCGTCTGAGCTGGTGAGGGCGTCGAGACGAGAGACGCCATAACGCTGGCGTAAGTGTCGGCCTGAGCGTTCGCTGTCCAGTCTCTTCTCTTTCAGCAGAGAGGCGATGTAGTCGAGTTGCTTTGGTTTGATGAACTTTGTTGGCTCATCAGTGAACGAGGTTTTTTCGTTTTGACTATTTAGGGAAGTTTCGTTTTCTAAAGAGTCTTTTCTTTCTAATAAATAACTATCTAAGTAGTTAACTGCCGGAACTGGTTCCAACTCAGTCGAGACTGACTCGGAACTGGTTCCAACTCTCTTTTGGACTGACTCGGAACTGGTTCCTATTTTCTGCCCTAATGAGTTGGAACTCAGGAGGCGTGAAAGAGGGGGGGTAGCCAAGTCCACTTGACTAGGTAGCCAAGCCTGCTTTACTAGGAGGCTCGCTGTCGCTGAGTCTGTGAAGGCTCCTGAGAGCGTCCCTACGCTGGTCACTCGAACAGAGGTAGAGGTGGGGGCGTCTGTCGTCGATGTCGTCTCAGCCTGGTACTTACTCGAGGTACTCTCGGCCTCCTCCATTCGTGCCTGCGCTCGCTCCTCATTGACGGCAGTAGCTCGTAGCAGTGTGCCGTAGTTCTTCTTCGAGGTGCAGAGCAGTAGAGGCGTGATGTAATAGCCACGAGTCCTCGTCTTTCCGTTGGTAGAGCGATTGTGTCGCTCTGCGATGATGAGGCCAGCCTGTCGAGCCACCTCCACGAGGTCGCCTGCTGAGTCCTCAGAAAAACGGAACTTTGAGGCGATGTCTGCTCGGCTCAGTTTCGCTGGTGAGTTGGATAGCCAGCCGTACTTTGACTTAACGAAGGCGTAGAGCGTGGCGAGACGTGCGACGTGATTGGGGTTGTACTTTGGTTTGCCGTTTTCCAGTCGCTCGTCGTAGAGGGCGTCTATGAGGTCATAGATCCGTTGAGGCGTCGAGTGGTACTGCTCGCCTCCTGTGTCGGTGGTCAGGAATACATCGAACTGATGTCCCCTACTATTGACCATCGGGAGAATTGCCTGGTTAGGCGGTGATTTTGTAGTGGTAGTCACTGCTTGTCCTTTCGGTACTTGACAAGGCAGAGCGAACTAGACCAGACTGGCGTCGTCCTGAGGAATGGGGCTTGCCAGTCTGATTTAGTCAGTCTGCCGATTTTCTGTGAATAACGCTCTGGCCTGCCAGCCAGGGCGTTTTTCTTTTGCTACAGAGTCGGCTCGTTCGTCCTAGTGGCTAGGCGTTCTGAGCCTCCTTTGTCTCATTACTGAGAGCGTCGAGGGTCTGGCGTGTCCGCATCAGAGCCTCGATAAGACTGGTGCGAGATGCTCCTGTGGCGGTGGCTACGGCGTCGAGCTGTGCCACGAGGTCTGTACTCAGACGTACTGAGAACACTCGAGTTTCCTTCTCGGTACGTCCTCCGACTCGCTTTCGTGCTGGGCGAATAGCTGTAGGCATCACGTCTCCTTCGTCTCGTTATCCATAAAGTACATCACTGTAACTCTGATGTTACGCCACTGTGTAACACAAGCGCACTTTTTAGGAGACCGTATGAGCGAGACGCTGACACTGGCGCAGGCATCGATCCGTTCAGGCGTGAGCGTCACGACGCTACGGCGTCGAGTCCAGTCAGGGACTCTCAGAGCCGAGCCGAGGGCGAGCAGTCGCCAGCCTGTCCTCCTGAGCCTTCAGGCTCTCATCGACGCTGGCCTGGTTAGCCAGGTGGCTACTCAGCCGGATAGTCAGTCGGCGTCAGAGGTCAGGGCGCAGATGCTCGCTGAGCGTGTCGAGGCTCTCGAGGCTGAGCTGAAAGAGGTCAGGGCGAAGGCAGAGACGGCCTTAGAACTGCGGGGTGAGGTGAGGGCGTGGCGTCAGGTGGCAGAGGAGGCTCAGCGCATCCTCGCAGAGGGTAGCCAGTTGGCTATCCAGTCAGATACTCAGTTGGCTACTGAGGCCGTCTCAGAGCGTTCTGGGGGCTTCTGGGGGCGTTTCAGACGTAAGGGCTGAGCGTCGTCCGTCCGTTATCCAGCCGAGTAGCCAGATGGTTATTCAGTTGGTTACTCAGTGAGTATCCGCACAGTCCCTCCCCTTTGTGCTAATGTAACACATAAGAGACGAGGGGGAGACACGATGAAGGCTCTGATTTACACACGAGTTAGCACCACTGAGCAGGGCGAGAGCGGTCTGGGTCTCGATGGTCAGTTGGCTAAGTGCCAGGCATACGCTGAACGGATCGATGCTGAGGTGGTCGGCGTCGTCCGTGAGGTTCAGTCAGGTAAGAGCGTGGCTAAGCGTCCTGAGCTGGTCGAGGCTCTACGTCGCCTGAAGGCTGGCGAGGCTCAGGCTCTCATCGTGGCGAAGCTTGACCGGCTCAGCCGTTCAGTGATTGACCTGTGTGGCCTTCTCGAGCAGTCAGAGCGTGAGGGCTGGTCACTCGTCCTCCTAGACCTGGGCATCGACACGACGACGCCAGCAGGCCGAGTCCAGGCGCAGGTCATCGGGGCGTTCGCTGAGTATGAGCGTCGCCTTATTAGCCAGCGCACTAAAGACGCTATGGCGTCTGCGAAGGCCAGAGGCGTTCACTGTGGCGTTCGCTCGACGTTGGCTCCTGAGGTGGTCGCTCGCATCGTCTCAGCTCGCATCAACGGCTCGACGTGGCAGAGCATCGCTGACGGCCTAAACGCTGACGGCGTGGCTACTGGTCGAGGTGGCTCCTGCTGGCGTGACTCGTCTGTGCGAGCCGTGTGGCGTTCGTCTGAGGGTGGTAAGGCGATTGACTCGGCTCTGGCTATCGTCGCTCGTCACGTCGAGTCTGTGGCCTCATAGCCAGCCTTCCAGCCTCCCCTCATTGAGAGGCTCTCAGAATGGATCGATGACTGGTCATCTGCCGAGGCGGTGGCTGGTTTTCCTAGTGTGTATGTTTCTCCTGATGAACTGCCATTTTCGCCTAATTAGTAATCGGGGTTATCTGCCAGGAGGCGAGTCAGGCGAGCCACCTCAGCATCGATGCTCTCCATTGACCACTGCTCGATAGTGACCTGGTGAGGCTGGTCGAGTCCGTAGAGTTTCGCTCGTCGCTCAGAGATGGTCAGAATTGCTCGGACGGCCTGAGCGTTACCTTCCATCGCCTTAGGCCAGAGGGCGAGCTGTAGAGCGTCGAGCCGTTCGCCTTCGAGTCGGCGCATCTCATCGACACTTTCACAGATGGTTTCTGCCAGGCCACGTTTCACTCGTCGCTGAGCTGTGGACGGATCGATGCTGAGTCGCTCGCCTATCTCTCGGTAGGTGAGTCCCTGCGCTCGCAGTTTGAGCGTCTCAGAGACGGCCTGAGCGTCGTCCTGAGTCCGTTCGTATCCGTTGGCTGTGTTGATGGTCACTCGGTCTCCTGTTGCATCGCCTGTGTTGCGCCTTTCCAGTGTCTCATCGAGGCATCGTGAATGTCGAGGCGAGGGGCTTCAGAATGCCCTGAGTCATAGCGTCGCTTCGTCGCATCATTTCTTTCATCGCTTCGAGTGTTGCTCGCTCCTCATCTCGGCTGAGTGGCTTTGCTTCAGGCTCAGAGGGGCGTAGAGCGTCGAGCCTTTTCTGCTCTGTCATTCGCTCGGCGTTCGCCTGGTTGAGTAGCCAGGCTCCCATCGATCCATCTTTTAAGCCGTCGATAATTGCTCGTGCGTCTGAACTGGTGAGGGCGTCGAGACGAGAGACGCCATAACGCTGGCGAAGGTATCGCTCTGAGCGGTTGATGTTCAGTCCCTTTTCTTTGAGCAGAGAGGCGATGAAGTTGAGTTGCTTCGGTTTGATGAACTTTGCTGGCTCATCGCTTAATGAGGTTTGTTCGTTTTGACTTTCTAAAGAGTCTTTTCTTTCTAATAAAGAACTATCTAAGTAGTTAACTGCCGGAACTGGTTCCAACTCAGTCCAGACTGAATTGGAATTGGGGGCGGGTTTTGGCGTGACTGAATTGGAATTGGGGAGGCGTGAAAGAGGGGGGGGTAGGTCAAATCTGACCCCACCATAGGTCAAATCTGACCCCACCCCAGGGTCACCAGTGTCGCTAGGTAGGGTCACCAGTGTCGCTAGGAGGCTCGCTGTCGCTGAGCCTGTGAAGGCTCCTGAGAGCGTCCCTACGCTGGTCACTCGAACAGAGGTAGAGGTGGGTGCGTCTGTCGTCGATGTCGTCTCAGCCTGGTACTTACTCGAGGTACTCTCGGCCTCCTCCATTCGTGCCTGCGCTCGCTCCTCATTGACGGCGGTAGCTCGTAGCAGTGTGCCGTAGTTCTTCTTCGAGGTGCAGAGCAGTAGAGGCGTGATGTAGTAGCCACGAGTCCTCGTCTTTCCGTTGCCAGAGCGATTGTGTCGCTCTGCGATGACGAGGCCAGCCTGTCGAGCCACCTCCACGAGGTCGCCTGCTGAGTCCTCAGAGAAGCGGAACTTTGAGGCGATGTCTGCTCGGCTCAGTTTCGCTGGTGAGTTGGTTAGCCAGCCGTACTTTGACTTAACGAAGGCGTAGAACGTGGCGAGGCGTGCGACGTGATTGGGGTTGTACTTTGGTCTGCCGTTTTCCAGTCGCTCGTCGTAGAGGGCGTCTATGAGGTCATAGATCCGTTGAGGCGTCGAGTGGTACTGCTCGCCACCTTTGTCGCCGGTCACGAATACATCGAACTGATGTCCCCTACTATTGACCATCGGGCGAATTGCCTGGTTAGGCGGTGATTTTGTACTGGTAGTCACTGCTTGTCCTTTCGGTACTTGACAAGGCAGAGCGAACTAGACCAGACTGGCGTCGTCCTGAGGAATGGGGCTTGCCAGTCTGATTTAGTCAGTCTGCCGATTTTCTGTGAATAACGCTCTGGCCTGCCAGCCAGGGCGTTTTTCTTTTGCTACAGAGTCGGCTCGTTCGTCCTAGTGGCTAGGCGTTCTGAGCCTCCTTTGTCTCATTACTGAGAGCGTCGAGGGTCTGGCGTGTCCGCATCAGAGCCTCGATAAGACTGGTGCGAGATGCTCCTGTGGCGGTGGCTACGGCGTCGAGCTGTGCCACGAGGTCTGTACTCAGACGTACTGAGAACACTCGAGTTTCCTTCTCGGTACGTCCTCCGACTCGCTTTCGTGCTGGGCGAATAGCTGTAGGCATCACGTCTCCTTCGTCTCGTTATCCATAAAGTACATCACTGTAACTCTGATGTTACGCCACTGTGTAACACAAGCGCACTTTTTAGGAGACCGTATGAGCGAGACGCTGACACTGGCGCAGGCATCGATCCGTTCAGGCGTGAGCGTCACGACGCTACGGCGTCGAGTCCAGTCAGGGACTCTCAGAGCCGAGCCGAGGGCGAGCAGTCGCCAGCCTGTCCTCCTGAGCCTTCAGGCTCTCATCGACGCTGGCCTGGTTAGCCAGGTGGCTACTCAGCCGGATAGTCAGTCGGCGTCAGAGGTCAGGGCGCAGATGCTCGCTGAGCGTGTCGAGGCTCTCGAGGCTGAGCTGAAAGAGGTCAGGGCGAAGGCAGAGACGGCCTTAGAACTGCGGGGTGAGGTGAGGGCGTGGCGTCAGGTGGCAGAGGAGGCTCAGCGCATCCTCGCAGAGGGTAGCCAGTTGGCTATCCAGTCAGATACTCAGTTGGCTACTGAGGCCGTCTCAGAGCGTTCTGGGGGCTTCTGGGGGCGTTTCAGACGTAAGGGCTGAGCGTCGTCCGTCCGTTATCCAGCCGAGTAGCCAGATGGTTATTCAGTTGGTTACTCAGTGAGTATCCGCACAGTCCCTCCCCTTTGTGCTAATGTAACACATAAGAGACGAGGGGGAGACACGATGAAGGCTCTGATTTACACACGAGTTAGCACCACTGAGCAGGGCGAGAGCGGTCTGGGTCTCGATGGTCAGTTGGCTAAGTGCCAGGCATACGCTGAACGGATCGATGCTGAGGTGGTCGGCGTCGTCCGTGAGGTTCAGTCAGGTAAGAGCGTGGCTAAGCGTCCTGAGCTGGTCGAGGCTCTACGTCGCCTGAAGGCTGGCGAGGCTCAGGCTCTCATCGTGGCGAAGCTTGACCGGCTCAGCCGTTCAGTGATTGACCTGTGTGGCCTTCTCGAGCAGTCAGAGCGTGAGGGCTGGTCACTCGTCCTCCTAGACCTGGGCATCGACACGACGACGCCAGCAGGCCGAGTCCAGGCGCAGGTCATCGGGGCGTTCGCTGAGTATGAGCGTCGCCTTATTAGCCAGCGCACTAAAGACGCTATGGCGTCTGCGAAGGCCAGAGGCGTTCACTGTGGCGTTCGCTCGACGTTGGCTCCTGAGGTGGTCGCTCGCATCGTCTCAGCTCGCATCAACGGCTCGACGTGGCAGAGCATCGCTGACGGCCTAAACGCTGACGGCGTGGCTACTGGTCGAGGTGGCTCCTGCTGGCGTGACTCGTCTGTGCGAGCCGTGTGGCGTTCGTCTGAGGGTGGTAAGGCGATTGACTCGGCTCTGGCTATCGTCGCTCGTCACGTCGAGTCTGTGGCCTCATAGCCAGCCTTCCAGCCTCCCCTCATTGAGAGGCTCTCAGAATGGATCGATGACTGGTCATCTGCCGAGGCGGTGGCTGGTTTTCCTAGTGTGTATGTTTCTCCTGATGAACTGCCATTTTCGCCTAATTAGTAATCGGGGTTATCTGCCAGGAGGCGAGTCAGGCGAGCCACCTCAGCATCGATGCTCTCCATTGACCACTGCTCGATAGTGACCTGGTGAGGCTGGTCGAGTCCGTAGAGTTTCGCTCGTCGCTCAGAGATGGTCAGAATTGCTCGGACGGCCTGAGCGTTACCTTCCATCGCCTTAGGCCAGAGGGCGAGCTGTAGAGCGTCGAGCCGTTCGCCTTCGAGTCGGCGCATCTCATCGACACTTTCACAGATGGTTTCTGCCAGGCCACGTTTCACTCGTCGCTGAGCTGTGGACGGATCGATGCTGAGTCGCTCGCCTATCTCTCGGTAGGTGAGTCCCTGCGCTCGCAGTTTGAGCGTCTCAGAGACGGCCTGAGCGTCGTCCTGAGTCCGTTCGTATCCGTTGGCTGTGTTGATGGTCACTCGGTCTCCTGTTGCATCGCCTGTGTTGCGCCTTTCCAGTGTCTCATCGAGGCATCGTGAATGTCGAGGCGAGGGGCTTCAGAATGCCCTGAGTCATAGCGTCGCTTCGTCGCATCATCTCTTTCATCGCTTCGAGTGTTGCTCGCTCCTCATCTCGGCTGAGTGGCTTTGCTTCAGGCTCAGAGGGGCGTAGAGCGTCGAGCCTTTTCTGCTCTGTCATTCGCTCGGCGTTCGCCTGGTCGAGTAGCCAGGCTCCCATCGATCCATCTTTTAAGCCGTCGATAATTGCTCGTGCGTCTGAGCTGGTGAGGGCGTCGAGACGAGGGACGCCATAACGCTGTCGTAAGTGTCGGCCTGAGCGTTCACTGTTCAGTCCTTTCTCCTTCAGCAGAGAAGCGATGTAGTCGAGTTGCTTCGGTTTGATGAACTTTGCTGGCTCATCGCTTAATGAGGTTCGTTCGTTTTGACTTTCTAAAGAGTCTTTTCTTTCTAATAAATAACTATCTAAGTAGTTAACTGCCGGAACCGGTTCCGCTTCAGTCCA
>Ga0208250_1000575_pt1 | contig 10418 bp, 15 predicted proteins | sample CryBogCBE18Aug09_FD_184557 | JGI IMG/M metagenome (GOLD analysis project Ga0208250, IMG submission 184557) | Freshwater microbial communities from Crystal Bog, Wisconsin, USA - CBE18Aug09 (SPAdes) (version 2) | ecosystem: Environmental > Aquatic > Freshwater > Lake | place: Crystal Bog... | reverse complement strand
TGGCTTTGATTGGTCAAGACGTAGCTATCAACCGTTCATGGTCTGCTGGTACAGGTAACGTTAACACTGGTGATTCATACATCGGCGTTACATCACCTGCATCTTTGACAACTACAGCGGCTGTACCAATGCGTGTATTGCAAGTTGTGCCTGATACTGTTGTATCTTTGGGTACTACTACTTACACAAGCATTTCTTCCACAACCATTACCTGCGCTGCAATTCCAAACGCATTGCCAGTTGGTACTGATATTGGAACTCTTGCTGCTAACGGCCAATACATTTCCTCTGGCAGCTTTGTTGCATCAGCAGCAACAGCCGGTGCGACATCTATTTCTGTAAACGTAGCACCAAGCCCAGTAATGGTGGCATCTTCAACCCTAGTATTTAATCAATACCCTGAGTTACTCGTTAAGTTTAACTTTGGCGTTCATGGTTACTACTACCCAGTTACAGTTTAAGGAGTAACATAAATGGCTATTTCACGCGCACAACTGCTTAAAGAGTTACTTCCTGGACTGAACGCATTGTTCGGATTAGAGTATGCCCGTTATGGGGAAGAGCATAAAGAGATCTACGAAACAGAGACATCTGAGCGTAGCTTTGAAGAAGAGACCAAGTTATCCGGTTTCTCTGCTGCACCAGTCAAGAACGAAGGCTCTGCCATCGCTTATGACAATGCACAAGAGGCATGGACAACTCGCTATAACCACGAGACTATTGCTCTTGGATTCTCAATTACCGAAGAGGCTATTGAGGATAATTTGTACGACAGCTTGTCTGCTCGCTACACCAAGGGTCTTGCTCGCGCTATGGCCTACACCAAGCAAGTTAAAGCCGCTGCTCCTTTGAACAACGGTTTCAACTCTGCATATGTTGGTGGTGACGGCGTTTCTTTGTTTAACTCTGCTCACCCATTGGTGAACGGCGGTACAAACAGCAACAGCCCATCTACTCCTGCTGACTTGAATGAGACTTCTCTTGAGAATGCCGTTATTCAGATCGCTGCATGGACAGATGAGCGTGGTCTTTTGATCGCTGCTAAGCCCAAGAAGTTGATTGTTCCACCTGCACTACAGTTCGTTGCAACTCGTTTGCTCGAAACTAAATTGCGCGTTGGTACAAACAACAATGACATTAACGCTATCGAGAACAATGGTTCTATCCCAGAAGGATACACAATCAATCACTTCTTGACAGCGCCTAATGCATGGTTCTTGTTAACCGATGTACCTAACGGTATGAAGCACTTCGAGCGTACCCCCCTGCAAAACAGCATGGATGGTGACTTCGATACAGGCAACGTCCGTTACAAATCCCGCGAGCGTTATAGCTTCGGATGGTCAGATCCACTAGGAATCTACGGTACATATTGATCTTCGGATTGATAAAAAAATAAGGGGCTTCGGCCCCTTTTTTGTTGACTATTTCTATAAATGGTGTATTATCTACGCATCTGGGAATCCAACCTTGTTGCCACTGGCCCAGCAGACGATGCAACGATTAACAAGGTATCTTTTGCATAAGGAAACTTATAATGGCACGCAGTACATTTGAAGGCCCAATTCTATCGGGCGATAACCGTTTTGGCGCACAACGTGATGTTGGCCCAGTATTACTATCCCAGTCTTGCCTTTTAGATTTCTCTAACACTACCGCTGGTACTGCCGGATACGGTGGTGGATCTGGACAGTTTGTTACATCTAACACATTACCTAATTCAATTGCTACTATTTATACGCCACAAGCAGGTGTATTTAGTAACACTGGCCCAACAGCGGCAACAGCTCCAACTGCTGATGCAACTGGTACGAACTATCGTGGCGCAGTATTTTTACTGCCTTACCAGTCTTATATTCAGAACATTTTTATTGATAACATTGTTCAGCCTACTGATGGTACTCACGCAGTAACATCTATCCAACCATACATTGCAAATAACTTTGTAACAACTGGCGGAACATATGCTACTGTTGCTGCTATTACAGGTTCAAGCATTGGCCGTTCAACAGCAACATTTACTGCTGCTCAATACGCAAATGCACAATCTACATTGCAAGATGTACAAAACTTACAACCTGGTCAGCAACCTACATGGTTCTCACAAGTTGTTGTTAACTTAGCATTGACTGTATCAAGCTTAACTACTGTTAACGCTGGTAAGATTAACATCATTATCCAGTATGTACAGAACGACCCATCAGTCAACGTTGGTAATTCAACTACCTACCCATACGGTAACTACGACTAATCAGTAGGGGCTACGGCCCCTTTCTTTGGCTTAATAGGGGTTTATATGGGTTTGTCATTACGGAATTACTTCTTTTCTAAATCAGGAAGTATCAATACAAATACCACTGGGTTTGCGAACCAAGGCGTACAAACGCCTACGCAAGAGTGGGAAGCTATTGATGGTTCAGCGCAGGTGCTTATGCCACAACGTCTGCGTGATGTTGTTGGCAAATTAAAAGTATCTCAATCTCAGAACATCTATGATGCCGACTTTGAATATGGTGTCCAGCCATTACGTTGGGAAAACTATATTCAGAATACTTCTGGTCAAGCATCCATAGTTCAGAACCCAGGTCTTGGCGGTGTGTCAATGACCATTGGTGGCGGCAATACTCCAGGCGATATTACGATTCGTCAAAGCCGTCCTTACCATAGATATCAGCCAGGTAAAACTTTTTACATGGCATCCAACGTAAACTTTGGCGCATCAGTATCTGGACAGTATCAGCGTGTTGGAATCTTTGATGACTCTAACGGCATATTCTTTATGCAGTATGGTGCGACTAATCCAACCAATCCATATGCAATGTATGTAGTAGTTCGCTCTGATTCAGGCGGATTACCCGTTGATACCATTGTTGATATGTCGCAATGGAACGGAAATAGAAATATTATCAATGCTTTGGACTGGACTAAAGTTCAAATGATTTGGATGGAGTACGCATGGTACGGCGCAGGAGCTTTGCGTTGGGGCGTAGTTCTTAACGGCGAACCTTATATTCTCCATCAGATTGGCGCTGGTAACGGTGCTTATACAGGAAGTTCACAGACAACTCCTTGGAGCCGTACAGGTAACTTGCCAGTTCGCTACGAGCAAAGAGATACAGGTAGCGCAACATCTTCAGTAATGACTCACTACGGTGTGTCAGTATTGATCGAAGGATCAATTGATAAACAGCGTGGCTTTACCTATTCATATGGTAATGATGCTAAGACTCAAAACCGTGCTCCTTCAGCTGCGATTACACGTTATCCTGCGATGTCATTCCGTATGAGAGCTATTGGTTCTGATATTTTTGATCAGACTAATGCTGCTTGTACTGGTGGATCTGCACAAACTTTGACAATCAGTGCAGCTACTCCCGCTATTTCTAGCGTAGTTGGCCAACCTAATAGCGGTCAAGCTTTGGTTACATTTGCATCTGCTCATGGCTATGCAGTAACTAACACAGCTAACGCTAACAGTCCTGCTCAGTATGTAACTCTCAGCTCATTTACTGAGGTAGCTACGATTGCTACTGGTAACTATGCATTCTCTGGAACAACTTTAACTGTAACTACGGCGGTAGCCACTGGAGCTTTGCAAGTTGGCCAGGTGTTGTCTGGTACAGGCGTTACAGGTTCACCTACTATTGTTGCTCAGTTAACTGCTACAAGTTCTGCTGTTGGATCACAAGCTTTTGCAAGCGGTGGTGCAGTAGGATCAAGCGTAGTGGTATTGGCGGCAGGTACATCATTCGCCGTAGGACAGTTATTTGCTGGTACAGGAGTTCCTGCTACTACATTTATTACTGCTGTTAACGGCGCTACGATCACGCTTAACAAAGCATTTACTGCTCAAGCTGCTGGAACATATAATTCCTATGCGCCAGGTGGTCTTGGCACTTATCAAGTTAGCACAACTCAGACAACTGGCACAGGCACTTTAACTGCTACATCAACATACGCAGCTCAAACCTGGTTAATCCAGTCTGTACCTACAACCACAACCATGATCCTGCCAATCCAATTGGTAAATGGCGCAACACTCACATCTACGCCTACAGCTACATACTGGGGTGCAAATCAGTGGGTTGGTAAGTTTGTATATTACCAGGCTAGTTTGCCATCAATCAGCGCTATTTCTAACCCAGCTAGTTCAACGATTGCGGGTCTAACACAGTACTCATCTACCATTACATTTAGCTCTGCTCACGGGTTAAAACAAGGTGATGTAATTATCATTAGCGGCGCAACTCCATCTGGAATGAATGGTAATTTCTCAGTCAGCATTCCTGCTACTAACCCAACAACTACAGTTACTGTGGTATGGGGTAACGTAACTCCTGGAAATTATAGTTCTGGCGCATCAGCAGTATCTCCATATACAGGTCGTATCACATCCAATACAACAAGTGCTTTGACATTTGGTGATGTAGTTACAGGATTGCCTTTGGGTAACGGCCCATCATCTGGTAATAGCTATCAGATTGGTTTGATTGATCGTGGTCAATTATTGCCACAGACACTGCTATTAAATTCTTCACAAACTTGTTTGGTTGAATTGATTGCATCTACACCTACAAACCAGGTATCTTTAACTGGTGCAAGTTTTGTTGCTTTGAATACGCTTGGCTCATATAACTCATTTGCTGAGCAAGATCTAAGCTCTACAGTGATGTCTGGTGGTGAGGTTGTGTACGCATTCTCAACTCCTCCTAATGGTTTGCAACAGCTTGATTTGACAAACTTTTTCCCAGTTCTTACGAACATTAAGGGTAACGTGGCAGATATTTTGACGGTTGCGGTTACTTGCGCTAACGCTGGTGGTGTAACACTTCAGGTAAACGTTGTCTGTCAAGAGGCGATGGCTTAATGAAGACCCCAGCTTGGCAGCGAAAAGAGGGGAAAAACCCGGCTGGTGGACTGAACTCCAAAGGGAGAGAGTCCGCCAAGAAGCAAGGAATGAATCTCAAACCCCCTCAACCAGAGGGTGGCTCAAGGAAAGATTCTTTTTGCGCCAGGATGGAAGGGATGAAGAAGAAGTTGACAGGATCAGAAACGGCAAAAGATCCAGATAGCAGAATCAATAAAAGCTTAAGAAAGTGGAAGTGCTAAATGGATTACATGATCTTATGGAATTCTGGATTGTCGCTATTGGTGGCGATCATAGGATTTTTTCTAAAGGACAAGTTGGCAGAAGTCAAAAGGATTGACATATTGCTCAACAAAACTAGAGAGGAGATTGCTCGTGATTACGTCACCCAAACAGAAATTCATAGAATTACTGACCACATTGACCAACGCTTTAACAGGCTTGAAGCAAAGATTGATCAACTTATTCAACAAAAACAGTGATGCCAAGTAGTAGTAAAAAACAACATGACTTTATGGAAGCAATAGCCCATAATAAGGCTTTTGCAAAGAAGGTGCACGTTCCACAATCCGTGGGGCGTGATTTTGCGGAAGCCGACAAAGGCAAACATTTTAAAAGAGGTGGTGATATGGCAATGAATCCTAAAGCGGCTATGGCAATGGCTGCATTAATGAAAGCTGGACGTAATCGTCCTAAACCTATGGCAGCTCCAGCAGCAGCTCCAGCAGTAGCTCCAGCAGCTATGCCTGGTGCTATGCCCGGCATGAAGCACGGCGGTTTAACAAAGAAACATCATGAGCATTTAGCTCATCACCACTTGGCTATGGCTGAGCATCACCATGCTATGTGTGGTGGCGGAATGGCTAAGAAAATGAAATCAGGCGGAGAGGCTATGGAACCCCATTCAAAAGATATGGGAATCCATGAACTAAAGCATGGTGGAAAAGCTGAAAAGAAACATCATTACGCTAAAGGCGGTCATGTTCCTGGCCAATACCCACTTGGCGAAAAGATGGAAAAAGTTAAAGCTGGTGGACATAAAGGACACGGCGAACACGCTATTCAAGAACGTGGACATACTCGTGCTCTTCAAGAAAAGATGAAGGGTAATACAGTAGGTGACGGCCCAATCGTTAATGCTAAAAAGCATGGCGGTAAAATTCATCATAAGAAATAAGGATTGATTATGAAACACGAACATACTCCAGAACACAAGCACATGGTTCACCACATGAAAGAGCATGAGGTGAATGGTCATGTTCATCATCACAATCATTATGGTCATCATGCTGGCGGCCATGCTAAATATCATGAAGTTGTTGAGCATTTACATGATCACCAAGAAAGCATGAAGCATGGTGGTCACGTTCATCATCACAAAGGCTGATCAAAATGATGGCCAGTCGTGGCATGGGGGATATCAATCCCTCAAAAATGCCCAAAGGAAAGACTAAAAAACGCCGTGATGATACTGACTTTGAGCAGTTTAAGAAGGGCGGAATGGCCAATCATCCTGGCCTTTATGCCAATATCCATGCAAAACAAGCTAGGATATCGAAGGGTTCTGGTGAGCATATGCGCAAACCGGGATCTAAAGGCGCTCCATCCAAGGCAGATTTTATTGAATCCGCTAAAACAAGGAAAAAGAAATGATTCAGATTAGCAACGAAGATGCGGCTTTTATTCTTGATGAATTAAAGCAAAGAGCACAGCACCAGATTGTTGCGTACAACACTGTTTTTGACGATCTTCAAGGGGTTATCAATGATTTGGAATCATCACTCAATGCTGTTCTCCCAGTTCAAGAAACGATTGAAGAAGCTCCGAAAGAGGCGGTAGCAGCATTTATGGATGATGTTCCACATGAGCAGTTTGATGAAGATGCTGAAGTAGCTGCTACAGAAGAGCCAGAAGCTCCTAGCGCATAATGTCTATAAATGTTGGAACCACTACAGGCACAACGGCCTTTGACCTTGACTTCGCTGAAATAGCAGAGGAGGCTTGGGAGAGGGCTGGTCGTGAAATGCGTTCCGGCTATGATTTGCGTACTGCTCGCAGATCAATGAACCTGATGACCATCGAGTGGCAAAATCGTGGCATCAATATGTGGACAATAGACCAGGGTACGATTACTCTTACCCCAGGTCTAAACACTTATCCTTTGCCCGTTGATACGATTGATTTGTTGGATCATGTGATCCGCACCAACGCCAATAGCACCTCTAATCAATCTGATTTAACAATCACTCGTATCAGTGTTTCTACCTATGCGACTATTCCAAACAAATTAAGTCAATCCAGACCTATCCAGGTTTGGGTTCAAAGAATGTCTGGCGAGACGGCTACAACAGCGATACAAGCCGCCGCAGCAGTAGCATCTACAGACACAGTAATAACGCTTTCTAGCACCGTAGGATTGGCAGCAAACGGCTATATCCAGCTTGGATCTACAAGCGGTGAGATTATTTATTATTCGTATATCTCAGGTAACACATTACAGAATTGCTTTAGGGCACAGAACAACACCACCGCTCAGTCTTATGCACTGGGTGCAGCGGTATATGTTCCTAAACTACCGGCAATAACTGTATGGCCAACACCAGACTCATCTACGCCTTATGTCTTTGCTTACTGGCGCTTACGGCGTGTACAGGATGCGGGCGCAGGGCCGAATGTCCAAGATATGAATTTCAGGTTTTTGCCGGCCGTGGCTGCTGGGTTAGCCTACCACATAGCTATGAAAGTCCCAGAATTAGTACAGCGAGTACAGATGTTAAAGCAAGCTTATGACGAGCAGTTTGACATTGCCGCTGGCGAGGACAGGGAAAAAGCAGCTATTCGTTTTGTCCCAAGACAACAGTTCATTGGATCAGGTAGTCCGTAATGGGTAACAGGTTTGCATCGGGTAAACATTCGATTGCTGAATGCGACAGATGCGGACAGCGGTACAAGCTTAGCCAGCTTAAGATGGAGGTTATTAAAACCAAGCTCTATCAGTTGAAAGTTTGTCCAGAGTGTTGGGATCCAGATCAACCACAACTACAACTGGGTATGTTCCCGGTTGACGATCCACAGGCGGTTAGACAACCGAGAAAAGATCTAAGTTATGTGGCATCTGGTCTTGATTCTTTGGGATTCCCAAGTGGTGGATCAAGGGATACACAGTGGGGGTGGAACCCTATTGGTGGGGCGCAAGAGTTCTATGGTCAGTTCAATCCTCCATTGCTCACGCCCAACAATTTAGTTACCACAACATCGGTCGGTACAGTTACAATTTCTAGTACATAAAGGAGCTATTATGGCTAAGCATGACGATATTAAAGAAGACAAAAAGCTGATCAAAAAAGCTTTTAGTATGCACGATAAACAAGAGCACAAAGGTGAGAAAACTGATCTGAGCAAACTCAAAAAGGGTGGCAAGATTAAGAAGTACGCCAAAGGCGGATTAGCTGGTGTTAACCAAGACAGCATGAAAGCCGAAGGACGTAACCTAGCAAGAGCTGGTTATCAGCGAGGAGGCTAATATGGCTACAGAAAAGAAAGTCAAATTTGACAAGAATGATAGTCCAAAGATTGTAAAAGCCAAAGGCAAATACAATGGATATGCATCTGAGTATGAGAAGCCTCATACAATGAGCAATAAGCCAGTGACTGCTAGAAGCATTGACTCTGATAGCACTCTTCCTGATCACATTGGCCTGGAAGTAAAGATGCCTACTCGCAAGAATTGGACTCCTTTGAACGGAACAGTTTCAATTGGAAACTTCCATGAAGTAAAGTCTGAAGGCGAAGTAACAAGAGGTAATGGTGCAGCTGAGCGTGGCAAAATAGCTAGAGGCCCGCTTGCATGAACTATAGTCAGCTCGTCAACGAAGTCAACTCGTATTTGGAGTACACATTCCCTACGGTTGACATGAATACGTTTATTACGCAGACGGAGCAAAGGGTTTTCAACTCTATTTTGTTTCCTTCTTTGCGTAAGAACGTGACGGGCGTTATGACTGCTGGTAATTCATACTTGGCTTGCCCCAATGATTTTCTAGCTCCTTATTCATTGGCAGTGTTTTCAAGTTTTAGCACCACTGGCACGGGAACGGTTAGCACAAATACAATTACTGTTACATCTAGTACTGGCATCTTCGCCGGACAAAATGTTAGTGGTACAAACATTGGTAATCAATGTACGGTGCTTAGCGTGAGCGGCACTACGATTACTTTATCTCAGAATAATATTGGCGCTGTATCTGGGATAATAGTTTTCCAGACGGATTATTTGTACTTGCTTAATAAAGATGTTAACTTTATTCGTGAGTGCTATCCTACATCTAGCTATCAAAATAAGCCAAGACACTATGCATTATTTGGCCCGCAAAGCTCAGCTCCTTTGTACCTTAGCTTTATGCTCGGCCCGACTCCTGATCAAGCTTATTCAACTGAGCTGCATTACTTTTATTATCCAGATAGTATTATTCAGGCTCAAATTACTTTACTTGGTAATATATCTAGTGGAGGAACTGGATATGTCTCTGGAACATATTACAACGTACCTTTTAGTGGCGGTACTGGCACTTATGCTTACGGCACAGTTGTTGTTGCGGGCGGCATAGTTACTTCCGTTACTTTGACATCTGGTGGAACCGGATATGTAGTTGGTGATTCTTTGACTGTAGCTAACACCTATTTGGGCGGATCGGGTTCTGGATTTGCCGTACCCGTATTAACAATTACAAGCGCAACAGGACAATCCTGGCTTGGCAATAATTTTGATTCAGTACTTTTGTATGGTTGTTTAGTTGAAGCTTATACCTACCAAAAGGGTGATGAAAAGCTTATTGCTTTCTACGACAACAAATACAAGGAAGCTTTAGCGATTGCGAAACGCCTTGGAGATGGTTTGGATCGTCAAGATGCATACCGCTCAGGTCAAACTAGGATTCAACCAGTACCATGAGTAACATAGTCCAAGGTCAAACGACAAGCTTTAAATACCAGCTCTACACGGGCGGGGTATTTAACTTGTCTACCGATTCCATTTACATGGCCTTGTATAACGGTAACGCAAATTTAAATCTATCCACTACGGCTTATTCCTCGACCAATGAGATCACTGGTACTGGGTATGTTGCCGGCGGAAAGCTGATGACAGGAATTACGTTTAACTACGATTCCGTCAATAGCATTGCTTACATTAACTGGAACAATGTGGTCTGGAGTCCAGCGGCTTTTACGGCCAGGTGTGCTTTGGTATACGATGCAACGGCAAGTAATGCATCTATTTGTATTATTGATTTTGGATCGAACAAAAGCTGCTCCAATACGTTTACAGTAACTATGCCGACCAACACTTCGTCAACAGCTTTAATCAGGAGTTCTTAATGATTATCACAACCACAAAAGGCGATATGGACGATTCTCTTCTTGTAAAGAAAGAAGGTTCTATCGACAATGATATTGAAACAACTACCTGGGTTGAGTATTATTACGAAGATGAATTGGTTCACCGTTCTGCTCATGTAACGCTTAAAACCAGCCCTTTTATGGATTTAATAGC
>Ga0208250_1000574_pt1 | contig 10424 bp, 6 predicted proteins | sample CryBogCBE18Aug09_FD_184557 | JGI IMG/M metagenome (GOLD analysis project Ga0208250, IMG submission 184557) | Freshwater microbial communities from Crystal Bog, Wisconsin, USA - CBE18Aug09 (SPAdes) (version 2) | ecosystem: Environmental > Aquatic > Freshwater > Lake | place: Crystal Bog... | reverse complement strand
TATCCACATATTATAAAGCATTAGGTACCTGGGCATTTTTACTTTTATTAACTGCAGCTATTTTTACTTTTATTAAATGAAAAACTTATAAAGTTGGATTTGCATATGAGTTAACAGAAAAAGCTGAATTTGGTTTACGTTATATTAGAAAGTTTGGAGCGCAACAACATTCTCACGGTTTTGAAGGTGGATTTGCTTCTGTTTTTTAGTTTTGACATATCCGTTTATTTTTAACTCAAAACCCATATAAACTGTAGTATTTTTTACTAAATAATTAACAACCAATACTACTATGGCATATTTTAATCCAGCAAACGCATATTCAGGATATTCAGGCTACGGCGCTCAGGGAGCTCAAGGCGCTACAGGTTTAACTGGCGCACAAGGCGCTACCGGAACACAAGGAGCTCAAGGTATTTCTGGTTACTCTGGTGTTAAAGGATCTACTGGTTCAAATGGTGCTCAAGGCGCGCAGGGTGCAGCTGGCGCTCAAGGCGCAACTGGTACTTCAGGTTTTTCAGGTACAAACGGTACTAACGGCGCTCAGGGTGCTACAGGTGCAACTGGTGCACAAGGTGCTCAAGGTTTTCAAGGTAATCAAGGTGCAACAGGTACAGCAGGCGCTCAAGGTGCTACTGGTTCTACAGGCGCGCAAGGCGCTTCTGGTTATTCAGGCTTCTCTGGTGCATTTGCTGGTACAGGCACTTCCGGAGCTTTAGCAGTATTTATAGGTGCAAGTTCATTAAGTGCTGCTAATATTTTCCAGAACCCAACAACCGGTTATATCGGTATTAATACTGGCGGTACTTCTAACGCTCCTTTACAGGTTGCTGGTAACGTTAATATTACTAACGGTGGTAACATTTCTGCAATAAGCCATCAGGTAGGACCGAACGGTACTGCTAATACACAGGCTCTTTCAGCTGCAGTTAATACATTAGTAGTTTGGGGCGGTACAGGTGGTGCTACAGCAAATAATGCTGTTGTTACATTCTTCCAGGCTAACGTCCCTGGTACAACATTAGCATTTTTAACATCTGCCGGTGAATTCGACGCAACATCGTTTAACTCGACTTCAACACGTGCAGTTAAGACCAACATTCAGCCATTAAACAATTCAATTAATGCTTCGTTGGTAATTTCACAATTATCGGGTGTAACTTATGATAGTATTACATATCCAAGCTTAACCAATGAAATCGGTTTCTTAGCTGAAGATGTTTACCCAGTATTACCTTCAGTTGTACAAATTGCAGACGGTAATCCAAGAAGTATCGATTACAGCCGTGTTGTAGTGGTACTTGTTGAAGCTGTAAAGACATTACAGGCTCAGGTTGCTGCTCTTAATGCAAAATTAGGACTGTAAAGTAAGTTAAAGTGTGGCTACACTTAAAACAAGCGCATTTAATCTTACCGAAACTATTATCAATGCTGTAAGAGTGTATAGACAGCAAGGCGCTGTTTTAGCTGAAGATAACAAGCAATTAAGCCGTATAGGTATATGTGCTGGTTGTCCAGAGCTTACAGATCACGGCATATGCAATAAATGCGGTTGTATGATGAACCTAAAAGTAAGACTAGAAGCATCAAAATGCCCTGCAGGAAAATGGTAAAATCATACTCTGCCTGTAAGTATTACTAATGCCTGTTATCAACATACAGTCTTTAGCTAAACCCACCACTCTTACTACTGAAACAGATACAGGAAATCCGTACAGTTTTCAGGAATGGAAAGCTAATAATACTAATATAGATAATAAAGCTCAAATTGAGCAGTATAACAAGTACTTAAAAGAATGGTATAAAAATAGGGCCAATACTCCAGGCGCTATGTTTTTGTATGTTAAGAGTTTATATGTAGACTTCTTAAAACAACTTGGATTATCAACTCGTAGTCCTGAAGAACAACAATTTTTTAGTGCTATCAATTATAATGATGATTTAGACTTACAGGCAGCTGTTACATACTATGCTCGTAAACTAAAAGACGTATCACGCTACCTAGCTGAACGTAGGAGCAACATAGTTTATTCCAAGTTAAAATATAACTTATTAGGTACTAATGGTTATTTAGAGAGTTTATTTTACTCTTATATCCTCAGTGTTTTTACCCAAAGAACTGATTCCGGCAATACCGGTTTAATTGTTACAAACGGTAATCTATTACAGTATCTTCCTAAACTAAGTGATATAACGGATACTTTTAGTGTAGAAATTGAAGAACTGTACGATACAGCTAATTACTTTGATAGGGACCCTAGCGTAGATATTAACCAATACACAACGTTTTCGGAAGGCTTTAGTGCAAGTGATTATGAAACATCATTATATGCAGTGCCTTCTGAGTATTTGTTAGGTTTAATATTAAGTGCTTTGCAATCTGCAAACACCTTAAATCCTTGCTACGGAGTTTCTGGTTTCGTAGGCACAACTATAAGTAATAACACAGCAATGAGCAATGTATATGTATATACCGGAGATGGAGCTAGTTCCACATTTACCTTAACTGGTATTACCAAAACTGATGCCTCTTTGTATAGAGTTTCAATAGATGGTTTGTTACAAACACCTGGAGCTGCTTATACAATTAGCGTACAAAACAGTCAAATACAATTTTCAGGTATACCGCCTGCTGGTGCAGAAATAGTCATTGTAGCTCCAACTTCATAATATGGCACTAACTACTGTCAATCAAATTCAAATGATACCTGCAGCAGCTGCTTCAGGTTATTCCGGTTTTAGTGGTTTTTCTGGTTTTCCAGGCATTACAGGTTCACAAGGTGCTCCTGGTGGTACGTCAGGTTATTCTGGTTATTCAGGCTATTCTGGCTATAGTGGTGCTACTGGTCCACAAGGACCTCAAGGTTTAGGTTATTCAGGTTACTCTGGGGTTAATGGTACTAACGGAACCAATGGTATTAACGGTGCACAAGGTGCTCAGGGTGGTACTGGAGCACAAGGCGCAACAGGTGCTCAAGGCGCTCAAGGTTTTTCTGGTTTTAGTGGTTCAAATGGCGCGCAAGGCGCTCAAGGTACTTCAGGCTGGTCCGGTATTTCTGGTTGGTCTGGTATTTCCGGTAAAAACGGTACATCAGTAACTATTATCGGTTCTGTTGCTACAGCTTCAGTTTCTGGTTTCTCAGGTATCGATCCAACACCTACTTTAGGAGACGGTATTGTTGCAGAGGATACAGGTGATTTATGGGTTTATTCAAATTCATCTGCACCTGGTAGTTTATATGGGTTTACTAATGTAGGTAAAATTAAAGGAGATACCGGTAGTTCAGGTTTTAGTGGTATATCCGGTTATAGTGGTATTAGTACTTCAGGTTATTCTGGCTTGTCTGGTGCATCGGGCTTTAGTGGTGTATCAGGTTTTAGTGGTATAGGTTTATCCGGTCAATCTGGTATCTCTGGTTATAGCGGCTATAGTAGCTTTAGTGGTTTTAGTGGTATTTCTGGTTATAGTGGTTATAGTGGTTCTCCAGGACCCCAAGGACCTGCAGGTAGTCCATCTGGACCCCAAGGTGCACAGGGAGCTATTGGTACTCAAGGTACTTCTGGTATTTCTGGTTATTCTGGTTTTAGTGGATCAGTAGGTGCACAAGGTAGTATTGGTAGCATAGGCGCTCAGGGGGCCACGGGTGCTCAAGGAGCACAAGGTTCTACAGGTTCTGCAGGCGTACAAGGTGCACAAGGTTCTAATGGTTTTCAAGGCAATCAGGGAGCTCAAGGCTCTACCGGTATAAGCGGTTATACCGGCTTCAGCGGCGTATCTGGTTTTTCAGGCTTTCAAGGCGCCCAAGGCGCGCAAGGTATTTTAGGCGGTCAAGGACCGCAAGGTGCAGCTGGCAGCCCACAAGGCGCACAAGGTTACTCTGGTTATTCTGGAGCTACAGGTTCTCAAGGAGCTCAAGGCTCTACCGGCCCGCAAGGCACGGGCCCGCAAGGAGCTCAAGGTGCTCAAGGCGCTACTGGTGCACAAGGCAATACCGGTGCACAGGGTGGTTTAGGTGCTCAGGGTGTAATAGGTTATCAAGGTGCATCTGGCGCACAAGGGGCTACAGGTTCTCAAGGCTATTCTGGTTACTCAGGTACTGTTGGTACTCAAGGTGCTCAAGGAGCACAAGGTTCTATAGGTAACCAAGGGTTTACTGGTAATCAAGGCACTTCTGGTTATTCTGGTTTTTCTGGTATAAGCGGTTTTACAGGCCCTCAAGGCGCACAAGGTACTGCCGGTACTCAAGGCGCTACTGGTTCCCAAGGAGCAACAGGCGCAACTGGTTCTACCGGTGCACAAGGCGCTCAAGGTTATTCCGGTTACTCTGGAGTGGTCGGTAGTCAAGGTTCGACAGGCGCGCAAGGAGCTACTGGAGCGCAAGGTTCAACAGGTTCACAGGGTTCGCAGGGTGCTGCAGGCTCACAAGGTTATTCCGGTTATTCTGGTGTAAATGGTGCACAAGGAGCTACAGGCGCGCAAGGAGCTACTGGAGCTCAAGGTTCAACAGGTAACACAGGAGCGCAAGGCCCATCCGGTTATTCCGGTATAAACGGTGCACAAGGTGCAACCGGCGCTCAAGGTTCAACAGGTAACACAGGAGCGCAAGGTTATTCCGGTTACTCTGGTGCAACTGGTTCTACGGGAGTGCAAGGCGCACAAGGTGCAACAGGTGCGCAAGGTACAAAAGGTTCAACCGGTAGTATTGGACCGCAAGGTGCTCAAGGTGCAACAGGCGGTACTGGTGGTACCGGTCCACAAGGCGCTCAAGGAGCTACTGGATCTGGCGCTCAGGGAGCACAAGGTGCAAAAGGTTCAACCGGTGCACAAGGTGCAAAAGGTTCAACCGGTGCACAAGGCGCACAAGGTGCTACTGGTACCGGTGCACAAGGCGCTCAAGGTTCTTCAGGTGGTTCTGGTGGTACTGGTAGCCAAGGTGCTCAAGGCGCTCAAGGATCTGCTGGCCCCGGTGCTAATCAAACCTTAAACACTAATTCATATGTAAACTTTGCAGGGGTAAACGCTAATCCTGGAGGTTTTGCAATTGCATCTACTGGATACGGTATTGATGGTAGTGGTTATATAAATGGTTCGTCAGGTACTATTGGTGGTGGTGCATTTACATTAAATGGCGGGCTTATAGCTAATGCTGTTGCAGGTTTCTATAATGATGTTTATCTAGGCATAGGCGGCCACACAGTATATGCTGGTGGTAATAACTTCTATGTAGACGGTACAGGTAATGTTACAGCTGTATCGTACAATACAACATCATCTAGAAAATATAAAACTAATATACGACCATTAAACAGTTTAATTGGTAATTCTTTAAATACGGTTTACTCTTTATCAGGTGTAGCATATGATAGTACAATAGATACTAGTGCTACTAATCAAATCGGTCTTATTGCAGAAGATGTATTACCTATATTACCTTATGTAGTATCAACTAGTGCAACAAGCGTTGGAGAAGAATGCGTAGGTATTGATTATACTCGCTTAACAGCGGTGCTTATTGAGGCTGTAAAAGAACTTAGAACAGAAGTATATACATTGAAGCAATCCTTATCATCTATATTATAATGTTATCAGCAAATCAAGTCGATGCTAATACTACTGCTGAACAAATAAACGCTCAGCTTGTAACTTTAACTGAAAAGTATCTTGGTAATAAAGAATATGTATTATCTGGTACAAATACAGGTTATGTAGGGGCAGAAGTATCTCCATTGGCACCCTGGGGTAATTTAGCTAATCGTTACTATCCAACTGTTGCAACAATACCGCAAAGCGGTGATAACATATTAACAAAAGCAGAATTAGGCTATTTTACACCTAACAATGTAGGTGCTTCAGTTTATCTAGCTAAAAACTTAACACCATATATAAACATAAATGCAATTGCACCTGGTGCAATATACAAGTACATAGATCCTACTATATTCAATAAAGGACGTGGTTTAACTAAGAATGATCAAGATGATGTCATTACTCATTTACAGAATTTAAATTGGTTAAAAGCCACTAGCACGGGTACAGCTTATGATGGACAGGTAATCGATACCAGTACGTATCAGAAATTTATCCCGTATCAATCTAATTATGAAACTACTAAAACTGATAACAACGGAGTTATAACAGTAGGTAATGATTACGAATTTTGGACAGGTGACAAGAAAAACATTTGGTTAACTACAAATAAATTTACAGAAGAAGATTGGTTAAAGTATTTTGATATTGATTCTAGGGTAAAGAGTTTGCTTATTTCTAATGGTAAAGAGCTTTATTCCTGGCATAGCGATGTGTATGGTAATCAATATGCTTTATACAAGGCAGTACCTGGTAGTGGTCGTACAGTATATAATATGAACAATACGGCTGGAGAGTTATGGGTAAAAACAGTAGATGGTACTGTAACACCTGCAACTTCTGCATTATCTGCTATTTTTAATAAGCATATAAATGAGCCAAGTATATACAATCAGTTAATTTCTAACAGCATTAAAAACTTTGAAGTATTTTTTGATACTTTAGTAATAGAACTGAACGGTTATACTTTATTCGAAAAGATTACTTTTGATTATAGTACTGTTAATATTAATAACTTTGAAGTAGACTTTACTGAGTTAGATTATCACCAAAATGTTTCAACTCGTTTACTTTCATCGTTATCATTGACAGGTATTACAGTAGCAGATTTCGCTAAACCATATTACGGTGGCAATTGGTACGATGAGACTAACAAAACATTTACAAGCTGTTTATTGTTATCGGCTAATGTAACAAATAGTACAGGGGTGTTGTCTGGTTATAGTAATCAGGGACTAATTGTACCGGTATTGTATCAGTACGATATTAACAGTCCAGCTAAGAGAAAGAGAATCTTTCCAACCAACACTACAGACTACAATCAGTTCTTATATGCTCAGGGTGCATCGGCTATTGATCCTAATAAAGAGTACATTACATATATGGAACCACCAGTTATTACATACAATAAAGATATTACAAGCTATGTAATTAACTTTGTAGGGTTTAATAAACAAAAGTTTAATATTATAACCTACTTAACCAATGCTTCAGTATTAGGTAGAATATTAACCGACGAACAATCCGATCCAATCGTAACAGGCGATGATAATACTATAACTGCTGTATAATATGAACGTTAACTATACATTTACCAATACTTTTTCAGCATTTCAAATTAATGCACCTTCCACTATTACGTTTAAACCAAGCTTTATTAGTTTAACTGGTGGGAGTACGCCTCGTTTCTTAAGCAAGATTGTATACAACTTTCCGGATAGTACACAAACTAAGATCTACACTTTTAACTACTATGATTATGATGACTGGACAGAAGATAGTAGAGTAGACTTTGTTTATACATTACCTTATAGTGTTAATTCACAAATCATAACCATAACAGTATACATAGGCCCGGATTTATATAGCACACCTACAACTTACACGTTATCTGCACAAACAGTGGCTACTAATTTAACTCAATCCCCTCTAGATTACTCTCAGCCTTATGCATTTGGAGAAGTACATTTATTAAAGTCTCGTGCTTGGGGAACCAACAACAATCAAGTGTTTTTATTGGAAACTAACAACCCTAACTATTTGTTAGTTAACTATAATGGATAAATATAATACAGATGTCTATTAAGATTACAGATTTACCACTCGCACCGAATAGTATTATTACTCAGGATATTACTATACCGGTTGCGAAAACTGAGAACGATCCAAAGACATATAAAATGTCTACCGCTCAATTAGTAGCCTGGTTACAGACCCAGGGCATTGGTGCAGGTATTGGTGGTCAGTCCGGTTTTTCGGGTTATTCTGGGGCAACAGGGCCTATGGGCGCTGGTTCCCAAGGAGCTCAGGGTGGTATAGGTGCACAGGGTGCAGTTGGTGTGCAAGGTATACCTGGTAGTCAAGGTTATTCTGGTTTTAGCGGAGATTCAGGCGCTTCTGGTTGGTCTGGTAGTCCTGGTTATTCTGGTTTTAGCGGAGATTCTGGTGCGTCTGGCTGGTCTGGTAGTTCAGGTTTTAGCGGTGTAAGCGGGTCCTCTGGTTTTTCAGGCCCTGCAGGTGCTAACAATGGTAACCCCGGTCCAGGTTTAGTGTATACCGGTTATTATAGAGGACCTACATATGTTTACTATGACACACCTAATCGTGTTGACGTTGCAAGTTATTCCGGTACAAGTGGTTTAGCGTATTATATTGCAAGAAGTAGTACTTTAAGTAGTTCTACATATTCTGGTTATACAGGTTGGGGTGTACCCGGTACAGATTTAAATGACTGGGCTTCGTTTGGTTCTACTTTTGCTAGTGTAGCAACTGATTTATTATTAGCACAGGACGTATCAGTTACACAAGGTATTGTGTTAGGTACAGTAGGTGATCTTTCTGCTGGTTTTATTCGTACAGCTAATGCAGATTGGCCAGGCACATCTGGCTCTCACGGAGTATGGTTAGGTAACTACACTGATGGTAACGCTTACCTCTTTGTTGGTAACTATCCAAACAATGGTTTATTATATAGAGGAGATACTGGTCAATTACAATTATCTGGTACTATATTTGCAAATGCTGGTTCTATTGGTGGAGTAGGTATAGCACAGGGCCAATTATACACAGGCAATCCTTCTACTGCCGGTCAATCTACTACACCTGTTTATATTAATGGTACAGCTGATGATGGTCATACAGATCGTTCATACTTCTCTTTAGGAGATTCTTTAAAGTATTACCGTTATAGTGGTACAAATTATTTTAACGTATCTGGTGGTATCACCGCTTTATATGGTTCAATTGGCGGTGTTGGTGTAGCACAAGGACAAATCTATACAGGTAATCCTTCTACGGCAGGTCAAGACACTACTCCGTTGTATATTAACGGGACATACGATGACGGTATGACAGATCGTTCGTATTTTTCATTAGGTAGTTCTTTAAAATACTACCGTCATAACGGTACAAACTATTTCAACGTATCTGGCGGTATTACTGCAAGTTACGGTTCTATTGGTCAGGTTGGTATTGATTCAGCTCATATATACACTGGTAACCCAGGCACAGCAGGTACAGCTTCGACTCCATTTTATTTAAATGCATCTCCTGGTGCAGTTGATACATCTAACGTAAGCACAGCTATATTATATCTAGGCGATTCATTTAAGTGGTATAAAAAAGCTGGTACATCTACACCTACATTTAATCTATTGTTAGGTGCAACAGGATTGACTAGTAGCTACTCGTTGAGTACTACAGGTAACTACCTACAATGGGATGGTAGCAACCTTTATATTAACGGTAATATTACAGTTACCGGTGGTAATGCAGCTACACAAACATTTGTACGTTCTACTTCTGCTCAAATTTATACTGATGCAACTGCATTAGCTAATTCAATCGCTGCAGGTACCTATCCAGGCACACCTTCGACCTTTATTAACGGTTCTAGTATATTTAGCCCTGTTATTACTGGTGTAGATGGCTACTTTGCAAGTACCTTTAAGGTAGGTTCATCTCCAAGTATAGTACTTGATGGTAATGCTAAAAAGATCTATATAGGTAGTGGTAACTGGAATAGTAGTGATACTCCTTTCTTTACCGGTTATAGTGGGTCTACTGGAGGGTTCTTCTCCTTAGGTAACAAGCTTTCATTTAACCCTTCAACTCAAACATTAACAGTAAATGGTGTAATTAACGCAGTAGCTGGTAGTAATACAACTACAACAAGTGATCTTACTGCCGGTATGAGTACTGTTAGCGGGTACGTTAATTTATTAGCTAGCGGTGGCTATAGCGGGGCGGGTATGTCCTTTATACAAGGTAATGCTATATTCGGACCTTATTTAGCCGGTGCAAGTGGTTATATTGCTGGTAACTTTACCGTTGGTAGTAGTTCTCCTATAGTATTAGACGGTACTAATAAGAAAATGTACATAGGTAGTAGTAGTACGTACCTCGATCCTAACGCTAAACTCTATGCAGATTATCAAGGTAAATTTAGCTTAAGTTCTGGTTTCTCTTATAACGGTACTGACACGTTTACTTTTGGTAGTACAACATCTAACAAGTATATGCAGTGGAATACCACTACAGATTCTCTTAAGATAAAAGGCGTTGAGTCTGTAGATGGCATTGTTATTACATCAAATCAAGGTATGAGGTATACCGACGACACCGGTGTGTTTACAATTACCGGTGGTGGAGCTAATGGTGTAGACCACGGTGCACAAATCGACTTTGTCGGTAATCAATTACCGGTACAATTAGGTTCTCATATTGCAGGTGTATTAAGTCTTAACGCCGGTTCAATGGTTGGAGGAGAATCTCAAACACCAAATGACGGAGCTATACGATTTGGTACAGGTTCTAACGGTACTAATGCTAACTACGT
>Ga0208250_1000570_pt1 | contig 10441 bp, 17 predicted proteins | sample CryBogCBE18Aug09_FD_184557 | JGI IMG/M metagenome (GOLD analysis project Ga0208250, IMG submission 184557) | Freshwater microbial communities from Crystal Bog, Wisconsin, USA - CBE18Aug09 (SPAdes) (version 2) | ecosystem: Environmental > Aquatic > Freshwater > Lake | place: Crystal Bog... | reverse complement strand
ATCCAAGATGGCAAGGCAACCCTAGCTGACGCAAGAAAGAAATTCAAAATCAGTAAGAAGGTAGCTGATTTATTAACTAAATAAAGATATTGCCCTCACCATATTTATTAATTATTAACAGGGGTGTTCGGTGATTCATAGGTGGGGGCATATTTAAAACAAACAACATGATTACATTACAAGATTTAAACGAAAGACCATTAAGCTATAGCTCATTAAAGCAATTTGCTACTAGCCCTAAGCATTTCATTAACTACAGAAACAAACCAAAGGAAACAACACCTGCATTAACCTACGGACAGGCATTACATTGTATGCTATTAGAGCCTAACGAATTTGACAATCAGTTTATTGTGTCTCCTAAGTTTGATTTAAGAACTACAATAGGCAAAGAGGGACACGCAAAGTTTCAGGAGCAATCAGTTGGCAAGACTGTGCTTGATGAGAAATTGCATACTGAGTTATTTAATTTAGTAGAGCATGTAAAAGCTAACCCTGAGTGGGAGGTATTAATCAATGGAGCTGATAAGGAGGTAGAAGAAAGAACAGAAATATATGGCTTACCATTTGTAACCATTAAGGACATTGTAAAGGCTAATGGAATAGTTGATGTTAAGTCTGTACAAAGTGGGCAGATAGATACCTTGATTAAGGACTTCTACAACTATCAGTATCATTTACAAAGTGCTATCTATACTCAGAATGGAGAATCATTTGCCTTCTACATAATAGAAAAAGGAGAGCCATATTATAATAGCTTGATTAATGTATCTGATGAGTTTATCAGCTATGGTAAGAAAGAGTTAGAAAGATTATGTTTAGCCTTCAACTATTGTCTAGAAAGACCTGAATGCTTTGAAATGTCTTATGACTTCTGGTACAAATGGTCAGGAATCAAACCTGTTATATCACTACCTTATTGGGTAAAAAATAATGACTAATGAAAATATCAGTATTTAAAAATAGATATTTCTTTGCCTTAATACCATCAATTAATTTATATAAAGGATGGTGGCTTATAGAAATCAGTTGGCTAAATTTTGGCATTAATATTAAATATAAATAACATGAAAACAGCAATGCAAGAATTAATTAATGAATTAAAAGATATTCAAAATAAAGTGCCTGATAGTGATATGTGGGTTTATGACCAATATATTCAAATGGCTGAATCTAAACTTGAAAAAGAAAAAGAGCAGATATGTAATGCTTATACCGATGGATTAGAAGGCCCATATATTGGAGCAGAAGAATACTACAACCAAACCTATAACACAAAACAACACATCATAGACATTATGAAAGCAGATGAAGATGATGGATTATATAACCAAAACAAATAACCTATGAAAAAGCCAATACACAAATACAATGGAGGAGCAGGAGCTACCCTTTGCCATCATTGCAAGGTAATTATAACAACAGGATTAACTGAGGATATATATTGCAAGGATTGCGCAGACAACAAGGTAACCTACCTAAACAGATACAGAGACAAAATAATCTTTGAGCATATCGGAGATACTGTTACGATGACAGGTGGCAGTTGGTTTAGATATAGTTATGATGATAATAACAATACCACAATGGTAGACCCATCAGGAGGCCCTTACATTTCACTTGGAGATAACCTAGCAGACTTTTGGCCTAGAGGTAAATACCAAGACCTAATCATTGAATCAATATCATTAGATAGCAGCAAGGACGCAGCAGTAGTAACATTTAAAATTAAACAAGATGAAAATAGAGTACACCCTGAAGGAAGTGAGGCCTAATATCTTCGCTGTTATAGTTCCTAACGATTACGATAGAGCTATGCTATTCTGTAGGGTACAAGAGTTCTATGAGTCTGATAGCGACCTATTCAAGGAACAAGACTTTAGTATATGGGATTATATGAAATGGTATTCAGAAAAGAGAGGTTCATTTACCTACACAAAAGACTGGAGTGGGTTTAATATCCCATTCAAGGTGGCACTTAATTGTACATTAGGAGCGCAATGCGAATCTCCGTACGACATAGCAATGCAAGATATATTAGACCAAATACTTCTTACTGATAATCCTGCTGATGCATATATCATTGGTACTGAATCAGACAAAGGTCAAACATTTAAACATGAATTATGTCATGCCCTATACTATACAAATAGAGAGTATAAGATATTAGCTGATGAGATAACTAAATCTATTGATTGGCAAGATTATTTAATATTTGAAGATAACTTATTAAGTCTTTGTTATACTGCATCTGTAATCAATGATGAGATACAAGCCTATATGATGACAAACTATAATGCTAAATACTTCAGCAAAGGAGTTGATGTAGATAAATTAAATGAATTACATAACAAATACAAAGAACAATTAAATAGATTTTTGAAATGAGAACAAGAAAAGATAGAGGTATGGAAATGGTAGATGAGCTACTTGGCACTATACACGAAATAAATGAGTTATCTAAGACAGCTAAGGACTTAGCAAAGGCATTACAGGCTGACTACAAGTCAACAAAGGCATTGGTAACAAAAAAGACAATACCTCCTTCTAAGATAGTTCAAATAGTAATGGAAGAGTTTGGGGTAGACTTTACAAGAAAGACTAGAAAGTTTAAGTATGCAGAGGCAAGACATACAGCCTGTTATTTGTTTAGAAGATACACATTCTTGCCACTTAGAGATATAGCTGAGTATACAGGCACAGGAGACCACACCACAGTTATACATGCTATCAAAAAAGTAGAGGATGTTATGGATGTAGATTCAACCTATGCAGATAGAGTTGCAATGCTAGAAGAAAAAATGAAAGCCTATTACGAACAAATGCAACAAAAAAATGATAACAATATTTGATAGATTCTCAAGTATAGGAAAGCCTTATTATGTACCTATGTCAAGTGTACTTAAGGCAATCAAGGAAGGAAAGGTTAAGGAGAAAATAGAAAGGATAAGACAAGAGGAAGACCAAGAGGTAATCAGCAAGCTAAAGCTAGAACTTCCTGCCGTGCTTTTCTCAGGTAGATTCGACATAGCCATAACTAAAAAAAGAGCAGATGGTAGCGTCTACGAATCTTATCGTAATGATAACTCATTGTCTATTCATTCTAAGTTCATTCCATTTGATGTTGATGACCTTGATGACATACCTAAGTTCAAGGAAGATGCCAAGAGAGACCCATACATTTATGCCTTGTGGACTTCTCCCTCAGGCACAGGCGTACACGGACTAATAAAGATAGCCGATGGTAATAAGCACGAGCAACATTACAACGCCTTGCTTAAGAGATACCCTGTGTTTGACCCAACAGCAAGGAACCCATCAAGGATTTTGTTTATGTCTTATGACCCTGACATTTATATAAATGATGATAGTAAAGTTTTCTTCGAGGTTATAGAGAATGTACGCAACGAGGGAGTACTAATGACTGGCGTTAGTACTGATTATTCTAAGCTGAATATAGCCTCAAAAATGATACAAAAATCTGAGATAGGGCAAAGACACCATTCGGTTATTAAAGCCTCTTATTTAGTCGGAGGATGGGTATCAGGAGGACTTGTCGAAGAGTCTATAGCTAAAAGAGTCTTAGAATTTGAGGTATTGAAGAAGTTTGGGCCTCAGGAAGCTGAAATCGAGTTCCAAGCCGTAGAGGATGGCGTAAAGGCAGGTCAGTTCATGCCAATCAATGAGCTTGCTACCTACGAAAGAGCAGCCATCGAAGAATTGGGTATGATTGATGAGGAGTTGGCATTCTTGGTAAGCAATCAGTCTGATGAGGAATACATTAGAAAGTATAGGGCAGGTATGATACCAATGGGTCTTCCGTTTGGATATGATGATATGGATAAGTATCTACTACTTAAAGAGGGAGAGTTCTACGCCTTGCTTTCTCACGCTCATACCGGCAAGACAGCCTTAACCTTTTGGCTGATATTCTTATCCTCATTTAAGTATGATTGGGGATGGGTGGTTTATACAGGAGAAAATAGAACAGCCTCTGTTAAGATGAGAATGATTGAGCACTACATAGGGAAGCCTATTAAGGAATGTACTGAATTTGAGTTCCATGAGGCATTGAAATGGGTAAACGAAAGAATGTTCTTTATCAATAACGATACCATGCACTCATATGATGACATTTTAAGATATGCTGAAAAGGTATCTAAGTTTCATTCTATCAAGGGATTGTTTATTGACCCTATAAATGCCCTAAAGGTTAGAGGCAACTCTAAGTATGACAACGACATGGAGATGTATACTGATATGCTCTTGTTTACCAAGAGAACAAACATATCCGTTTTCGTATCCCTACATACAAGAAGTCAGTCACAAAGAGAAAGGGATAAGGATGGCAATCAGCTAATACCATTCCCTGCCGATGCTGATGGTGGTGCAGTTCTTTATAATAAGGCTGACATATTCTTGACTATGAATAGAAACATTCAAGACCCTCATACATGGATGATAACCGAGATATATGTAAACAAAATGCGCAACAAGGATACAGGTGGTAACACTACCCCAAGAGGGCAGATGATTAGGCTTGTAATGAAGGGCGGAATTGAGTTTACTGATGAGTATGGATGGTTGCCAATCAAGAGGTTAGGAAGAGAAGAGCCTAAGCTAAAGTACATACCAGAAACGGAAGAAGAAATAAAAAATAACATTCAAGAAATACCTTTTTAATAAGGCAATGTAGTAATTTTGCGATATGCAGACAATTAAATTTGGTATCGCTCTTTACGACATGACAATACAAGATGTTAAGGAGCGAAGAGAAAAGAGAATAGAATTTGAATCAGTAAAAAAAGCCTCAGCTAAACTAGGAATAAGCGAAAACATATTAAGAAGAGCCTCAGCAAATAAAGATAGGCTATTCGTTAAGGAGCTAAACCGAGAGTATGCTATAAGGCACATAAACACAGAGAATGGAAGAAACACTAAAACTTGATTATTATTACAAAGATTATTCAATCAAGGCACTAAACAGAACACACACATTTAAGGAGGCTAGCGAGCTGCTAGGTATTTCAGAAAAGACATTGTATAGATGGAGAGTACAATACAGAATTATTCAAGACCCTAAAACAAAAAGATATGGAGAAACTATTCAAAGAGCCTGAGTTGCAAAAAAAGTTTGAGGACACAAAGGTTATGATGGAATCAGTCAAGAAGGCTGTTGCCATGAAGGTAGATTTAACAGACCCACAATCTGTCTTAGCAAAGTTAAATGGTATCGTAGATATACAATATTTAGCTGCTGAATGTGTAGCAAGATTTCAATATCTATTAGACAAGCATACCGTATCCAAGATACAAATAGTAGATAACTATCAAGGCAATGCCACAGAGAAGAAGGCAATACTAAATGCAGAGATTGCTAATGTATCTTTCTATGATACATGGTGCGAGTATTTACTGAAGGAGCTACATTATCAATGTGATATTCTTAGAACAGCATTATCTTATTCTAAACAAGAGCAAAGAAGTATGTAGTATGGAAAAGTGTAATAAGCAACAATTTTCAAAGAGACAGGCTATGGAAGTTCTTAACTATTGCAAGAAGAACAGAGCAAAGCAGTATAGAAAAGAAGAAAGGGCATATCATTGCCCTGAATGTAACTCATGGCATTTAACTAAAAGAAAGATGTACAATGAAAAAATGCACTAAATGTAAGGTAGAAAGAAAGCTAGAATATTTTAGCAAAAAAAATACATGGGGTAAAGATAGGATAGCCATGTGTAAGTTCTGTCATTCAGAATATGAAAGGAAGAAAAGAGAACAAAAAAAATTAGATAATATCTATTCATTTTAAACAAACACAAAACAGCTATGGAAAAGCAAGAAAAAATCCGTTGCGGAAGCGGTAAAAAGAAAAACGATACATGGTTACAGGTATCAGTTAATCCTGAGATTATTAATCAGTACGTTCAAGACTACAATGGTAAGAAGTATGTTAAACTAAACATCAACATTGGGAAGCCTGACAAGTTTGGTAAAGACATCAGCATCAGCATTGACACATGGACTCCTAATGGAGAGTTAAAACCAACTCAACCAAAGGCATCTAATGATGTTAACATTAATGCTGCTACAGATGTATCAAATGATGATTTACCATTCTAAGGCCGTAAATTACTAACCACGGATTCGGTGTAGCTCAAATTGGTAGAGCCCTTAATTTTAAGGAGTGTGTTCGTTCAAGTCGAACCACCGAAACAAAAATATTGTATTATTAATAATTGGCTATCTTTGCGTTATGCCAATCACAGAGATATACGGAATAGAATGTAACTATCCTAACGCACCTTACCTAAAGGACATTGATGGTAGTGAACTCCCTGAAAAGAAACAAAGATTTAGAAGAACTGATATACCTGATTCATTCTATGACCTAGAGGTAGATGAGGATGGTAATGCTCAATACAATGAGGAGCAAATAAACTTTATCAAAAGAGAGTTTGAAAGATGTAGAGATGGATATTGGTTTATGAACAATGGCTTTGCTACTTACATCACAGGAGACCATTACTTTTATTTAAACTATTGGATATTGGAGTCTGGCGTTGAGCCTGAGTTCAGGGATGCTGATAGAAAATGGTTTCTATTCTACAATGAGGTTTCAAAAGACGATACTATTTTAGGAGTCATAAGGGTTAAGAAACGAAGAGAGGGAGCTACCTCACAATCATCATGCATACTTACTAAGGAGGCTTCTTTCACAGCTAATACTCGTTGTGGTATTATCTCTAAGACAGGAGGTGACGCCTCGGATTTATTCATGAACATGATTGTGTATGGATTCAAGTCTATACCTATATTCCTTCAGCCAAGAACTGATGGTAGTGATGACCCTAAGAAAAGATTAGTGCTTGTTAAACAGGCTAAAAAGAAAAAGGCTAATGTAGGTCTTTACAATAAAAGAGAAGGTCTTAATTCATTCATAGAATGGCGTAACACAGCCTTGAACTCATTTGACTCTGGTCGTTGGAGTAGATTGCTGATAGATGAGGCCTCTAAGTTCCCAAAGGAAGTAGACATCGTAGAGTATTGGAATATTGCTAAGAAGACCCTAACAGAAGGAGCTAACAAGGTAGGATTTGCCTTGATGGTTTCTACGGTTAACCCACCTAATAATGGGGGTCAAGAGTTTAAAAACTTGTGGGACCAATCTAATCAGTTCAAGCACGGAAGAAATACCCCTACTAAATTAGTTAGATACTTTGTGCCTGCCTCAGAGGGGTTGGCAGGGTTTATAGACATCTATGGTATGTCAAGAAAGAAAGAAGCTGAGGAGTTTATCCTAGCCAACTATAGAAATAACGACCAAGATACTCGTGACTATCCATTAAACGAAGAGGAGGCCTTTAAATTCAATCAGGCTGATTGTCACTTTAATCTAGATAACATACTTGAACAAGAGCAAAAGCTAAGAGACAATCCTGTGTTCTTAAGAAGAGGTAGATTCTATATGACAGGAGAAGATAAGGTTGAATGGGCTGATGACAGCGGTGGTAGTTGGCTGATATATAAGTTCCCTGAGAAGCCTAACAATTTTCAGATAAGAGGTAATGTAATGTACCCTGGCAATGCTACTGAGTATGGAATGGGTGTCGATACCTATCGTTCAGCTATGACATCAGGAGAAGGCTCTAAGGGTTCAGCATGGATTGGAGAGAAGGTTGACAAGACTAAAGAAGGTAGCGGTGCTCCTATGGCTCATTACTATGGTAGACCAAAGCTAAAGAAATTGTTTTGGAAAGAAATGTTGATGGCGTGTATGTACTACGGAGTGCCTGCAACAATAGAGTTGGATGCAGGAGATGACTACTATGAATACTTTAAATCAGAGAATGACTTTAAGCTGAATTGTTTACCAATGCTAGGCAAGAAACCTGATGCAGTTGTAGACCCTACAAGAAAGACTAAGGTTAACCATATGATTCGTGGGGTAGCCTCAGCTGATGCCTTCGCATTATCAAAGCAGTTAGAGTACGGAATAAATTACATAGAACACTATTGTCATCTTATAAACTACCCTGACCTATTAGATGAGCTTAAAAGATATGAGCATGACAATCGTACTAAATACGATAGAACAGTATCATTCTTGATTATGTTATTGACCTTAACAGGGCAGACAAAGGCTCAGGCAGAGACTAAAAAAAGAATGCCTCTTATAGAGACATATTCAGTAAATCAGTTTAAAACTTTTTAGTACGTTCAAACTCGTACAATAATAGACCAACAGTATCAACGAAGTCTTCATTCCATTTTAGCTGATGTCTGTTTGCGGCATCAAGTATAAGATGCATTAGTTCGTGGTAGAATGTTTTATCTATCTCAGACTTTGGTAACTTTTTGTCTTCTGTTTTGGATGTTAAGGTGATTACCTTTAAATCAAAATCAGCCATTCCTAAACACCCTTCATCCTTACAATATTCATCATCAAAATCTACAGTAATCTTCTTACCATTGAGCTTAAATTCTGTTGGTATCGTAATTTTGTTAGGCACTTTTTAGTTCGATTAAGTCTGGTCTCTCATCATCATCAGGCAATGATTGCTTAGAACCTCCTCTAATCTTCCCTAACATTTTTCTGTATGTATCCTCTAAGGCATGTAGCTCGTAAATCTTATTCACTAAGTATGATTCTTGTTCTGATAATGACATTTTATTAAATTTCTTTTCTATTTTCAATTTGGCCATAAAACTTCTTTGAATGATAAATATACTAATAAAATCTGTCTTCTTTTCTATCTTGAACTAATGAAATACCTGCTCTAAATATGTAATAAATAAACAATATAAAAAGCCCTAATTGAAAGGCAGGTAATAAGTCTACAAAATTAGTAGGGTGTATTAAGGAGTGCCAAACGAATTGCAAATACTCTTTCATATTAAAATATTTTATTACCTATTATTCTTTTATTTCTTACCTCAAACTCTCCATTCTTCTCTACCAATATTTGAGCAAAGCCTAGGTTATGTTTAGTATTATGGGGGTCATAATCAGGAGACAAAGTACATAAACAACCTGTAGACCAACATCCTATATCCTCTTCCTTAATATTACTTTCTGAGTGAGCTGAACTAGCATGCACATGACCTATAAGCATTGAACTCTTTGCTCTCATGAATACCCCTCTAGCAGCATTAACAGGCGCCATAAATCCTCTTACAATAGTATGCCCATGCAATAGGTGTAGCTTGCCGGCTCTTACCACAATATTTTGCTCATAGAAGTCTACATTGTATTTCTTTAAATCAAGTCTTTGAGGTAGTCTAAAGTATTCATCATTGAAAAGCATTGGAGCCTTCTTCATTAAATAACGTACATACCAGTTATCATGGTTGCCCTCAATCCAAACGATGTGTGCCTTAGGAAATATTGTTCTTAGATGACTTAGAAAGATTTGGCAATACTCAAACCACTCTACAACATCATCAGGGCTTGGTGGGGGAGCATCGTGATTAGTGAATGGAGTATTATCTAAAATGTCTCCACCTAACACTATGCAGTTTATCTTCTCTTTCTTGCCGTATTCTATGGCTAATTTAATAGCATCATTATCTTGGTTGGGAATATGTATGTCAGACATCCAAAGTATATTATTGGAGCTGACAGGTAGGTCTACAAACTTTCTAGAGGAGCATTTTGATGGGGGCAAATCAGGCGTGTGTGGTACGCTTACTCTTTTGCTACTATACTCTCCATTTGCTCCTGTGACTCTTCTTACGTAAGTTCTAGCCTCTTCTTGACTAGAGTAGATTGCCTCATAATCGTTGAACAATTTTGCAGCGATAGAGGATTTAGATATTGAAGGGAATTTCAATACATAGTCAGCTGCTAGCTGAATTTTTTGACTCATGTGTTATAGTTTTGTTATAGCCTCTTGGTATAATTCAATAAACTTATTCTTGAATCCTACAGGCGGCAAGTCGAAAACATTTCCCACAACACTCTCTGCATAATACGCTCTCACTAATCCCTCCACAGAGATTATTTTTTCATTCAACAATGGGTTAGATATGCCACCGATAAATAAACCCTTATCAATAACCTCAGACTCAATAGTGTCTATGTTATTGTTATCTTCTAAATTTGAAATTGCATAAACGGAATACTGAACCTCCTTAGCATATGGAGATTCTGCTATGTACTTTAGTGTGTCTTGCATCTGGCGTGATGTTATTTAGATAAAAATTTTATAGCTAGTTCTATTAAGAAAGCAAGTACACCTCCAACTGAAAGAACACCCAACCAAAACCATTTTACTTTCTTTAGTTGCTCATCGTGTTTTTCAACTATATCTGAAATCTCCTTAACATCAGCAACCAAGCCGTTGCTCTGAGTGAGTTTGTTCCCAATCAGAGCATCTATAACTTGTGTTAATTTTTTATCAACAGAGTCTAGCTTAGACTCAACGTCATTTAACTTAC
>Ga0208250_1000563_pt1 | contig 10498 bp, 7 predicted proteins | sample CryBogCBE18Aug09_FD_184557 | JGI IMG/M metagenome (GOLD analysis project Ga0208250, IMG submission 184557) | Freshwater microbial communities from Crystal Bog, Wisconsin, USA - CBE18Aug09 (SPAdes) (version 2) | ecosystem: Environmental > Aquatic > Freshwater > Lake | place: Crystal Bog... | reverse complement strand
GTACGGTAGTAATAGCTTAACCACGCCAGCAATATCTTTGGCTACTATACCAATTACAACCCAGACTGCATCTATTACGGCTACATCTACGGCAGTTACTTTATCTGCATCTAATGCAAGCATCTATCAAGGATCAATAGTAACTGGTACGGGTATACCCTTTGGTACGACTGTAGCAACAGTAAGCGGGACTAGCCTTACCTTATCCCAGGCAGCGACAACCACAAATGGTTCTGCAACTTTATCCTTTGGTGGCACAGACTTACCTCTGAGTGCTAACTATTTACTGGTATCTGATTCAAGCCGTTTTATATTGGTGTTTGGAACAAACGATACAGCCAGTTCAGTATTTAACCCTATGCTTGTGCGTTGGTCAGACCAGGAAAGTGTAACGACTTGGACTCCTAGTTCTACCAATCAAGCCGGTTCTATTCCACTATCTCACGGCACTAAGATCATTACTGCTTTGCAGATGAACCAACAGATCCTGGTGTTTACTGATTCCTCCTTGTACGGCGGTCAGTATGTAGGAACGCCAGCGGTATGGACGTTTACTTTGGTTGGTGAGACACAATCTATTGTTAGCCCTAATGCGGTAGCCTATGCGAACGGTGCAGCCTACTGGATGGGCTTTGGTAAGTTTTATAAGTACGATGGTGCTTTAACTACGCTTAGATGTGATCTTAAGAAATACATCTTTGACAATATTAATACTGCTCAGTACGAGCAAGTCTACGCCGGCAATAACGAGCAGTTCAATGAGGTATGGTGGTTCTATACTTCCAATAACTCTACCAATGGTTATAACGATATGTATGTCGTTTATAACTATGAATTGGATGTTTGGTACTATGGATCGCTATGCCGTACAGCCTGGTTACAGAATGGCTTGTACAACTATCCCGTTGGTGCAACTGGAAACAATACGCTTGTATTCCATGAGAACGGGTATAACAATAATGAGACAGGTACTGCTACGCCGTTGAATACTTTCATTACGTCATCTGAGTTTGACGTACAAGACGGATCGGGAGCAGCTTCTTTCATTAATCGTATTTTGCCTGATTTTACTTTCTACGGATCTACTGCTACGAATCCACAAGTTACAATGAGTTTTTACCCAATGTATAACTCAGGTACAGGTGCGTATACTCCTCAGTCTGTAGGAAATATAAGCACTGGGTCGATAACGGAAACTGGATATTCAACATATTCAAACAATGGAATTGCTACGGCTACCATTGAGCAGTTTACTGGACAGGTAAATGTTCGGGTAAGGGGTAGGCAGATATTCTTTACCATAGCAAGTAATCAGTTAAATCTTTCATGGCAATCTGGTATACACAGATTTGATTGGAAGTCAGATGGTCTAAGGGGATAACATGGCATTACTACAGAATCAGAATCCACCAGCATTCCCCGTACCTCCAAAGGACTATGACCAGGCTTATATGAATAAGCTGATTAATAGCTTACGTTTATTCTTAAACCAAGTTAATGCTCAGCAAGTTATATCTTTGAACGGCGTTATATTTGACTTTACTACGTTAGCAAATCAAACCCAGTACAGCACGCTTAGACCTGGTCAAGCATATGTGGATAAACTTGCAGACGATGTATTGAAAGTAAAAGATCCATCCAACTCTTCCAATCCATCTAATTTGACATCTTCCAAAGTATTAATCTGGATGGCGCTCTAATGGCACAGTATCAAATTGTCACTCCAGCCAAATTAGGTCAGGTATCAATGACTTCTTCGGCGCAGTTGCTTTATACAACTCCTGCCAATACACGCACAATGATCAAAAACTTTGATATGTGCAATACAACATCTGGTATGTTGACGTTTAATATATATCTTGTTCCAAGTGGATCAAGCCCGTTAACAACCAATGCTATGTTTTACCAACAAACTTTAACTGGATATCAAGCGCTACAGTGGTCTGGCGTTGAAATTATGTATCCTGGTGATACGATCTGGGTACAGGCTTCTGCATCTGGAATTAATATTATTATGTCTGGTGGGGAGTGTACCTAATGCCTATTACATCTTATCCATTTATTCCATATCTCCAACAGGATTTAATATCTTCTGGTGCATATGCTCAGCGTACATATGTCAAAATCTTTGGTAAGTCTACTACGGTTGGAACCACATCTGCTTACTATGATTTATGGATGGGTAATACAACTGTTTATAAACCTCCTTCAACTGCTATTTCAATGCAAATTGTTTCTTCTAGTGCAAGTGATACATCTGGAGGATCAGGGGTTCAACAAGTAACTATAAATTATTTAGATAGCAGTTATAACCCTCAAACTATAACTGTAACCATGAACGGTACAACAACTGTATCGCTTGGTGTTAGTGTTTTGAGAGTTAATAAAATGTACGCATCTACAGTTGGATCAACAGGCTATCCAGTTGGAAATATTACTTTGCAAAACAATGCGGGTACGGTACAGTACGCTTATATTGAAGCAGGTAGAAATAGTGCTCAACAAGTTTATTTTACTGTTCCAGCAGGGAAAACTCTTTATTTAAATCAATGGTCTGTTAGTGCCGGCCCATCAGGAAATACGACAGCTAAAAACTCTATATCTCAAGTTGTTTTGCGAGCTACTGCATGGAATAGTTACACAATTACAGGAGCAAATTTAGGGGCAAATCCCACTCAAGGATTTTTAACCGCAGATGAGTGTGGAATAGTAGCTGGAACACAGAACTATGTGTTATCTGACCCTATTAAAATACCAGCTCAAACAGATGTCAAAATGTCTGTTCTTGATACTAGCGGGGTTGTAAGTACAGTTATTGGAACTTTTTTGGGATGGTATGAATGACAATGACCACCCAAGAAATCTTTCAAAAATGTCCAGAGCTTAAAAAGAATGGATATGATTGGAAAGATATATATGCCAAGGTAATGCATTTAATTAATACGACAAATCAAGTTCGTGTTATTAGAGCTGGCAATTCATTATTTCTTATTGTTATTACAGGGCCTCATCAAGCAGAAGTTTCAATGTTCAATGCGGACAAACCATTTCAGTTTGCAAAAAACTTTAGGCATTTTGCAAGGTCAATGGAAGTTGCTGGATATAGATATGTAACTGGGGTAACAGATAATTTACCTACTCTTCAGCTAATCAAGCGGTTTGGTTATCCAATCAAGATTCAAACGCTTGGTAAAGATGAAAATGGAGTAGTTCAATACAGGGGCACAGTAAATGTCTGATGCCGGAAAAGCTGTTTCAGATACATTTCAATCAATAGGAAATGCACTTGGTTCCATTGGTAATACTATAACCAATACGATCAATGCTGTTATCAATAATCCTTTGCCAGTTATTGAGGCTATAGCTGTATCGTATGCTCTTGGGCCTGAAGGTCTTGGTTCTATTGGTGCTGATACTGCTGCCACAGATGTTGCCGCAGCCGGTGCAGATACCGCAGCTGCCGCCGCCGGAACAGATGCAGCGAGCACAGCTCTTATACAAAACACCGCACTAAGAGCAGCTGTTACTAATGCAGCCGTAGTCGCTATGAATGGCGGAGATATTAATAAGATGGTATTGGCCATAGGATCAGCTTATGCCGGATCTTATATTGGCCAATATGTAGGATCATCTGCTGCTACTGCAAGCACATCTGCCGGAATGACACAGGCAACCACTGACTTGGTTAAGCAAGTTGTTACAAGTGCATCTGGACAAGCGGCTACTGCTGCTCTTCAGGGTCAATCTATTAACCAGGTCATGTATGCAGGTATTGCAGGAGCTGCAAGCGGAGCAGTTACTAACGAATTAAAAGCAGCTGGATATACAAATGTTCCAACTACTTATGTTGCTAATGCCACTGCCGCGGCTACAAAGGCCATACTAAACGGACAAGATCCTGCAACGGCAATACAAAACTCTGCCAAAGCTACTACGATTGCACAGGCCGTTAGCGTTGGAACAGATCAATTAAATGGATTGCAAAAAACAGCGCAAGATTTTTATAAAAATACATTTTTACCAACTGTTCAAAAGGCTCAAGCAGATTTCACAACAGACGTACAGCCATTACAGGATCAATATACTAAACTGCAAGCTACGGTACAACCAGCTGCACAATCTTTTAATGATGCACTTGCTACATACAATAATGATGTAGCACAGTACAACGCTAATAACGGTGATTATTCAAAGACGGCGGATCAGATTAATGCTGAGGGAGCTGCTTTGTCTCAGCAAGCTCCAATAATACAACAGCAAATATCAGATCTAAATAATATAGGATCTCAGCTATCTGCTGCTCAAGCACAATACCAGCCGTTATCTGATGCCGTTCAAACGGCTCAAACACAAGTTAACCAATACCTTGATAGTATTAATCAGCAGTCTTCTAATATTGCAAGTAATGTAGTTGATTATCAGTCTACCGTTACCCAGGGTGCTATTGATCTTACAAATACAGAAACATCTCAAGCTGTAACGATTGCTGAACAAGCGCTTAATACAAATGCTCAAAGCCAAGGATGGAAAGATTATCCTACTCAGCAAGTGGCCGCCGCCTCTGGATTTACAGATGCAAGTACATATGCTACGGCGCAAAAGTATGATATTCCTACAATGGCGGCCTGGTCTGATATCAATGCAGAGGCACAGAAGTCCGGATGGCAAGGATACGACCAACAACAAACAGCTAATGCTGCCGGGTTTACAGATCCAACAACATATGAGACTGCCACACATTACGGTATAACTACCCCTCAAGCATGGACTGCTGCTAATGCTGATGCGCAAAAGGCGGGATGGAGCAGCTATGAGCAGCAGCAGACAGCCAAGACTGGAGGATTTGATTCCCCAACAGAACTGGCATTGACATACACCCAGATGGTGGATGCATTTAATAATCCTACTGGAGTATCAGAACCTGCTGTTCCAGATCAGCAACAAAATCCTACTACTGAAGCGCCCGTACTTGCAGCTGAAGATGCAGCAAATAAAAACAGTGGTGTTGGGTTTAATTTAAGCACTATATACAATAATTTACCTAAGAATGGCGCTAATCCACTTGTTCCGGCAACAGGTACAACAATGCCTACTACTGGTACAAATACTGCTAAAAATGGATTGACAGCAGCTCAGCTTGCTATTCTTGCTACACCTACGATCTTTACCCCAGATGCGCCGGTAGTGGATACAGGAGCACCTAAAGTAAACCTAGCGGGATTGGTAGATCAACCAACCCAGGTTATTACACAAAATACGCAGTCTGGGGATATGCCTTATCTTCCTGACATGGCGTATTTACCTTATAACTATGGTGCTCCACAGGATGCACAACAGGTTATTTATGCCTCGCCAAATGAGGGCGAAACCACTACAATGGCGGCTACGGGCGGCTCGGTGGATGACTTATTAAGACTAATGGACTGGAGAGTTTAATATGGATGCGTTTTTAGGTGATTACGGTACTATGTACCAAACTGATACGACCGCGCCAGATGCACCTATTTCTGGTGTAGCACCAAGCAATACATCAACTATAACGCTGCCTGATGGAACTCAAGTTCAAAATATGGGTAATAGCTCGTATCAGATTATTGGAACAGACGGTACAACAACTCCTATTACGGCCGATCAGTATTCTGCCATTGAGCAATCTAGTGGAATGGGTAATAGCACATTGGCTGCCGATCAAGCTTTAGCTGCTACGCCAGCCGGTTCTCAAACAGGTATGCAGGGATTAATAACCGGTATTAATACTGCTCTGCATTTGCCAGAAGGTACGATTAACCCGACCAATTTAACAGGAGCTGCTGGAATAGCTGCTTTGCTTGGTGGGAATAAAACTCAAACCGCCTTATCGAATGCGGCTATACCAAATTTAAGCTATGTAAATCAACAAGTTCCTCTGTCGCAAGCGGGTCAAGGGCAAGCTTTCTTTACTCCTGGTCAGTATGTTGATCCATCTCAAATATCTGCCGCAAGAGCCACAGCAAATCAACAAGCTCAAAGTTTAACGCAAGCTCCAGTAGCTCAAGCGCCATTACCTGCGGCTAACGTCAATACAGCATGGGCTAACCAGGGAAAACCAGTGCAAGCCATTACACCAGTGACAGCCCCGCAGCAAACAGGCATAGCTCAAGTAGCTACTCCAGATCAAATTGCAGCCATTCAATCTGCCGTTGCCAATCTTCAGCAAAACCCTGCTCAGGCTCAGAACTTGGCGCAAGTACACGCTGCACACGGAGGAATGATGCCAGGCGGAATAGCTGGAATGGCTCATGGCGGCAGGTATTTACAGGGAACTACAGACGGTATGGCAGATAAGATTGACACATCTATTGACGGCGTACAACCCGCTAAGCTTAGCCACGGTGAGTTTGTTATTCCTGCTGATGTGGTATCTCACTTAGGCAATGGTAACTCTGATGCCGGAGCTAAAAAGCTTTATCACATGATGGATAAGATTCGTATGGCTCGCACTGGCACAAAGAAACAGGGCAAAGAAATCAATCCAGATAAGTTTATGCCTGGCGGTATAGCAGGTTATGCGGGTGGCGGAGATATCAAAGGATTTGCCGGAACCACTGGAAGCACAGTTACCTCTCCAACATCTACAACCGGCCTTGGCACTTCTACTGAAACAGGATTGTCTAGCTGGGCAGCTCCTTATGTAACCAATATGCTTGGACAAGAATCAGCATTGGTTAATTCAGGTATGCCAGTATATACAGGACAGTTAACCGCCGGCCCATCACAATTACAGCAGCAGCAGTTTGCCAATGCAAGTCAGCTTGCAGCTACAGGGTTAACACCTACTCAGTTTCAATCTGGTACGTTTGATGCCAATGCCGCAGCTCAGTATATGAATCCATATACACAGGCCGCTCTGAATCCACAGCTTCAGGCTTTACAGTTACAAGCTAAACAGAATGAACAGGGCGATTTAAGCAAGTTAACCAGCTCTGGTGCTTATGGCGGCACAAGACAGGCAGTCTTACAAGGGCAGGATGCCTATAATCTATTGGCACAACAAGCAGGTTTGATTGGTAGCGGATATAACACTGCATACAACAATGCAATGAATCAGTTTAATACTGCTAACGCACAAAGCTTGCAAGCTCAGCAGAACCAGGAAGCGGCTAATGAAGCAGCAGCTAACTATGGACTTGCGGCTAACCAAGCTCTTGGTACAGCAGGTGCTACTCAGCAAGGTCTACAACAGGCAGCAGACACGGCATCGCTCAACCAGTTTAATCAACAGGTTCAGTATCCACAGACATTGCTTACCAATCAGGCAAGTATGTTGTCTGGCTTACCAATTTCTACTGCGGCTACTACGCCAAACACATCTACGCTTAGTACGATTGCAGGTGATTTATCTGGATTGACTGGTATTTACAATTCTCTTTTACCGTCAACAAACAGTACTTCTAGCGGATCAGCTGGTACAACTGGAACAGGAACAGGGACAACAAAATGATGCAAAACTATACTCCTATAGCAATGCCTAGCATTGATCAGCTCTTCAATCAAATGAAGGGATTAGATCCATCTCAGTTGTCTAAATATATTCAAGATCCAGATCCAAATAAAAAACTGGCTGCTATGGCTGCTTTGAATAGCGATAAGCAGATGCAACAAGCTGCTGCCGCGCAACAAGGCCCTATGCCTACAGTGGCCCAAAAGCTTGCACAAGGAGTTAGTCAAGCTCCTACTATGCCTACTCCTGGTATGCCGGCCGTTCCTGCACAGGCACAGGCTAAACCTACTGGACAGGGTATAGCCGCACTGCAACCAACGCAAACTCCTCCTGGTTCTGCTATGGGGATACTTCCTCCTCAGTCTGCTCCCGCTTTACAAGGTAATCCACAGGGTATGCCGGTTGGAAAAGCGGCGGGTGGTATAGCATCATTTGCAAGTGGTGGACAAGCCCAGCAAACAGCAAAACAGCAAGCACAGATTGCTCAGCAGTTGGCTCAGCTCATGCAAGGCATTAATCAAAATGCTACTGCTCAAGTACCAAAGCAAGCAGATCAAGTAGGTGTAGCCGCACCACAACCTGGCCAGGCTAACCCTATGCAGAACTATGCATCTATGGTGTTTGCTACTCGGCCACAGCTTAGACCTGGAACAGAAGCAGCTCCCATTAGCCAAGATCTATCTCTTAGCCAGTTGGGTCAGTACAGCTCTGCTCAACCTATTGCCGCAGCTCATGGCGGTTTAATGCATCATGTGCCAGACCATATGTATCGCTTTAAACAAGGCGGTATTCTTGCTTTCCCAACTGGTGGACAAACAAATTTAACCAATGCTCAGTTGGCTGCTGTAAATGCTCAGAACCAACAGGCGGATATGGATGCAAGCTCCAATCCACCAAGTGCAGCTCAGCAAGCTCAAAACCAACAGCTCCAAGAAGAGCATGGTGCGTTTATGCAGGGCTTGGGTAATTTAGGTGCAGCTGCAAAAGATATTGTTACGTTACCTGGCAGGGCTGTAGCCGGCGTTCTTAATACAGGTATTCGTGGCGCTCGTGCTGTCACTGGTGAAAACATACCTTACATATTTGGCAATGACCCCAATTACACACAGAGCATGACACCGTTTACGGATCAGCGTAATCCAGATGCTCCAAGCAGGGTTCCTGCTGCTATGACCAATGTGTCTACTGCTCCAGCGGTTTCTACAGTTCCAAACACAATGAGTCCTGAAGCCGCTGCTGCTCCAGCTACTTCTGTTGCACCGACTGCTGCGAGCAATCCTCCTACTATTATTCAAAAGCCGTTGAATCTTGGCGCTCCTCCTGCTGCAAAACCACCAGTTACTCAGGCCACTGGAATAGCAAGCGGAAGCGTTACATCAAATACTTTGCCGCCACCAAGCGGAGGCATCAGTGACTTGGCTCAAAAAGCTGTTGAGGCAGGATTTAAAACTGCAACAGTTGAAGACAGGATTGATGAACACGCAAATGCAGCTAAGAAGATGGGCGTTATGGGAGAGGCTGGTGATTCATTGGCCGAGCAAGCTCAGAAGTTTGACGATGAGTACAAGAGACATGACAAGAGCATGGAGCATTTCATCCATGTTTTAAATGGTATTGCTCGCGGCGGACTAAAAGGCGGAGGCGAGAACGAAGAAGAATGGATGACCAATCAGCGTTTGGCAGATCAAGCCCATGCTGAGAAGTATCTTGATATGCTACGTCAAGCCAAAGATGCGACCAGGGGCGAGAAGAAAGCTGATTTAATGGCCATCATGAAAGAGATTGGCGAAGATAAAAAGAATGCTGCCACCCTTGGTAAAGATATATTTAATACTCAAACCCAAGCTGCGATGCAGCATGAGGCAAACAAAGTGTCTGAGAAAGGACATGACCTTAGCTTTAAAGCTTCAATGGCACAGATTGCAGCAAGTAAAGAAAATGAAGCAAATCGTCTTGCCTACGAAAAATCAATTCATAAAACTCCTGACGATATTATTGCGGAGAGGCTTAAAGCTAATGATCAAAACTTTATTGGTAAGCCTTATGCCGAACAACTGGAAGAGGCTAAGAAGTATTTACAATCAGCCGTTAAGATTGATCCAGTAGCCATCCTTAGAGAACAGCTCAATGCCGCTGTTACACATGCAAAAGCTTTAAGTTCTGACATGAACGCCAAAGATCAAGATTATGCGCTTGCAGCTGCTGATATTAGAAAGTATCAAAAAGCATTGGATAATTTGTTGGCCGGCAAAAATCCTGGATCTGTAGAGTCGAGCGCGGTATCTACAAGTTTAAATGATCCAAGATATACAACTAAATAATCATGCCATATAACGTTGCATTAGCTTTACAAGACGGGCATAGTCCAGAAGATATTGCTCGCTATTTAGGCCAGCAAAAAGGTTACAACACTGATCTTGCACTTAAAGATGGGCATGATCCAATGGATATTATTAACCATCTTAATACTCCAGAACCCCAGACAAGTACTGCTGGGGCTTTTGGTCACGGTTTTGTTAAAGGCATACTACCATCTGCTGCCGGTATTGTAGGTGGATCTCTTGCTGCTATACCTGGAGCTGTTGCCGGCCCGGTCGGATCTTTTGCCACTGGTTTAGCCGGTGGTGCTGCCGCTGCCGCTGGCGTATCTGCGTTACAGGAAAAGTTTTTACAGTCTCACCCAGGTCTTTCAAAGGCAATGGGACTATCGCCTGAACAACAGGCATTAGAGGAAGAGCAGCATCCTTACGCATCATTCATTGGTGAGATGGCCCCTAATGCATTGGCACTTAGACCCAGTGGAGCTTTATTTAAAAGCGCTAAAGGACTTGCTGAAAAAGAAGCTGCTAAGCTTGCAGCAGAGAAGGCTGCGGCGATTGGTACTGGAGCTATTGGTGCAGGTGTAGGAGCTGGTCTGGAAGCAGGTCAACAGGCTATGGGTGAAGAACCTATGGACTGGAAGAAAGTTGCAATAGCTGGTGGTATGGGGGCGCTTGGCCAAAAAGAAACTGCTATTGG
>Ga0208250_1000561_pt1 | contig 10510 bp, 7 predicted proteins | sample CryBogCBE18Aug09_FD_184557 | JGI IMG/M metagenome (GOLD analysis project Ga0208250, IMG submission 184557) | Freshwater microbial communities from Crystal Bog, Wisconsin, USA - CBE18Aug09 (SPAdes) (version 2) | ecosystem: Environmental > Aquatic > Freshwater > Lake | place: Crystal Bog... | reverse complement strand
ACTGCCGCAGGGGCTATCATTCCATTTTGTATTAGTGTTAGTGCCATGTCTTAACTCCAGTAGATTATTTCACCAGTTGTGGGATTGTAGGCCATATTGTAAAAACCTGATGGCAGGGTACTTGTAGAAATATGGCGTATGGGTTTAACATAAAAACTTGATGTAGTAGTGGCTGTGGTAATAGCACCAGAGGCATTAATAATAATACTATTTGCTGCTTGACTACTATAACTAGCCCAAGCACCAATAGCAATGGCATTAGTACCTTGATTATTAGAGCCAGCATTATAACCAATGGCTATAGCCTGATTACTTTGATTAGTTTGACCAGCGTTTACACCAATGGCTATACCCTGATTACTTTGATTAGTTTGACCAGCATTACCACCAATGGCCACAGCACCAGCACTTTGTCCAGTTTGGCCAGCACTATTACCAAGAGCAATATTATTACCATTATTGGTAATATTAATATATTGAGTACTTGAATTACCAGGAATCACACTTTGTCCATTGGCTACAAGTTGTTGAATACTAATAGCAAACTGACTAGAACCCAAGGCACCAATACTAGGCATTTGGGTCAACATTTCAACTCGCCAAAAGTTTAAGCCTGCGTGATCTATAATGTAGACATAGTTAGCATCGTGCAACTGATTATCTGGAGGTTGATCATTACACAATGTTGCTCCAACCCAAGGACCTGTTGTTAAATTTCCACCGTTCCAAGCAACAAATTGAGGAGTGACAGAAAGAACTACGGTATCGTTTGTTCCACTGCCTTCTGTACCTATATTATCACCATCTGCCATACCCACGGTTAGTGTGCCAGTGTTAACACTAAACTTAGGAGCCCAAGTTAGGTAGGTATATCCCGTAGAGGTAGAATATTGACGCTCTGTTAATCCTATTTGAACATTTAAGTTGCCCAATGTCACATTGGTATTAGAGTTTACAATACTGGATATTAGATAGTTGCCTGATGTGCCTGTGTTAGTTCCACCACCTTGATTAATGGCACTAATGGTCACAGCACCAGTTGAAGTATTAATGCTAATGCCACTGCCAGCAAGAATATTACTAACATAAGTGCCTGTGAATGGAGTTGTTGTATTTGTGGCAGTAATGGTCACAACACCAGAAGATGTATTAATACTAATACCCTGACCAGCAACAATGTTGCTGACATAAGTGCCTGTGAATGGAGTTGTTGTATTTGTAGCAGAAATAGTGACATTGCCAGTTGAAGTATTAATGCTAATACCACTGCCAGCCGTAATGCTGCTTACTCCACTGGTGCCAGTGCCACCGCCTCCAGGAGGAACAGCCCAAGTACCATCATTGCGTAAGAATGTATTTGTTGAACCTGTGGGAGGAACTATTGTGGCACTATTCCAAACAAAGTTATTGTTTAGATAAAGATTGTTAAATCCAGATCCATATGTGCTGGTGGTGCCAAGATCCATTCCTGTTTGAGAAGGAGCAAAGTAAGTGGGTTCTCCAAGATTTGCTCGTCCTTTAAACATTTGTAATAATGTCGTTGTGCCTGCACCAGGATTTAAAATACCAAAGTCAATGGTACTTGATACTCCAAAACCTGGAATTACCTGGGGATTTACAGCATAAAGTCCTGTATCATTAAGGGCTATACCTGTAGAGTTCATACTATTAACAGCAGTCAATAAGTTAATGCTACTGGTTGATTGATTGCCCAGGGTTAGAACTTGATCTAGATTTTGTGATCCTGTAATAGTGACCACACCTGTGCTGGTATTGGTACTGATACCCTGACCAGCAATGATTTTATTAACACCCAATATTACAGGAGGAGCATAGGAAACACTATAGTTGGCTTCAATGTTAAGTGGATTATCAAAGGTACCTGGTGGAGGTGCTTGACTAAACACAATCTCATTTTGATTTTGTAGTGTCCAACTTGTAGGAGCAGTTTGATATACACCACCAACAAACACATTAACAAAAGTTTGTCCAATAGGTGTATTGGTCAATGTGAATACGGTTTGTATACTATTGCCAGCAAATAAATCTGTGGTACTTGTAGTGTAGATAGTGCCTGTGTTCCAAAATAAATGTCCAGCACCATCATTGGCTAGAGTTTGAAATGAACTACCAGATGCTGCGGGAAATACATAGTTGGGGAAACTGGTTGAACCATCTGCGTTAAATGACCAAGTCTCATTATTGGTCACAAAATCAATATTGGTATTACTACTATTGGTAATAACATTGCCATTGACCACATAGTCACCAAACAAGTTAACATTAGTAGCAGATATAATGCCAGTGATTTTACTATAGGCAATACCTTGACCAGCACTAATGGCTTCGCGTGCTAGAGCGGTCACAGACGCAGTGGTTTGACTGCCTGTGGTAATAGCATAGATCTTATTGTTGCCATAAGCAGGATCTAAGAAGAACTGAACATCGCCATTGTTGTCCAAATAGTTTAATATTAGTTCTGCGTTAGTGGGCTGTGGTAAGAAACCTCCTTGATATAAGGAAGTCATAACACTATTTTGAACCGTGCCTGTGATTACGCTGCCCGTGGTGGCATAGGCATAGAGACTATTTGATAGTGTACTGCTTACTATGAATGTTGTGGTATTACCGTATAATGAAGGCATCGTCTAGTCCTTATTTGGCAGTAAAGCGACGATCTTTGCGTGGTTGGAATACTGAAGTCAATCTATTATGGCCACCACTCCATTTACCTTTGCTGTTTTGATCTTCAATGATGTTCATTGATTCTTCAAACTTGGCCTTGTACATATTGGCATCATCAGGACTTTTACGTTTTAGATAATAGTTGTGTAGTGTAGCATAGACATAGCCTTCTGGGAATGTCTGTAGTACACCATTATTTAGAATAGGATTACCGTTGATGTCTGTGGAAAACAATGTGGGCCAAGTTCTATAATAGTATAGATTAATCTGGTCGCCTTCACTGACAGCAGGTAAGAACTGATATTGTTGGCCCACTTCACTGAACTTGCCACGATACACAGCGGGAATGTTAATGGGTTTTAGGTATAGACTTTCAATCAGGCCTTCTGTGATAATGTCTCTATCACCAATACGGTCATAGACAATCCAAGGACCAAGACTACTTGATGGATCTACACCACCCTGCTTGAAGAATAAAATGGGTTTTAACATATCACCAGGAATAGCAATACGCCCGTGAGCATCAGCAGTGGCAATAAAGGCACTGGCATAGGGATCACTACGCATAATGGGCAACTCTAGATTACGCATCATCATCTCACCCAAGAAGATACATTCTTTTATTTCATTTGTATTTTGACTGCCAGTAAAACTTTGTATAAAACTTACTAGAGAATTTGCGTCTGCTATTTGACTCATTGTTTATCGTCCTTGGAAGAATCTTTGTTGGCCGCGTTTGGTAGGATATGGGACTTCAATAGGGATTGGCAACTTGCCACCAGGGTAGCAAACATAGGCTGGATATTCTTGTTGTACCACTCTATAGAATTGTGCTTTAAGGATCTTGTCCCTTTTAATAGTGCTCCAACGCATTCCGCCAAAATAGTCATCACTGATCCTTTGTTCTATCACATAGGGTAGATCCATCCATTTCCACGCTAGGCCACCGCTGTCATCCAAAGGTGCCATAGGATCTGGAACTCCACGCTCTGCTGCTTCTCTATATAAACGGCAGCGTTCTGCTACCGCTTCTGTATTCATTTGTTCACGTTTAACATAAAACTTACCATCTTCTCTACCTGTGGTAGTTTTAATGTTGCCGCTTTTATTCCAACCTTCTCTGCTCCAATCACCTTTTAAACTACGATATAGTTTATCATTGCGTAGTAAAGCATCTGCCATTCCATTGTTAGAAGTAATGATGCCGCCTTGATCTCTGCGTGTGTAATCTAGATTGGTTTCTGGATCACTATCATCCAACATACTGGCGTTGGGATTGTTTAGGCTAAATTCATCTTCTGGTCTCATTTCATCTTCCTTGCCGTTTATTTATGCTGTCTTGATTTTAGGGTTATTGAACCATAATAAAAGGGGCCGTAGCCCCTTTTGGTTGACATCTAATCACTAGGATTAGAATGCAGAACCACCCCATGTGCTTAAACGAGCAACAGCAGTAGCCGCACGTAGTGGGCCAGCGCCTTGGCTGTTTAGGCTTGGAGCAGCAGCAGTAGCGGAAATGTCGTGTAGAACGGCCACGCCTGCTGGGTTGCGAACGATCAATGTACCTTCCATAATGAACTGATCCAAACTAGCATCAGCATTTGAGAAGATTTCATTGTTAGGTCCTAGATCACGTAAAGAACCCCATTGTAGCACTTCTTCGTTCAAGAAGTAAATGTTGTTGCTAACACCAACTTGATCCATAATCCAAGAATCATAGATTTCATAAGTGTAGTTGAAGTCGCCTTCATAAGTTTGAATAGTGTCACCACGTTCACTATTAACACGGTTGATACCACGACTTGTTGGCATTGTGTCAGATAAGTGAGTTCTCAAACTTGTTGGAGCAACCACGGTACGGATCTTAGCGTTGAAACGTTTTTCAGCGGCAGTGACCAACTGCTTATAGATAGCAGGATAGAACTGGCTGTTAACTTCATCGCTGGCGCTGTAGTAGCAAGAACCTAGGCTAGCACCAGTAGGTCCACCAATATACAATCCAGCATAGGTAGTAGCGCTGTCAGAAGTTTCGTTGTTTACGTAGGTAGTGAATGTGCTTGTGCTTGTACCTGTAGTGTTAAAACTATGAGTAGCAGCAAAACTATTCAATGAACCAAAACGACGACCAGTTTGTTGATCACCAGTTAGGCCACCTGCAGAACCATTTTGACCGCCGTACTTGGTACCAATCTGGTCAGCACGAACGATTTGTGCTTCAACGTCAAACATCAATTCAATCAACTGCTTGACTTCTTGATATGCTTGTGGGTCTCCACCTGATTGTTCAACAGCACGAGCAGAACCAGTAGCGCTAATAACGGTACTGAAGATCTGTGTGTAGTTGCCCAAGTTAGCACGTTGATTGCTTTCTGCCAAACTGGAAGTCACTGAAGCGCCTTCCTTGTTGGCTTGTGTTGCTGGTAAACGATAAACGTCATTGGTCCATAGTGGCAATGTAGAAACAACTTTACGTTTCTTGGCCATAGCCATATTCAACACGGGTGTGTCATCTTTAACACGGTTAGATACATCTAAGTCTAGATCCTTGACAACGATATCACTTGCGTAGGCTGTGGTACCATTACCAATTGCGGATGTTGCGATTTGTGACATAATATTTTCCTTTTGTAATGTCTAAATTGTTTTTTTATCTACGTCCTCGCATAGCGTTTAACTTTGCGACTAATAGATTATCCTGGGCTTTACGATCGCCCTTATTGGCTCTCTCTTGAAGTTCCTGGAAGTTTGCTTGTCCCTGTGTTTTAGTATTACCTAGACTGGATTTTTTATTAGTCAAGGCCGCAATACTACTACCAGCAGATTTGGTTGATGGTTTTTCTCTGTATTTGAATCCATCTTTGATTAGGCTCATAATGTGTTCATCACTGCTGATCAAATCAATGTTATCAATACCTGGCACTAGTTGGTTCTTGGCTCCATCCCAGTTCTTCGCAACCTTTTCACGTAGTTCATTGTAAACATATTCGTTCTTCAGTTCCTTATCTTGGAATGATTTACGATTACGTTCAAGGACTTCTGCAACCTGCTGCTTACGAATATTATAAAACTGATCCAGATTAGGTTTCAGTTGTTGTATTGTGGCATTCTGTTGCTGAATCCAACGTTCATTCTGCTGCATATTGGCCTGTATGCGTGTTGCTGTGGCATAATCACCACGAGCATTGGCAGCGGCTAACTGCTGCTGGAATGTATTTTGGTATCCCTGCGTTTTCAATATCTCGTCATAGGCTTTTTGAAGTTGTGGACGAACCGTAAACTCCATGGCCAAAGTCAAACCTTCTTGTTGAGCACGTTGCTCTTTCAAGTATTCTTCAAACTCTGCCTTTTGAACTTTAAGTTCCCTGGCTTCTTCATGTATGGCTCCACCTTGGCCCAATATGGCTGCGGCTCGCTTGGCATCAATAACCATTTCCTTACCATTACGCATAAACTTAAACTTAGCGTTGGGGTTCTCTTCTGCGAACTCCAGGAAGTCAATAACTTCTTGTGCTGTGGAATCTGGTGCGCTTACCTGGTCTTCACTAGGGGCTGAACCTTCATCTGCTGCCTCACCACTTGTTTCCGTGGTTTCATCATCTTCTGGATTAACACTGGAAGGTTCAGAACCTTCAGGATCCACAGGGGCTTCTGCTTTTGCCTCATCAGTAGCACCTGGTTCAGTCTTCACGGTAGCCTGAGCCTGGTTACGCATTGCGGCCATTTTCTGGGCTATTGAATCCATTGAAGGAACTGGACTTTGAACATTGGCCGTGTCATTTACGACATTAGGCGTATCCGTTAATATTTCACTCATTTAAATTTTCCTCTTGTTGCGGGGCTTGTTGGCTTACCGCTAGGTTTTTAAAATATACAGCCCTTTTTAGGCTGTCTATAAACTTATCAATGCCCCCTAGATTGTGGGCAATGCTAATTCTTTTTTGGTTATCCGCATCACTGAAACCTGATATAGCAGAGAGTTCTGCTGCTAGATCAAACTTGTAGTGATGAATAAACAAGGCAAAGTCTTTGTTTCTCAACAAGTTCTCTGCCGCGCTACCATAGACCTTAACACCATCCAGTTGTCCTGGAGACATTTTCTTAATGCTATTTATATCAAGTTTTGGTTTCTGGTTAAAAGCCTGTGTTAATTCTTCGTTTATAATCATTTCCCTTCATTTCCTTACAAATCCTTATCAATAGTTAGTGGCCTTGTGCTGGCGTGTCAAAGCGATTGAATCCAACTGCTTGTCAGCACTGGTACCACTAACATCACTATTCAACTTATTGGCCTGTGCTAGGTCAACTTGACTTCTTGGACTCTTACCAGCCAAGTTAGCCATGAGTTCTTGTGTCTTGGCCTGTGTATATTCAGCATCAGCCTTGGCCTTGATAGCCTCTGGGTTAGGAGGTTGGTTAGCAGCGGCTTTCTGTGCCTGTTGTGCCATTTCCATAACTTCTTGTTCAGTGGGTAGATAGGTATCAACTTCCTTAACACCCAGTACATACAACATATCCTCATAGGGTCTGCGTGTCTTGGCAAAGGCCTGTGGTGTTAGGGCACCACTTTGAACACCCGCAGTGATTTCCTGTGTTAGTTGTGTTTGAATCTGTTTGATAATCTGTAGACGTTGTAGTGCGTTTTCTTCAGAAGCCATACCTAGAGCAAGATCAATGTGTATGATCTTACGTTCACAGAAGTTCATATCATCAAATGATTTGCCATCTAAGAACTCTGCTTTTTTCTCTGGGTGGAATTGTTGTGCCAGTTTCTTAACACCATAATCATCGCTGTATTGTATCAATGTACGCCATACCAACCATAGGGCATCTTTAAGGGCTTCAGCGCAGTTCTTGATAATGTTATCTTGAATAATCTGATTGGGTCCCATAGCCAGTTGTAGTTTGGCACCTGAGTTGCCAGCATCCATAACTTCTGGATTAAATGTATCTGTGGGAGTGGTCATACCCACAAGAGCCATAGTGTCTTGTTGTATACGGCTTAGACCCACTTCAAGGAACTGAAGATTGCCACTGGGAGGAGGCATTGGATAAACGTCTGTGGCTGGATCAAACTTACTATCTAAAATAAAGATAGCGGCTTCACCGTCTGCTAGTTCTTCAAAGTCCACACGGTCTGGTTTAACACCAATGCGTGGAGTGGCTGTGAGCAAGCCCAGAAGAATCTCTGCTCTATGAGCGGAGGTAGCGTATTCTTGTGCTGGAACTAGGGTTTCTGCCAAACTCATACCGTAGAAGTTTTGTGGTAATGGTCTTGGTACCATATTGGCCACGGGAATAAACTCTACTTCTCTCACTGAAATAATGTATGAACCACTGAAGATAAGTTCCACAAGTTCTAGTTCACCATCACCATCAATGTCATAACGGTTCCAAGTGGTTAGAATAGTGACCTGACGTGCTTCTGGTTCTTGGGCAGCATAGCCCTGTTGTGGTAGGCCATTGATTGGCACACTATCTCTAGCGTGAATGGCAAGATTGTTTAACAATGATCCTGCTTGGTAAGCACCCACATTACTGAACTCTGCGTGTTCCATAAACTTGGGTAAGTTTAGGTCAGGATAGCGTTCAGTGGCTTCTTGAATACTCATAGGTTCATAGAATCCACAGAAGTCTTGCTCCTGGATTTCAATGATAGTGGGATTACAAATCCAATAGTGTTGGCTGATGGGGCGGAACTTAACGGTTAGGTTATAGCCAGTTAGTTTATAGTCTGCTTCATAGATAGTGTTTCTACTGATGCTGTCTCTAATGGCCTGATCACCTTCATTGAGTTGAATATTATCTTCTGGAGCATTTACACTTTCTTCAAGTGCTTGGTCATCACCGTCCATACTGCGTTGTAGTGCATCCATAACTGAATCAATGCGCTGACGATGTTGATCTGCGTGTGCGCCTTGTGCCCATTGTTGTGTTTCACGCATAACTTGATCGTGATCTAAACTATGCTTGCGACGCTTTTGTCTTAGTGCTGTTAGTCCAGAGTCTGCGGCCTGTGCTTCAAAGGCCTGTAGTTGATCTCGTGTGCCTCTAGTGGTAATGTAGCGTGTGATAGGTTCTCTATGTGGACTAATCAACATCTCGCCATTTTTGTGTAGCAGTGCATCCATAATCCAATGTTGTAGTAGTTGGTGTGGATCATTGGTTTGGTTGACAATCTTATGAACCATTTCAGTGGCCTGACGGGCTGCATCTCTATCATCTTCATTGTCAGGAATAAACTCAAAGTTGATTTCACCATTTTGAACTAGACCCTTTGAAATCACAGCAGTGCTATAATCCACATTGGGTTTGACCACAGGGTGAATATAATCCATACCATTCACTGGTTCTGTACTTTGAGTCACAGCAAGATTCAAGTAGTGATAATCACTGGCACGGTTGATATTATTCTTAGTGGCTAATAAGCGTAGGTTAGCCGCACACTTTTGATCCAATAATCGTTTCATATGAAGGAAACGATCCATCGCTCCTTTGGGATTGTGTATGTCATTAGTGACGAAGTGGCTTTTATCAAACATTGGGTATTCCTAATCAGGTTATTCTTTATTTATAGCATTCCATTATCTGGGCTATAAACACGCTTCCATTCTGGCTTTTCTTGGGGATTTGACCTACGACTATACATTAACTTATACTCCTCAAAACGCTGACGAGGATTTTTACCATCATAGGGTTCACTCCAACCATTTAGGCAACCTAATAAAGCATAACGGGCACTATCAATACAATCATCTGGATCACTAAAGCGACCACGTTCATCCACAAAGTAGTTTTTGGCTTCTCGTAGAAACTCCACGCAGTTTTCATTAACGTGTAGTGTGGCCATCTCCAACATTTGGCGCATAACGTTGACTCCAAAACTTTTATGATTGTTGACCTTGCCCTCTGCGTCAGGTGGATTCATAATGGGCTTGTCTAAAACATTAAGTTCATATTCTTGAAATAGTTGTCTTAGGCTTAGGGCACTCATAGTATAGCGTCCCGCTGTGTTGGCATCACTGGGTAGAACAATGGGGCAACCAAATACTTCAGGGCGTATTAAATGATTTATATAGTTTAGGGGATTGGCTTCTTCCGTGCCCTTGACCACAAGTTGACTATGTAGCCATGCTTCCTGTTCACGTGGATTCCAATACATTAGGCTAATCACGGTCTTATCTCTAACCAAGCCCAAGTCCAAGGCCAGGATACGGTATATATTGTTCATAGACTTAAAGTCATAATCACCAGTCTTATAGGTAGGCCAGTTGCGGATTTGGAACACAGCACCTTGACCCATAACAGGAATACCAGCAATACGGGCTTCACGCTCGTGTGGCAAGTAATCACGCTCCAGTTGTCGTCGTGTGGTATTCAATAGGAATGGTTCTCCCCAAGGATCATATTCTGGCACATCATCCCAAGCCACTCTTACGTGTTCATAGCCTTCTTCTTCATACCAAAACTTACTTACAAGACCATTCAAACCTTTTAAGGGTGTAAATGAACACAAAACCTGACCCTGTGTGGTAGCGGTACGTGTCACAAGTTCTGAGAATACATCATCTGGTGGTTGTTCATCAAACACCACAAAGTCCAACTTGAAACCCTGTAGATTTCTAACTTCCTGTGTGTAGTTTCCAAATAGCAAATAAGAGTTAGAACCGCTGGAATGTCGTATTTCCACACCAATAACATTGGCACCATCACAGCGCATAGTGTCTGTTATGATACATTCTTTGGGTATGGCACCTGTGCCTATTTGTTCCCTAATCTTAATGTCCTTGGTGCCTATAAGTTCGTCTTGAAGCACACGGGCGACCTG
>Ga0208250_1000556_pt1 | contig 10553 bp, 7 predicted proteins | sample CryBogCBE18Aug09_FD_184557 | JGI IMG/M metagenome (GOLD analysis project Ga0208250, IMG submission 184557) | Freshwater microbial communities from Crystal Bog, Wisconsin, USA - CBE18Aug09 (SPAdes) (version 2) | ecosystem: Environmental > Aquatic > Freshwater > Lake | place: Crystal Bog... | reverse complement strand
TGGTGGTTCTAGCAGCGCTGGTGGAGCTGGTACTGAATTTAGCGCTAGTTATGGTTCTGGTGGCGGCGGAGCTGGTGGATCAGCTGGAAGTAATGCTCCTGGATATGATGGTGGTTTTTATGGTGCTGGCGGTGGAGGAACATATGGAAATAATTCAGGAGCTCCATCTGGCGCAGGTGCTCAAGGTTTGATTGTTATTACATACACACCAGACACTTATGCACCAAACTATTTAATGTTTATGAGCTAGTTATAAATACAAAGAGTATTAAGGGAATATAATGGGAAAGCTTTTACCACAATTTAAAAAATCGGTTATTGATGATATTGTCTCATCAATAACAGCAAACACAGCCACATATTATGGTTTTGCGGGTAATCCTATTTCTTATTCTGGTAATACGCCAGCGGTAACTTCTGATGATTTTTCTTCTACATTTACCAATGACTGGCAAATGCTTTTCGGTAAAAAGCTAGCTAATACCGACATTCTTCCAATCATCAATAAGATTTTTTGGACTACTAATACAGTATATACTCGCTACGATAATACATTAGATTTAACCAATACATCTTTTTATGTTGTTACTGAGCCAGCTGTTTCTGGTGGTACTTACAACATCTATAAATGTATTGACAATGCTAATGGTAGCCCATCGACTCAAATCCCAGATCAAATTCAAGCATCTTCATTTACTAAGTCTGATGGCTATACTTGGAGATATATCACTTCGATTTCTAATTTCGATTATGGAAGACTTGCTACTGATAACTTTATTCCCGTTTACCCAAATACAACAATCCAATCTTCAGCGTATAATTACAGTGGTGTGGAAGTTGTTAACATCGTAAATGGTGGTAATGGATACAATTGTTGGGCAAGCGGTAATGTTCAGGGTGGTAACAGCACTGTTGTACAAATTCAGTCGACTGCTTCTGTTTCTCAAAACTTCTACACAAATAATGCAATTTACTTGTATAATAGCACAATCGGTTCTCAGCTGAGAAACATCACAAATTATATTGCAAATTCTTCTGGTAACTTCGTTTATGTTGATACGCCTATAACAACATCCAATTCACAATCTACATATTATATTTCCCCAAGAGTTGTTTTCCAAACAGATGGCGTTGCTGATCCTCAAGCCTATAGCGTTATCAATTCAGTTGGCAACACGATATCAAGTATTGTTATTGTTGATACAGGCTATGGCATTTCTTGGGCTAATGTTACTATTCAGAGTAATACTTCCTATGGTTCGGGCGCTAAAGTATATGCGATCGTTCCTCCTGCGGGTGGGCATGGTGCTAACCCAGCCAATGAATTGAATGTTCAGGGTATGGGATTGTCATTCAATTTTGCCAATACAGAAAGCAACACGATTCCTCAAACTGTTACATATAATAAAATCGGTATTATCAAGAATCCATATGAGATCGATGGTAACACTGGTTTAAAAACAGCAACTCTATATGCGGGTAATACCTTCACTTCGTTTATTACCGCAAACGTATCACCATCAACTACTTTCACTGTCGGTGATCAGGTTACTGGCGCTATCTCTGGCGCTGTGGGAACTGTGGCTTTCTCGAATGGTTCCGTTATCTACATAACTGGTGACAAGTATTTCGCAAATGGTGCTGGAGAAATGATTACCAATGCTAATGGATCCGTATCCGCTAACATTGTTATAAATACAAGTAACAGCACATATGATTTCAGAGGAAGCATTTACACGAAGGATATTGTACCTTTATACATTCAGAATATTAACAATGTTAATCGTTCGAGTGGTCGTGTTGAGTCTTTCAAGCTTATCGTACAGATTTAATTAGGGAACAGAAATGCCATTAAATACCGACCTAAATGTTGCCCCATTCTTTGATGATTTTGACGCTAATAATCAGTATTATCGAGTTCTGTTCAGACCAGCTGTCGCTCTACAGGCTAGAGAGCTTAACACAGTACAATCAATTCTTCAAGATCAAATCGAAAAATTCGGTAACTGGGCTTTCAAAAGCGGCGAAATAGTATCAGGCTGCTCTATCACAGACGATCCTATTCTTCCGTTTATTCGTCTTGCTGATTTTCAAACTAATGGCGCTGTGTTAGATGTAACAGCTATTGCAAATGCGCAGGTTGTTTCTGCTACCTCAAATTTGACTGCTACAATTATTTTAGCAAATTCGGGTCTTGTTTCAAATTATCCTAATACAAACGTAATTTACGTAAAATATATTAACACTGGTAATAATGGAGCTGTTACATTCGGTAACAACGAAACATTGCATTTCTATAGCATTCCTTCAAACGGAACTCCGATTGCTACAATTAACACTTATGCGACTCCAAACTCAACAGCGATTGTTACTGGTAATGCGCACGGCATTCACGTTGACGCTGGTGTTGTTTTCATCAATGGTGAGTTTGTTCAAGTTCTTACGCCAACATATGGTTTGGTTAACAACTTCGGAACATATGCTTCTAACAACGTTGTTGGCTTCCAACTTAATGAGCAAATCATCAATGAATCACAAGATCCTTCATTAAACGATAACGCTCTTGGTTATTCAAACGAAAACGCTCCAGGTGCATGGAGAGTTAAGCTTTCTCCAACTCTTGTTTCAATTGATCCAGCAACAGGTAATACTTCTGGTTTCAGCCCGATTGCTGTTTATAATTATGGTTCACTTGTTTCTAAGTCAACTGCATCCTCTAATGTTTATTCAATCGTAGGTGATGCAATCGCGCAACGTATCTATGATGAAGCGGGTAACTATGTTGTTAATCCGTTCACAGTTGATACTGTTACAACTGTATCTTCGAATAGCGTTGTACCATCATTAGATGCGAATTCAGTTCTTGGTCGCGTTTCTCCAGGTGTTGGTTACGCTCAAGGTCAGCGTGTAGAACTTCAAAAAACTGCATACATAACAATGCGTCGTGGCGTTGATCTTCAAACAAATCTCGAACAACAGATTACATTTAACTATGGCGGCTATTTGCTCCTTGATGAAGTTGCTGGCGATTTCCCATTTACAACAGCTCAACAGGTTACTTTCTATGACACAGCTCAACAGGCTGTAACAACTAGAAAATATTCTTCGCTTACACCAACAGGTAATGCTATTGGTACAGCATATGCTCGCTGCTTTTCGTTCTTAAATGGAACTCCAGGTTCGAATACAGCACAATACGCTTTACATATTTTCAATGTGCAAATGAATGCTGGATACAATACAACAAACATTAATTCCGTTTACTACAATGGTTCTCCAAAAGCTGTTGCGGATTTGGCAATTCCTGGTATTCAGAATTCTTCTCAAAATGGTCAGTTGTATTCTTTCGGTATTAGTGGTTTAAAAAATCTAAGAGATTCAGCAAACAATCTTCATTCAGAATATACATACCGCACAAAAACCAACAGTACGATGAATACAAGCGGTGATGTTATAATCACTCTTACATCATCTGCACCGCATGGTACTGATATTTTACCATATGGTATTGGCGAACTTACAGACACTAATGCGTCAACTTTTAATCTTATTGCAACTGCTAACGTAGATTCCGCTGCTTTGGGTGGAACTGTTAGCGTTAATACATCATCGAATGCGGTTATTGGTTCTTCTTCTTCGTTTACCGTTAATTACAATGTCAATGACATTATTAAAGTTGGATCTGACATTAGAACTATTACAAGCATTGCTAACAGCACATATATGAATGTTGATGCTCCGTTTAGTGTTGCAAACGCAGCGGCTACGTATTACAAATCATATATCGCTGGTAAAGCTATTAACATATCACAAAGCGTTCCAGGTCCAAAAGGTTATGTTCAAGTAACAAACTCAACTTCATTTACAATTAATACGGCAGAGTTCCCAAGTTCAAGCTTGAATGTTGATGTTGTTTATAACGTCCTTAGAACTTCAGTTTCGCCAGCTCAAAAAGTTATTAACAAATATCGCTTTGTGAAACTTAACACAACAACTTCACCATATGGACCATGGTGCCTCGGTGTAACTGACGTTCATAAAATTAGAGCAGTTTATGGTTCTTCGGATGGCTCATATAGCACTTCAAACCCTAACATCACATCAAGTTTTGTTTTTGATACAGGGCAAAAAGACACTCACTATGGATTAGCATATTTGTATCCAGTAACTGGCTATACAACAGCTTCAACTCCATATCTGCTTGTGGAATTAGATTACTTCACAGCAAATACAAACTCTGGTGTTGGGTTCTTTACAGTTGAATCTTATCCAATTGACGATGCGAATACAGCGAATACAACTGCAATTCAAACAATTGGAATTCCGCTTTATGTTAATTCAAATGGAAATAAACTTAATTTAAGAGATTATGTCGACTTCCGTACATACTCAAACAACACAGCAAATAACACTGGCAATTGCGATATTTCAAATACTTCGCAAGTTACAACAGCTATTAGCTATGCGACTGTTAACCCAGCAAACACTTTCATATTGCAAATTCCATCTGGTGGATTAAACTTCCCTTCATATGGTTATAATTTCCAATCTGATTATACGTTTTATCTTCCTCGTAATGATCTTATTATGATCACACCTGATAATGTGTTAAAGATTAAAGAAGGTGTTTCGAGCATAAGTCCACAGCCACCATTGTACCCAGACAACGCAATGGTTCTTTCTGTTGTCAATGTTCCTGCTTATCCTTCAATATCAACCGATCAGCGCGATTCTTTACTTGCTATTAACAAATTATCGACAACGTTAGTTCGTGATACTTCATCTGCGATTTCTACTACGCTTGTAACAAATCGCCGTTACACGATGAAAGATATCGGTACACTCGATAATCGTATTACAAATCTTGAGTATTACATGTCATTGTCGCTTTTGGAAAAGAAAGCAACAGACATGACTGTAACAGATGCAAACGGATTGAGTCGTTTCAAGAATGGTATTTTCGTAGATTCATTTAATGACTTCACACAAAGCGATGTTTCAAATCCAGAATACACTATTGCAATTGATCAAAAATCAGCAACTGCTCGTCCTCGTATTGTTCGTGAAATTGTTAACATCGAATTTGATTCTAATGATTCTACAAATGCTGAACAAACAGGTCGTTTGATTACTCTCCCATACACAGAGAAATCATTCCTTGTTCAACCATATTCCACTAAATATCGTTCAGCAGCGCATGTTTCTTTGTCTTGGAATGGTAAAGCAGTATTGATTCCATCATATGATAACCATAATGATATCAACAATACTGGATCGATCAATATCACTGTTGACCTTTCTACTCCATGGCAAGAATTTGCTCAAAGCCCATTCGGTTCAATTTGGGGTGATTGGCAAACAACAAGTGTTTCTGTAACTAATACAGTTTATGGTCAAGCTTATGGAGGAACTGGTTCAACAATCAACGTTGATCTTGGAAATCTTGGTACATTTAGAACTGGTAGTCAAGCTTCGGCTTATAATGTTGCTTTGCAAACTGCTATCGATATTATTCACAGCAAATATGGACCGAATGTTACTGTTGGTCAGTATAATTTAACCTATTCTGGATCTGATATAAGATTGAAGAAAGATATATCAATTCTCGGTAAACTTTTAAATGGTCTTAACCTCTATAAATTCCGTTATTTCTGGAGCGATATATTCTATGTTGGTGTTATGGCTCATGAAGTTATGAATTTAATTCCAAGTGCTGTTATAACAGATGATTTGGGAATTATGTTAGTCGAATACTCTAAGGTAGGTACAACAATGATGCCGTTTGATGAATGGTTAAATATAAAAAAATAATTTTTAGGAGATAAAGTTGGCAACAGCAGACATTGCAATAACTACTACGACTAATACTGCGGTACAACAGGGTATTCAATTATCTGTTCAGTCGCAAACTAATACTGTAAGCATTGGTAACTTAGTAACTGATGTTTCTATTCAGCCATATATTGCTCCGAGAATTGTTTCTTTCTATGCGTATGGTTTGAGACCAAATCAAAGAGTTCATATTTTCTTTGACTCTGTTTTGGTTGATAAATACTGCGCTCCAGCGCTTGTGCCAGCTTCCATTGCTGATACATCAGATTACAATTCAATCAAAAAGAATGGTAGCTGGGGTGATGCGATCGTAACTGATCTTTTCGGTCAGGTTGCTGGTCAGTTTAACATTCCTGCTGCTACATTTAAAACAGGCGATCGCGTTTTAGAAATCGCTGACGTTGATAGCATTGCTCAAGGTAACGATGCAATCAGCACGAGCGCGACCGCAACTTTTACAGCTTCTAATCTTTCTGTTACAAAAGAGAACGTAACTCTTACAACAGTTAATCCTGAAATTTCTGTTATTCCCGTAACAAATACGGTTATTACATCGAATACATATCAGACTATTACTATTCATCCAGACATTCAAGTTGTTTCAGGAAGTTACTATGAACCAATTGCTCAAGGATTGACGATTAATACTCCCAGTGGTGAAGCTGGTGTATACGTTACATCAATTGATTTATATTTCAAACAGAAATCACAAACCATTCAAAATGGTGTAACAGTATATATTTGCGAAACGAATAATGGTTATCCTAATGGTTCAAAGATAATTCCATTTTCTACAGTTCATCTTCCATGGTCAAATGTTGTTATCAATATCAATGGTTCCGCAAACACATCTTCTGCTGGACCTTCTGTGGATGACTCAGTTCAATTCCCAACGACATTTACTTTTGAATCTCCAGTGTTCTTGAACAATGGAACTGAATATGCTTTCGTTGTAAAGCCAGATGCAGGTGATCCAGATTACTGGGTTTATTCTGCTAATCTCGGTGATACAGATGTTGTTACAGGAACACAAGTTGTTAGCCAACCAGTATTAGGTACAGCCTTCTATGGTGCAACAGAGGGTGAGTGGACAGCACTTCAAACAGAATATATCAAATTTGACTTGCGTCGTGCTGCGTTTTCTAATTCGCATGGTAATGCTGTATTCCGTAATTCTAACACAGATTTCTTGACAGTATATAATTTTGCTTATACAAACACATCAGTTGGTATTCTTCCAGGCGATTATGTTTATCAGTCGACAAACTCAACAGTTTCTACAGCAAATACAATGATTAACGGTATTGTAAATTATTACGATAGCGTTAAAGAAGTTCTTTATGTTGGAAATTCTACGGGTAATTTTGTTGGTGATACGTTTGTTCAAATCCATCGTTTTGCTAACAGCTATTTGTCAACAAATCCTGGACCAAACACTTCTACATTAATTGCCTACGCAAACACAGGTTCTTTATACAACCCTGTAATGGATGCTTTTGTTCCTCAGTTTGCTACTATAACTCCAGCAGGTACAACACTTTCATTCAGCGTAAAAGGTGTTTCAAATTCATATGCAGCAGATACTGTTAACATTGGCGTTACGCCTGGAACAGAAACAGAATTTTACGATCAAGAGCGTATTATCGCAAGTAAATCAAATGAGGTTGCTTTAAACTCTGGTAATAAATCTTTAATTGTCAGAGCGAATATGACAACTGATTCTGAATTACTTTCACCAGTAATCGACACAGTTAGAAAACAAGAACTTATTATCTCTAATGATGTCGACCCTGTTAAGTTTATCTATGAAGAGTTTTTCAATTCTGGTTCTTCAAAATCAAAATATGTTTCTAAAATTATAACTTTGGCAGCTGGTCAAGATTCAGAAGATCTTCAAATTTTTTTAGATGCTTTCCGTCCACCTGGATCTGATATTCAAGTTTGGATTAAATTTTTAAACGCATATGATGCAGATCCGATCACACAAAAAGTTTGGACTCCGCTTATCAATACTGGTAGTTCACTTTATTCTGATCCATCAAATTCGAATGATGTTAAGGAATTTTCATTTACAATTCCTCAATACTATGGTCCAATACCAACGAATGGAACAATTACTGTTGCTAGCGCATGCACTGTAGTAACAGGAACAGGAACACAATTTGGCACTGATGTTAAGGTCGGCTGGTATATTAACATGCTTGCTAACTCGACATTCAACGAAATATCAAGAAAAGTTGTTTCTATTGCTAATACAACTCAATTGACTCTTGATCAGGCGTTTAACTCTACAACAGGCTATTCATCGAACGCTTATTTCGTTGTGGCACCACCAACAACTCCATGGTTGTCAACAAACACATCCTATGCTATACCTGGAACTGTTTCTACCTATACAACTAACAATTCTATTGTTGGTTCTAGTACAAACTTCTTGACATTGGCTCCAGGTCAAATTATTTCTGTTGCTGGTGACGAACAGGCTATCGTTTCGATTACTAACAGCACTTTCTTGTCTGTGGGTTCACCATGGTCTTCAAATGCTGTTGGTAATACTGCTTATATTGTTAGCCCGAATGGATTGACATATTTGAATTCGAGCTATGCTCAATACTCTACCTTCAAACAGTTCCAAATCAAGGTTATCTTACAGTCTAATGACAGCTCTAAGGTTCCTTTGATGAAGAACATAAGAGCTCTAGCGATGCAATTATGATGAATAAATATATTAAAACAGATGTTGAAGGGTTTGTAAAAGACCCTTCTAGTGGTGCGGTTCTTAATGTTGATACTGAAAAGCTTTCGGCTTATAAAAAGCAGAAACAGTTTTATGAAAATAACAAGAAGAACTCTGAGAGAATAGAAAAACTAGAAAATGATATTGGTGATATTAAAGAAATGTTGCAACAGCTTCTAAAGAGATAAGAATGACAGTTTTAGTTCAAAATACCGCTACTACTAATACATTTGACTTCTGGCGTAATCGTACAAACGAACTTGCCTACGCTATGTCAAATTCAGCAGTTACTGTCAATTCGAATACAGCTATTGGTAACGCTGCTATCACTGGCACAATGACTGCCAATCTATTCTCTGGTAACGTTGCGGCTCCTGTTATTACAGTTTCTAATGTTGTTGCTAATATCGTAACATCTAATATTGTAAATTCTAATACAGCTAATGTTGTTAACATTAATGCTAATGTTGTAATTGTTAATACATCTATTACTGTTGGTACAGTTTCTATCAATACCAATTACGTTAGCGTTGGTAATGCTACTGTTAATGTTCAGATTAGTACACCAAATACAACTCAAATTTCGAATGGTCAATACTATTTGTCAGCTAATGGATCTTGGGCATTAATTTCTGTTCCTTATGTTCCAATCACAAATGGTTCATTTACATCTTCAGGTTTAACAAGTCAAATTGTTGACTTTTATCCTTTTGCGACTTACAAAGCTGTTGAGTATTTGATCAACGTATCAGATAATAATGCGAACAATCACTACACATCAAAATTATTAACAACACATGATGGTGCTAGCGCATACAGCACAGAGTATGGTCAAATAACAACAAATACTGCTGTTGGCGTTTTCTCTGTTGATTCAAATACAACTTGTGTTCGTTTAAACTTTACTCCAGCTCTTTCGGCTACAACAGTCAAATTTACTAGGGTCAATGTCTAATGGCAACAAAGGCTAATCTTAACATTGATCAGGGTTCTACGTTTAGTACAATTATCAGTTTAACGGATGATTCTGGTAATCCATTGGATTTGAGTGTTTATACAGCTCAAGCTGAAATGCGTACTTCCTACGCATCGATCAATTCGATTAGTTTTTCAACAAATCTTAATCACGGAACTATCACTCTTTCGTTGAACTCTGCTACAACATCCACGCTCACGCGCTCGCGCTATGTTTATGATGTTTTCCTTACCGATAGCTCAAACAATATAACAAGAGTGTTGGAAGGCGTAGCATACATCGATCCAGCTGTTACTCGCGCAGCATATGCCAATACCTATTATACTTTGTTGTTGGCAAATGTTCAACAAGTATTTTATGCTGGTGATACAGTTTATCAATCAAATGGCTCAGCGAACGTCACAGCTGTTGTTTATGAATCTGACAATATGATGCTTACACCAGTTGAAAGCTCTGTTGGCGATCCGAATGTTTCTGTCAATTCATACGCCAATGCTGCTATGATTAAGATTATGAATCCTTCTGGACCATTTACTGTTACAAGCAACTCGACTGGTAATTACACTATCATTAGTGCTAACACAGGCGCTAATGCTTACATCGTTTCTATTACGCAAACGACGACTAAAAATCAGGAGTAGTTTTTATGGCTATAAATGTCAGCATAAAAACTCCGAGAATCATAGCGGCGAATGCTAGTACTCTTGTAAGTTCGCAATCTCAACCTCCAATAACTCTAAATAATTCTCAGGCTGGAGTTAGCCAGAATTATCTATCTCATCTACTTGACGTAGACGCTTCGCATCCAGTCGATGGCGAAGTACTCACATATAATGCAAATACAGGAAAGTATGATTTAGCGCCAGTTACCTTTACGGCGAACAATGTTAATCTTGATGGTGGTAGTTTTTAGCTCTTATAAATAGTAAAAAACAATAATAACAAGGGAATTACCATGGCCAATCAGATTCAAATTAAAAGAAGTCCGTCAACAGGAACGCCAGCATC
>Ga0208250_1000546_pt1 | contig 10669 bp, 15 predicted proteins | sample CryBogCBE18Aug09_FD_184557 | JGI IMG/M metagenome (GOLD analysis project Ga0208250, IMG submission 184557) | Freshwater microbial communities from Crystal Bog, Wisconsin, USA - CBE18Aug09 (SPAdes) (version 2) | ecosystem: Environmental > Aquatic > Freshwater > Lake | place: Crystal Bog... | reverse complement strand
ACATTATCCATGGCGGCTTGTAAGCATATCTGTTGCATGGGGCAGGTTGAGCAGATAGCGAGTGCGGTAATCGAATCGTCAATCGTAGCCTGAGCTTTTGGCGATGGCTTATAGCCAGGATTTACCCTGATAGATTCTGGATACCACATATCGCCGTCCATGCCTTTGCAGGCGGCTGGTAAATCCACATCAAATATCACGGTTCTCCCACTCTGAGAGTTTACCTTCTAGCCATGCACCGGTGAAGCCAGCAAGTATGGCAATCAGTACGATAATCATGCAATAAAGTTCTTGACGATAGCGATTGCAGACTCTAGGCCAGGTGCGATGTTATCGCCTGCTTGTGATAGTCGAATCTCTAGTGCATGAATAGCCTCGCCAAGTATCTCGCGGCTGGCATCGGAATAGCCCTTTTCGTATGACTCTGCAACGGCATTGTGTAAACCGTTGATCATGTTATCTAACCGTTCTTTGGTATTCATCTAGCGTCACCTTTCGTGATGTATGTTCTGTCAGGGTAAGAATATCCTGCTAGGCGCAGGGTAACGAGCTGGTCGGTAGTATGTCAAGCACCTAGAAAGGCAACTACCCCGCGCCGCGTGGCGCAGGGTAACTGTCTGTTCTGTAGGGGCTACTTATCGGCGCAATTACACCCCTCGCTGATTGGGTAAAGACAATCCCCGCAGACCGGTGCGAGGCGGGCGTTCTGGCACGGCTGGCAGATTTCACCGCTGGCTAAGCCGATGCCGCAATCAATGCAGCGGGTCATCCCAATACCTCGCAGGTGCTGCACGATTCACCGACAGGCATCCACCATCCGCAATCGCATCGCGTCAGGTCAGGATTGGTAGGTTCTTCTGCAAGGCAGGAAGCGCAATATGGTTCACCGGTCATGGTGGATAGGTTGCCATAAGGGTCAGCCCACACCACATCGTCAGGTTCTAATTCGGTGGTGCAAAGTATGCAGGTTATCTTGTTCATGCCGTCACCTTTCCAATCTCCTCAACCTTCACGGCGGTATCCATGGAGAAGCCGACACGATTGCCGCGGGTTAGGTAATAACGCCCCTCGTAAAGATGAATCCAGCCCCACTTTTTGTTACCAGATGCAAAGGTAACGCGCACCTTCACTTTATCGCTTGCCAATTGTTCAAGGTTCATGCCGTCACCTCACCGATAGAAAAGTCATCCTGATCGATGTTGTGAATCTCGTTGTAGCAAGCACCACACAAGGTTTCGGCGGCATCATAGCCATCGTCCAGCTTGTAGCGGCATTCGGTGCATTGGCGAATTTCGGTCATGCTGACACCGCCATGTCCTCATTGAGGGATTGGGCGATATAGACGAATGGATCGATGCCCCATGACATGAGAAGCTGACGAACCAATAGACCGGTCAATTCACCGCAAGCGGTGTGGGCAAGGTCTGCCACCTTGTCGATGTTCGATTCGAACCAATCACGAATCTGATCGGCGGCGTCTAGGTAGTTGCTTTCCGCGATCAGCTCGCGGATGGTTGTATAAGCCTTGTAATCGTTCTCCACAACGAGCAGGAAATCCTGCGCGAATTGGAGAGCTGAATCGCTTATCTGAATCTTTTGCATTTCTGTCCTTTCGATTGGGTCAATAGAAGGCTAGCGCCTTCTCATAACCCACGGCGCGAGCCGTGAGCTATGAGCTGGATCTAGTTACCGAATGGATTAGTTGACCAGGTGAAGCCTTGACCGGTCCACCACAGGTGCGTGACTACCATCCACACGCCCCACATGATAGCCACCCAAAAGCCCATGCGGGCTAAAAATTGAACATGGTAATAGACCGGTGGATGCTTGCGCTTCATGCTGCCTTCTCCTTAAATTGCTGACGGAATAGTTGCGTGGCTTGCTTTTTGGTGTAGCCGTAGAATTGCTGCGATTCTAGGTATCCGTTGATGACGGCGGACAATACCCATGCGCCGTATTGATTTTTGCTATAGCTGATTGTCATGCCTTCACCGCCTGTGCGAAGGTGTAGTTATGGTTAAACCAGACGTTTACGGCGGTCATCAGCTCTTCAGCGGGGAATCCGATGCTTTCGAGCTTGTAGGCATAACCGCGCTTGATGTCCTCCATCTGATGCCACATACAATGATTGAGCAGGGTGGGGGCGTTGTTGCCGTAGCATAGGTTGCACGTGCCACATGGCTTGATAATTGTCTGGCTCATGCTGCCACCTCTTGATTCTTGTTACAGTAGTAGCAGACGCCTGGCCGATCGAGATATGGATATGCCCACACGTGGCGATTGCCGCGGTTGTCACCTGCCTGACAGATGCCCGCCTTAAAGCGGGCAATCAGATTGTCCACGGCTTCTACCTTCTCGTTGCCGCCGACGTTCCAGCTATAATCGCTGAGAGCCGCAACAATGATGTTGCGTTCGTCTTGTGTAAATTCCATCGTTCTGTCCTTTTCTAGTTGATTTTGGTGAGCTTTGAGATTTGGAAATCCCACGAGTTGCCGTTAGGGAACTTGACGTAAGCATACGCCTTTGGTGCTTTCATATTGGCGAATTGGTGAACATATAGCTTGATAATGGTTGCCTTCATGCCCGCAAAGGGTGTTGATCCTTTGACGATGCAGACGTCGCCCACGCTCAGACCCTTGTAATCGTCCACGTCTTGTCCTTTCGTTCGGTTGCCCGCAGGGCAATCCTAGCTGACCGGTGCAACGTGTCAAGCCCATTTTGCGCCTAGTTTCATAACAATTTCGTTATCAAAGCAGGGCGGTTAGCTTTGTAGATTTGTCGACAATTAGCACTTAGGGGCGGCGATTGCTAGCCCACCGGTCAATCGATCATCGGTCATCGATGCCATCGGCTGATCGTGACGGATTGGCTTGCCCGATTGGCTTGCTGGATGCCCCGATTGGTAGCCGTTAGGGCAGGCGATTGGCGGATTGGTGCAGGTGGACAGTCCTCCCACACACGCCGCCTAACGCCCCGAAACCGTCCGTTCTGCCCCCGAAACGGTTCTATAACGGTGCAATATCGCCCCGAAACAAGCCGCAAAGGCTGGTGTTAACGCGATGTTCTGACGGGTCAGGGTCAGGGTAATAATCGGCAAAGCCGAGCCGTGCCACGCTCAACCCGAGGGTTTTTAACTACGAGTGATATATGTATTAACTATCCACCAAAATATTTTTTCTAAATATTAGATCCATATACCGGTATTTTGTCTCACATATTAAGACGGCGCACAAACTATTTTTTGACCATAAGCAGTATAAAATACTGACTTTAGAGCGTGTGACATAAATCACCCCCTCCAAAGCGGGATAAAGCGGTTTTATCCCGCCTTAGTATATATAGGGGATAAAATAAATACGGCTCCGTTAGTTCGGCTTCATCGCAGCCGAGCCTCACAGCGAGGTTGCCGATGAGACGAACAACCGATCAGGGCTTATAGCCCTGCTCGTTAACCCATAGGCAAGACGACAGGCGGCGCCTGGCGGCGCCCCCTAAACAATCCACGACATTGCCCACAGGCAATGCTTCGCAGTAGGATACCTATAAACTTATGCCAAAGGAGAGTTTCACCCAATGGCAATTAAAGACGCATCGAAGTACCGCCTTGTCGAAGGCGCTAGCTTGTCCGCGCCTGAGGCAAAAAAACGCCTCGTTGAGCTAATCAACGACGGCGTTACCGTCGAAGACGCTTGCCGCGCAGTTGGCAAGTCCGTTAAATCCTATGAGTACTACCGAGCATCCGACCCTCAATTCAAAGAGGCGATTGATCTGGCGCGAGTTATCAAGCGCCGAAAAGGCGTTATCGCCGACGAGGATGCCAATATCAGCTTTGAGGAATTTCGCCTCAAGTATTTGAACAGCAAGACCTTTGACCATCAACGTAACATTACCTCCCTGCTGGAGGAAGGCGAACCCGCCTGGCTGCATGGCAACATGACCTACGAGCCAAACTTCAAAAATTACGTTTTGGTTAACATGCCACCGGAACATGCTAAGTCCATGACCGTGTCTATCGACTATGTAACATATCGGATTGTTACCAATCCCAATGTCCGAATCAAGCTCGTCTCTAAGACGCAGTCGATGGCAAAGGAATTTCTTTATGCCGTCAAGCAGCGGCTCACCTCTCCCCAGTGGGCAGAGCTTCAAAGACGATACGCCCCAGTGGAAGGCTTCAAAGCCACCGCTGAAAAGTGGACGCAAGACGCCATTTACCTTGAGCGCGAGTCGGGTGAAAAAGACCCTACGCTTCAGGCACTGGGCATCGGCGGACAGATTTACGGCGCACGTGCTGACTTAATCATCCTAGACGACTGCGTGACTCTCGCCAACGCTGGCGAGTACGAAAAGCAGATTCGCTGGATTCAACAGGAAGTCTTGACACGTGTTGGTCCAACGGGAAAGATTTTGGTTGTCGGCACTCGCGTAGACCCAATGGATCTATACCGCGAGATGCGTAACCCTGAGCGTTACCCAGATAACAAGTCGCCATGGACGTACCTTGCCATGCCGGCAGTTTTAGAATTTGCCGATGACCCAAAGGATTGGGTTACCCTCTGGCCTAAGTCTGACCGTCCATGGGATGCAGACGATACCCTGCCAGACGAGAACGGTTTGTACCCACGCTGGTCCGGCGAACATCTACGCCGCCGTCGCGGCTTGATTGACCCAAAGACTTGGGCGATGGTTTACCAGCAGCAAGATGTTGAGTCAACCGCTATCTTCTCTCCTGAGTGTGTACGCGGTTCTGTCAGCGGCATGCGGGCTATCGGCCCGTTGATTCCTGGCGCACCAGGACATCCTGAGAATCTCAGCAGTCAGTACATCGTCGCTGCAATGGATCCTGCCATGTCTGGCGATACCTTCTCGGTCATCATGGCTGGTGATAGAACCACGGGCAAGCGTTACTTGCTAGAGGCATCGCGTATGCCCGCCCCGACACCGCAGGCTATTCGTGACTTGATTCGCTCATGGACAGAGAAGTACAGTCCAAAGGTCTGGGTCATTGAGAAGAATGCTTTCCAGCTATTCCTCACCCAAGACGAGCAAATCAACTCGTTCCTTGCCTCACGAGGCATCCGTCTTGTCCAGCACTATACCGGTGGCAATAAGATGGATTTAGAATTTGGCGTCGCCTCTATGGCTCCGCTATTTGGCTCGGTAGATAGTCAAGGCAAGTTCCTCAAGAATAATCTTCTGGAATTGCCACGAGCTGACAACGAACATATCAAAGCCCTGATTGAACAACTTATCACTTGGTCAGCAGGAACAAAGAACAAGCAAGACGGCCCAATGGCTCTCTGGTTTGCTGAAACACAAATGCGTGATTACATCAATCAGGCAGGCGCCTATGGCGGAACATTCGTGAAGAATCCATTTGCTACACCAATGGATTTAGCGCGCCGCAAGGTTGTCAACTTGGAAGAATATGCCCAGCTTCAACAGAAGATGGCTGCTAACGGAGGTTACTTGTGAGTCTTGACATCGACGAGCTAAGCGTAAAGATACGCAAGCTCCGCGACCATTACCATCAACGTGATGCTCGCTGGACAGATCTGCAAGCAATCCGCCAAGGTGACATTCAGCAGGTCTACCCAGGAATGTTCCCAGACGAATTTCCTAAGCCCATGGTGGCTAACTTTATTGACATTGCTGCCCGCGACGTGGCAGAAGTTATTGCTCCACTCCCAGCCTTCAACTGCGACTCTACGGATTCTGTCTCAGACCGTGCGCGCAAGAAGGCCGATAAGCGCACTATGATTGCCGCAGGTTACCGCGATACATGCCGCCTCCAAACGCTGATGTATACAGGCGCAGACCGTTATGTAACCTTCGGCATGCTTCCTTTCATCATTGAGCCTGACTGGGAAAACAAGCGCCCAATGATTCGCATTGACAACCCAATCGCTGCATACCCAGAGTATGACCGATTCGGCAAGTTGTTGTCCTACAGCAAGCGTTACAACAAGACAGTACGCGAGCTATGCAACGAATTCCCAGAGCATGAATCTGTCATTCGCGGACCTTACGAGAACCGCAACTCAGAGCGTATGCTAGAAGTCTTTCGCTATCAAGACAAGGATGAAGTCATCCTGTTTGTTCCTGAGCGTAGCAACCTTGTCCTTGACCGTGCAAAGAACCTTATCGGTGAATTGCCTGTCGTCATCGCTATCCGCCCTGGCATCGACTCCGATGAGAACCAACGCGGACAATTCGATGACATCATGTGGGTACAAGTTGCCAAGGCTCGCTTTGCTACCTTGCAGCTGGAAGCAGCACAAAAGTCTGTACAGGCTCCATTTGCTTTGCCTGCTGACGTTAACGTTCTTGAGATTGGCCCAGACGCAACTATTCGCTCTGCTAATCCAGAGAAGATTCGTCGTGTCGGTCTTGATATTCCTGCCGGTATCTTCCAAGAGGCAGCCACACTAGATCAAGAGCTTCGCATTGGCTCACGCTACCCACAAGGTCGTATGGGTGTGCAGTCTGGTTCTATCGTTACAGGTCGTGGCGTTGAAGCCCTAATGGGTGGATTCGATACACAGGTCAAGACAGCACAGGCTGTCTTCTCAGAAGTATTCCGTCAAGTCATGCGTCTATGCTTCCTTATGGATGAAAAGCTATTCGGCAATGTTGAGAAGGAAGTGCGCGGCGTTGTATCCGGCGCACCTTACGAGATTACCTACACACCAAGCAAAGATATTTCTGGTGATTACTGGGTAGATGTTTCATACGGCATGATGGCAGGACTTGATCCAAACCGTGCTTTGGTGTTTGGTTTGCAAGCTCGTGGTGATAAACTTATCTCACGCGATTTCCTACGCCGTCAGATGCCATGGGATATGAACGTAACGCAAGAAGAAGAAAAGGTTGAAGTTGAGGAATTAAGAGATTCGCTCATGTCAGCTATGGCTTCTTATGCACAAGCTCTGCCAGCTATGGCAGCGCAGGGTCAAGACCCTACAAAGATTCTTACAGCAATGGCATCGGTCATCAAGGGTCGTCAAGCTGGCGACAATATCGAAGACCTAGTTGTTGAGGCATTCGCCCAACCAGTAGCATCCCCAGAAGTTGCAGCCGCTGGTGAGGCACAAGCCCCAGGACAGGCTCCTTCTGGGGCATCTCCTGCAATGCCACCGCAAGGCGCACCGCAAGGTGGGTCTGCACTACAGAACCTGCTTGCAGGACTTTCATCTTCTGGCCAGCCGCAGTTATCTGCGAATGTAGCCAGACGCTCGCCAGCCTAACGTTACTGACGAGACAACTCATCCCTATAGGAGATAAACAATGGCAACACAAAAGGCAAACCTCACAACAAAGGTTCCTTCACCAAAGAACCAAGGCGGACATGGTTCGTCACAAGCGACAACACAGAAGACTGCAATTCAGAAGAAGTCTGGACCAGCTAAGCCTGGCGCAGCTAACATCGTCTTCAGCAAGCAACCTTCAGGCACACGCGGCACAGGCACAACTGCCGGAAAGCCAATGAAGTAAAAAAATGTCACAAGAGCAGGGCATGCCGCCCATGCGGGTAACCAAATGGGATGTACTTGCCCTGCTCGCTGACACAACCGCAGCAATCTTAATTGACATAGCAAGCGGTTTCGATGTTCTTACGCAAATGCTAGAACATCAAGCAAGTTTCGTGGATCATAAAGAATCGTTCCACGAGTATGCAGCCCGCACCATCGAGACTTTACAAGAGGGAGAATAGTCATGCCACAGGCAGAAAAGCCAGCTATGACATCAGGCCCAGGGGCTTTAAGCCAACGCACCGATGGCGGACCAGCATCAAAGCAAGCAATTCGGTATGTCTCAGGCATGCCGTCTTATGGTGATGGACAGGATTTAGTTAACCTGCAAGCGCAAGCACCTATGGGTGCTACGCCAAACCCAGGCAAGCCATTGTCTCCATCAACCATTGCAGGAGCTGCCGCACAATCAGCTCCAGCACAGCAGTCTCAAGTTACACCTTTGACTGCTCCTACCCAACGCCCTGACGAACCAGTAACAACTGGTGCTGCATCAGGTCCAGGATTCGGTCCTTCTATTCTAGGAATCAACCCTGGCAGTGCAGCCGCAGCAGGTGGACAATCTGCTAAGCAAACCGTTCAGGCATTGGCGCAACATCCAGACGCATCCCCAGCATTGAAGCAATTAGCCGCGACGTTAGGCATTTAATTTATGGCAGATAACGCACCAGTTCCTGCCGCTACTCCAACGCCAGCGCCATCACAGGCTGCCAATGTTAATGTTGCGAATAATGCAGTAGGACTACACCCAGAAGTAGCGCAGAAGGCGCCACAGGTTATGGCTGACGCCATTGCCAGTGGTAATCCTGATGTTGTTAATACTGTTGCCGCAACGCAAAGCATTGCTCCATACGCGCAAGCTCTTGCGGATCATCAAAAGAATTACAACTCCCAGAGTGTTTGGGGAACAATTCTTGGCGACGCTAAAGGCATTCTCAATAACGTAGTCCAGACTGTGCAGAAAGTGCCAGGCGTCGGCACGATTATGAATTGGGCTAACAAGCCTTTGCAAGAAATTCAAAAAGACTACAAATTTCTCCACAGCGTTTATACAGACCATAGTGTTTGGCAAGGCGTATTAGCTACGCTTGGCGTAGTTGGTGGCGGAGTTGCCGGTGGATTTCTTGGTGGACCAGCAGGCGCAGCTCTAGGAGCTGACGCGGCATTAGCAGGCGAAAAAGACCTTGCTCGCCTCATGCCTACATTCAAAGATTCAATCGCCAAATCGAATGACCCAAATTACATGGTGTCTCCTGGGCGAGATGTAGCTAATCTTATTTCTAATGTTCCTGGCTTTAGCGCGCTGAAAGATACTCAGCATGGCTTTGGTCAGACTATCTCTGGTGTTACTGACGCTATCTTTGATTTTAGCGCAGATCCTTTGGCTAAAGCTGGCACAATCAACAATGCTCTCAAGTCTGGCAAGTATGTCGGCGCAGCCGTTGATGATACTGGCAAGACAATCCTAGATGCTAATGGCGCACCTGCACAGATTCGTGCCACCTTGCCTATTGCTTCACAATCAGGCTCAATTAACAACTTTATTGTTTCCACATCTGGCAAGGCACTTAATAGCTCACAGGTTCTTGACGCTTACGCCAACCCACTTAACACATCTTTCCGTCGTGCAGTAGATACAATCGCAAAGACCGATAACCCTATCGAGATTCAACGACTGTTCCCATCAAGCCAATTTACTACTTATGAGGCAAGCCGCTTGGCTAAGGCTTCTACACCAGAGGAAGTTGTTGGCGAGTTAGGCAAGTCTTTGTATTCATCTGAGCTTGTGGCTCAGGATGCGTTGCCTCGCAATACCCTGATTCTTCCCACTCAGACATTTGCTCGCGCCTTGGTTGACAAGGGGCTTGAGCGTATTCGCCAGCAAGGCACAAGCATTAACGAAGAACGTAACTTGCTGTTGCCAAAAACTGTCAGCGTAGTTGATGAAAACGGTGAAGTTAAACTTAACCCAGACGGCAGTATTCAGAAGCAAACCTTGCAAGGCGGTATTCCTACCGTTCTTGGCAAGCTAGGCTTACTTGACCTTAGTGGCGCTAAAGATGCTGCTATCTCAGCATTAGCTGGCAAGGTTCGTACCTTTACCGGTTACAAGGCTTTGTCTGTCAACCTCAAGACACTTGAGCAGTCTGGCAAAAACTTTACTTGGTCTGACCCTGGCCTTGGTCCACAGCTTTACAACATGGCTCGCTATTCTATGCCACATGATCTTGCCTTAGAGCATGTATCAAAGATTATGCTTGAGCCAGACCTTGCTACCAAGCAAGAGATGTACGCTAACCTTGTCAAGGAAACTGTCAAGAATGCTGGCCTTCCAGCAAGCGATAACATTGTTAATCGTGTCATGTCTCAGGCGCAGCGCGCTACTGACGGTGGCGAGTTGTCTAACGTCATCTACGGACATGACCATAAGGGTCGTCCAACTGGCTATGTAGCCATGAAGGATGGCGGCGTACAAGGCGTTGCACAATGGTCATGGCAACGAGGCGAAAACGCATTTATTGATTTCAAAGAGCTTCGCAATGCAATGCGCCAGGCAACCATTCACAGCCTTCTGTATCAGAAGCTAGATGATGGCTTTACCTTTTACACCGACAAGATTTTCGCACCGCTGACATTGTTCTCAGCAGGCTTTGGTTTACGCGTAGCTTCATCTGAGGCTTTGCACCAAATCATTCGTGCTGGTCTTGGCGATTACCTCAAGAGTCAAGTTGCTCAAAGTGCAGCAAAGTACAACATTGCTCATGGATTAAATCCATTGAGCGAGCTTGAGAAGCAACGCTATGCTGACTCTGTATCACAAGCATTGACCGATGAAGACCATGATGCGCTTCTGTCTGGCAAGCCTGTCAAGGAAAATTCAATCACCAAGCTGACTCAGCAAAAGGCAGATGTTTACAAGAGCCTTGGCTGGACAGAGCGAGCTAACGAGGCAGCGACAGATGTTCGCAACCTCAAAAACCGCATTGCTCCGGTTGGATTTATCAACAGCAAGATTGCTCCTTACATTGCTCAAGACAAGCTAGATGCTATCTACAAGTATCAGAAGCTCATGGGTGCTGAGGGTATTCCTGCTGGCGTGGCTTCAGATCATGGCAAGAGCTTCCAACACTCAGCCA
>Ga0208250_1000518_pt1 | contig 11074 bp, 24 predicted proteins | sample CryBogCBE18Aug09_FD_184557 | JGI IMG/M metagenome (GOLD analysis project Ga0208250, IMG submission 184557) | Freshwater microbial communities from Crystal Bog, Wisconsin, USA - CBE18Aug09 (SPAdes) (version 2) | ecosystem: Environmental > Aquatic > Freshwater > Lake | place: Crystal Bog... | reverse complement strand
GACATATATTTAAGTATGGAGGCTAGTGGCTGGTCTGGGAGCAGTTCAGTATCTTTCTACGCTATCCAGAACCTACGCTTAACGCGGGCTCAGGCTAATCAGATCATTGACGCGCTATCTAACGCTATCGGTGAATATGAGGAGGCTAAGGCGCTCGCAGAGTATGACGCTCAGCGCGACTCTATCTTCGAGGAGGAGTCAGTATGAACAACTATCCTCCAGGAGTAACGGGATTCGAGCCTCAAATTGCAGGCTACGATGAAGTAGAAAGCGTTCGAGAAGTCGAGTGCGAGTGCGGTTGGCTAGGAGAAGTTCCTACCGTGGAGTATCTATCTATGGGTGAAGTCACTTGGTACGCCGAGTGGAAGTGCCCTAAGTGCAAAGAAGAACACAGCAACGAGGGTTGGTATGACCCTAACGATAGGGGATAATATGGGACACAATTTTGCAGAAGATCTAGCGGGAATGACCCTCCCGCTAGAGGAGGCGATAGGGATTCATCTACGCAGTAATCATTACCCGCCAGTACCACTATCTATGGTAACCCCGTGTATAGAGGCTATTGATCTCTGCAACGCAGGGGACGGTGGAGAGTTGGTTGATCTACCTGAGGGAATCTCGTGGAAAGGCGAGGCGCAAGCCCCAGCCTACGCCATAGTAGAGGCTCATCACCTAGAACCTTGGGTATCTTTCGACTACGAATAACAATTAGGCGCCCTATTCCCTTGGGGCGCCTATATCTATTCCCCATAGGTGAGAATGGGGAGGTGGGTCAACACAAACATTGTGGCATTGGGTGTGGCATAAAATCAACAAACGTTCCCTAAATTTATTCCTGAGAGATTCCTGAGAGTTACCTGAAAGATGCAGCGGGAATAAAGTGCCTACCTTTACTGTTCTATAGTTGAGAAGATCGAACGAATCGACTCAGTAAGGGAATCTAATGCTAACCAGACAGCAGGAGCGCGAGGTCGTAGACCTAGTTAATGCGCTAAGTGGCTCACTCCTAGTGGAGCAGGGCTTGATCGTGGAGGCTATCCGCGAGAATGACGATATTCACGGGCTAATTTATAAGTGGCTCACACGCGGTGGGGTCGATTACTCCACAATAGTTCAAGCGTTTGGGGAGGTGTTCTAATGGCGCACACTATCCACCTAGGCAATGAATCCACAGACTGTGGCACTTGCCAGCAGAATGCTCGCATAAAGGACAATATGGACAGCGATCTAGACTATGCGCTAGAGTCGGGCGACTTCAACGCCTTTATGGATATATTTGAAGATCGAGACCCTTTCGAGTTCCTATGAGCCGTAAAGATTATCGAGCACTAGCGGAGGCGCTGAAAGGCGCCTCTGCCACTCCAGAAGTAATTGCAGCAGTCTCACGGGTGCTTGCAGATGATAATCCACGATTCGACTGGCAAAAATTTGCCCTAGCGTGTGGAATAAATAACTAGGTTCAACTGTTCTATAGATAGAGGGAGGTGATAAAGATGGAAGAAAACAATGTTGAAGCGTTACGCGCGCTCATTATGCAGGTAATACAAGATATTACTGTGCCTGAGCAAGCACCTGCGCCTGTAAAGACTCAGACCCGCACTTATATCAAGACCGATGTTCGTGCCAAGAATCTATTGCAGGAACTCGTAGAGTGTGATGTAGCCTACAAAGAAGCCCTAAATACACGCAAGCAAGCAGAAGCAGTAGCCTCTGCCTCACGCGCTCGTATCGAGGAACTTCTAGTAGAGTCTCGTAGATACAAAGTGCCACAGACACAGTTAGCGGAAGCGCTATCTATCTCAAAGAGCGCAATCTCTAGCCGTATGCAACACGCTCGTAAAGCAACACGCAACCGCAAGAAAACTAAATAACGACCGCCTAGATTTCTGGGGCTATCCGTTGCAAAGGGAGCCGTTCCTCCCAAAAGAGCCGTAATTGCCCCAGTTATGCGGAAAGGTCTGGTCACCACCCGCAAATACCCCAGTCGCATCCCTTCGGCTGGGGTATTTTTATGACCAGTCGCAGGGAATAAAAGCGCAAATGTTTGTGTTGACCCGCCCGCCCACCAAATTAAACGATATTGCTTTATTCCATGAATGGAATAAAGCCTTGGCATAACTGTTAAATAGTAGTTATGCCAACACAAACATTCCTGAGAGTTGGCTGAGAGTTTCCTGAGAACCGGCTGAGAGAAGTCTGAGAGTTGAGGTTGGAATAAAACTCTACTGTAGAGTGTTCTAGAGATGTAAGACAAACCACTACTAAGAAGGGAAATACAATGTCCGATGTAACTATCGCGCCAGTTGTCTGCGATCAGGCAGACCACATTACGCGCGCTAATGCTTATGCAATCGCTGATTCTCGCGTAGAACTCAGCCGTATCCAGTGGACTACTACTGTCCAAAAGAACACGCTCACCGCACTTCGCGGTCTAGTTGATGAGGGTACTCTCACCAAGTACGAGGCAGTTGAAACTTACAACGCCATCGCCCTCAACAATGGCTGGGCATCTATCGAAAATATCACCTCTACTTTCACGGTTGAGGTCTGCTACAACGGCGATGTTGTCCTTACAGTTGAGGGCGTCGAGGCTGATGATGAGGACGAGGCTTGCAATACCGTCCTTGAAAACCTTGAAATTGACAACGTTCGGGTCAAGTTTGAGGTCTCTTACGACGGACACTCTGATGAGGCTGATGTTTGGGTCTATGACTTCGACCCTACTGATGAACTATCGGCAGTAGCCACCGAGAACTAATCGGTTGGGGGCGGGAATAAACCACCCGCCCCCACTGTTCTACTATAAAACCACTACGAAGGGGAACTATGAACACCAAAGAATACCGCTTTACCGAGATCGTAACCACTATCTCGCTCTTGCCTGAAGTTGCACCTGATAGCGATGAAATCACTATCGAAATGCTTATGTTACCCAACGGTACAAATGGCTTAGATGAAGACCTATTCCGCGCCCTAATGACTCAATCTATGCACGAAACTGATGAGTGGCGCGCCAAGTTCTTCACTACTCTACTCAATACCGCTATGAGCGCAGTAATGGAACGCTCTGAGATACTAGAGCAGGATCTCTGGGCTTTCACACTAGCCGCAAATATCGCTTGGGCAAGCCAAGCAGGTACTAGCGCGCTCAAGGCTCTAGGATTACTAGCCCATAGTGCCGAAAGTGCAGGTATGGAAGTGCCTGACTATGCCTTTACCTTCTTTAAAAGCCCTGAGTTCGCCCAAGCGCTTGCCTCAGAAAATCCCTATAAGTATCTAGGGGGTGAATAATGAGCAAGTTATCCGTAGAGCATACAGTTACCCTGATTGCTGAGGTTGATCTAGAGGGTCTAGAGGCGCACCAGCGCCGTACTCTAGAGAATATGAGTGATGAAGCGCGCCAAGCCTTCTTTACCCTACTCACCACCTCAGTAATAGAGGAAGAACTATTGCCAAAAGTTAATGAAAATGGCAGTTTCGCTTTCCTACGAATGAAGTAGGAACTAGGGGGCGCTCGTAGTGGGGCGCCCCTACTATGACCAGTCATATGGGAATAGCGCGCCAATTGTTTGTGTTGGCCCACCCACCCACATACCAGAAAGACAACCTTATTCCGCAATAAGCGGAATAAGCAATTGGGCTAATTGATTAACAATTAGCCCAACACAAACTATTCCCAAATGACCGGTCAGGTTTCCTGAGAGTTTCCTGAGAGTTAGCCGAGAGATACTCTAGAGTAGAGTGAGAGTTCTACAGTAGAGAGCAGTTAGACATTATTTAGGCTACTGTCTAAACCACAGGGTGAGAGTGCAGGGGAGCGACCACATTTAGACACTTTACCCCTTTTTGTCTATATGATAACTGCTTTGTCGCTTATGTCCGAATTGCCCTATATGATAACTGGGCGTTATTGCTGAGAGTTATCTGAAAGTCGTGAAAACGACTCCGCATTTAATTCCTCTCCCTACTATGGAATAGATTCCCTCTCTCTACTGTTCTATGGGTGTAAGAACAAACCATAAACGCGCCAAACACGCACTAGAAAGGATACCAATGCTCACAGTTATTTACTATGAAGGTCAGGAAGATGTTGTCCACGCCTCAGGTTGCTCAGATATACAGAAAGAACTCAGTAAGGGCGCGACCCTAGTTGAGTTCGAGTATGACGATCTACGCACTATCAAGATTGACCTCTATGGCGACCTTGCTGGTGATGATTATGACTATGAAACCCAACCTGATGAGTGGTTGGAGCGCGTTAATGAGGAAGCCTCAGGGCGACTCATTATCCGACCTTGCGCGAAAGGAGCATAAATGCGCTTAGAAGTTACCCTTGATGAGTTACACGAAATCCGTGTCGCTCTCTCAGTTGCAGGACTCCAATTAGAGGATTGGGCTATCACCCACGCCACTAATGAGGATAAAGACCGTATCGAGATGATATGGGCGTTGCTCGACAGATTACCCATAGTTTGACGGAATAAATACCCACCCAAAACTGTTATAGAGATACAGACCTAACCCAATGAAAGGCAAGTCCATGACCCTAGCACTACTCGTAGAAACACAGGTTGGCGAACTTAGCCAGCAAACTCTTATTCTCCCCCATAAGGGAGAAGTCCTTACCTATCACCGCGACTCAACTGGTCAGGCTGGTCGTGGTCAGACTTGGGCGCGACTAGAGGATACCTCTACCCTGCCCGATACCCTGCTCACCTTGAACCCAGTAGCCGTACTCCTTACTGAGCGCGATACCGCCCTAGTAGAGAGTGGTCTAGTTACCAATATCGGTGCTAAGGCTCTCTATGCCTTAGAGAGTGCCGAACCTATTACCGCGCCTTCCACACACAGAGAGGCAGTAGAGAACCTTGTCGGCTCTCTCTATGCAGGAGATAACACTCTTACCGCCTATATTACTGATAAGCGTAGAGTCAATGGGATTACCCTAGAACCGCTAGGTGTAAAGCCTGACCGCGCGGATATTGTCGAGTTCATCAAGGAGCAGACTCCACCTAAATATGAGCGTGTGGAAGTCCCTCAAATGGATAGTGCAAGCGCGCTCGCCTATGAGAATATGATCTCGATTCCCGACCCTAAGTGGTCTAAGGAATATATCAACCGCTACTTCAATGACGGCAAGTCCGACTTTGAGATTTACGATTACGCGCTAGAGAACGATATAAATGTGCTAATTGAGGGCGGTGCTGGCTCAGGTAAAACTATGAGCGTGATCGCCTATGCCTCAGCCCGTAATTACCGCTACTTCAATGTGAGTTCCAATGCTGGTATTGACCCCTCACAACTCTTTGGGCGTTGGATTCCTAGAGAGGACGGTCATGGCTATCGCTGGCAGGACGGTGCAGTTACTCTCCTAGTCCGCTACGGCGGTGTTCTCCTTCTCAATGAGGTGAACTTCATGCCTGAGCGCATTATGACCGTACTCTACTCATTACTTGATGATCGCCGTGAGATTCAACTCTTAGATAACGGTGGTGAGGTAATCAAGGCGCACCCTGATCTGCTAATCGTTGCAGATATGAACGCTGGCTATCGTGGTACTCATGAACTTTCACAGGCTAATAATGACCGTTGGAAGATTAAGTTGGAGTTCCCTTACGATAAGCGTATTGAGGGCAAACTCATCAAGTCTAAGTCTCTCTTAGAGTTGGCTGGCAAGTTGCGCGACCAGTATGACCGTGAGGAAATCTCTACCCCAATCTCTACACGCGGACTCGTAGCGTTCCAAAAGAACGCCGTTGGTCTAGGTCTTAATCTCGCCATTGACTCTTATGTTAATGGGTTCGATAAAGATGAGCGCGGTGCGGTACGCATGAGTATCGAAACCATGAAAGTCAATATCGCCCGTGATCTCGGTCTAGCCGTTGATGTTCCTGATGTGGACACTTCCACAGTAGAGGAAATGACCCCTGAGAAACTTGTCCAAGACATAATGCAGAGTTCTTTTGGCGGTAGCAACTAATGGGTCGCCGTAATCAAACACGCTCAGAGTTAGATCAACTCTCCGATTTCTATGGCATGAACCATGAACTCGATAAGGAAACTGGCGAGTGGATTCTATCCAGCAGAGACGGGCTATCTCACGCGGAAGCGGTAGAGAAATATACCGAGCGCACTAACCGACTCAATGCAGTTGCAGGTGTCTATCAACGCGCTAACCGTATTATCACAGGTGAGGAAGTAACAGTTACGGTTATCAACGACCCTGATATGGATACTAATGCGCGCTCCAATGGTAAAGACATGGAGTTAAATGCCAGTTTAATTGAGGACTTAACTGATGAGTCAATCATCTCCCTCAATGGAGTTAATTACCATGAACTCGGTCATATTCTGTTCAGCCCCCGTATCGGTTCTAATCTAGGTATCTATGCGCGAGATCATAAACTGTTCCGCGCCCTTGCTATTCTAGAGGAAGCGCGTACCGAACAACTGTTGATTACTCGTTATCCAGCAGTTAGAAAGTATCTAGAAGCAAGCCTCTACACCTACATACTTGCCGGAAAACCTAGCGAGTGGGGTGGAAAGTTCCACCTTATTACTGGTCGCACCTATCTACCAATAGAATTGCGACAGGCTATTGCAGAGAAAGCAGTAGATCAGTACGGTCTAGATATTGTCCAAGAAGTCCACTCGATTATCCACGCCTATCGTAGTCTCGTATTCCCTAGAGACTTTGATACGGCTAAGGCTCTCGCCCACCGACTAGCAAAGATCGTTGGTCTAGATGAAGAACAACCCCCACAGGGCGGTATTACTGGTATCGGTGGTGAGTGTGGTCTGCCTACTAAGGGTCGCCCTGCTGGCACTAAGGAGCAGGAGCAGTTGCAAAAGGATAGCCCTAAGTCTCCTACTGAGAGGTTGGGCAAGGGTGATTCGCAGGAAAGCGCGCCCACAACAAACAACCCTGCACCTAGCAATCAAACCGCAGGTGAGTCTGATCGTGAGCAGGACTCTGAGGACACTAAGTTAGCAGGTACGCTCAATAAGCGTATGGAGCAGATCAAGAACGATTCCAGCGTTAAGCGCGAGATTCGTGATACTCGTAATGCAATTATAGATTCAGATGTTGCCCGTTCAGAAATTGGCAAAAGCCGATTCCATGAACTAACTCCTAGCGATACTGCAATCTCAACTGCAAAGCGATTCGGTGCTGAGTTAGAACGCCTAGTTCGTAACAATGACCCTGCTTGGGTAAGTCGCGTTCGTAGTGGTCGGCTCAATATCTCGCGCACTATGAACCCTGATGTTAATGCTATCGCTGAGGCGTTTGACCAATGGGATATTGGTAATGAAGCCACAGATATTGAAGCAGTTATCCTCACAGATAATTCAGGTTCAATGGGTGGACTTATGCACTCAGTATGCGAGAACACTTGGATTATCAAGCGCGGTATCGAGTCAATCAACGGCTCAGTAACCGTGTATAACTTCGACTCTGATTCTGAACTTCTTTATGAAGCAGGGGATAGGGCTAAGGCGCGTGAAATGCGGTTCGTTGAGTCGGGCGGTAACACTAACCCTATTCGCGGAATTATTGAGGCTGACCGTGTTCTATCTGCCTCAAAGAAGTCAATCAAGATTCTGTTTATCGTTACTGACGGTGAGTGGGAGAAGGAAGCCCAATGTGATGATCTTATTAAGCGTATGGGCGAGAAGGGCGTAATCACCTCAGTAGTGTTCTTAGGCGATTACAAAGGCTACCGAGAGGTGCTTGGTCGCTCTGCTATGGGTGATGAACAAGCCACTCAGTATATCGCTCGCTTACGCCATAAGGCTAAAGTGTTCCACGCGGTATCAACCACACGGGATATTCTCAATGTGGCTACCGAGTTGGTTAAATCAACTCTAAAGAAGGTGGCGTAAATGCTAAGTATTTTAGTGCTAGGGCGGCTAATTATCTTAGTGCTAGGGCTAGTAGTAGCCCTAGCAATCACCGCGACAGTAATTCATTTCGACAACTACTTGAAAGATGATGGAGAAACAAAATGGTAAATCCAGCAGACAGTTTTGATTACGCTCTATTGCAGAAAGAAGTTCTCTTACAGTTAAAAGGCGCGTTGGAGTCTGACCACTCCACCAAAGAATATCTAATCAACTTGGTTGATACCGCCATAGACTACGGGTTCTACTTATCTGATGAAAGGATTAAGTGATGAGCCAGCACCACTTCATTATCAGATTTGACTCAACTACTGGTGAGTGGTCACAAGATGTTGAGTCTGAACTGGCTAGATTTGACGGAGAAACTATCTATCTACCTACGGACAATCGGTGGGTCAAGCCCACAACAAACAAATTGGCAGATGTGCAGATAGTTGCTTCTTCAGTAATAGATAGAACCGCCACAGAAGTAATCAGTAATGCAGTTAATCTACTCAATACTATGTATGCAAATGCAGGAAAGGATAATTAAATGGGCTTAGATATGTACCTATACGCTGAGAAGTTTATTAGCGGTTATGGATTTCGTGAGGAACACGAACGCGAGCAGTATAAAAGCGTGGTCAATGCTATTGAGGCAGGGTCTATTGCTGACCCCAACTCACCTAGCGCAAATATAACTGTTACCTCAATGTATTGGCGCAAAGTCAATGCAATTCACAACTGGTTCGTTCACAATGTGCAAGGTGGAGACGACAACTGTGAGAAATACTGGGTAAGCAGAGATCAGTTGAAAGCACTTAGAGACTTATGCGTAGAGGTAGTTCAGAACCGCGATAAGGCTAAGAAACTATTGCCTACAACAAGCGGATTTTTCTTTGGCGATACTGAATATGACTCCTACTACTTTGATTCTATTAAAGATACCGCCTCACGCATAACCGTACTACTAAATACCACCCCCGAAGGTTGGGATTTCTACTATCAGAGTTCGTGGTAGTGGGAATAAAACTAGCCATATTACTGTTCAGTAACTAACGAGAGGAATAAATTATGAACCCTATTGAGAACCTAGATGATAACGACAAAGAAATTGCTAAGCGTATGCTAAAGATTATGGGTAAAGGCGGTGAGCCTAGCGCAGATGATATGCGCTACCTCATCAACCACGCCTCACCAATGTTAGAGATTATGCAAAAGGCTATCCATAAAAGGCTAGTGGACTTAGGAGTAGATTCTGATGAGTCTATGGCTATGGTTACAGTTCTATCGCAAATGGGTACTATCGCAGGTGGAATTAGTTTTTACGACTTCTCAGTTACAGAAAAACTGGCTGAGGACTTATAGGATTGGTAGGGCTAGAGTAGAAAGTAGTTTACAGGCATAACGGCAAGAGAACGAACAGGGAAACCTTAGTAGCCACTCCCCCTTTCCCCTAACGAAAACTGTATCTAGCCCTCACCAACTACAATTAAATAGAATTGCTATACCAGTAGGTAAGTAGGGTGTAGGCGAGCCTTAGCGGTCTGCGGATACGGCGTGAGTGAGTAATCACTCGTAATGTGCGTGTGGCTCTGAAATAATGGACTACTTAAACCGCCCTTTATACCTGTATGGTATGGCAACCCCTGTCTTGTGGGGGCGGTATGGAATTAAAAGGTACGGTTGGTTTTTGCCCGAATACTGGATAGTATCTAATCTACCCCCCACTTGACCATAAATTAGGAGATCAAGTGTTTAAGAAGTCGGCGGAAGAACTGCGTAAGTTATTAGAACTTCGTCGTAGTAATGCTTCGCGCCCACTTACCAATAGAAAGAAATACTCTAGAAAGAAAAAGCATAAGGATACCGATAATGGCTAAGTACCTAGTCCAACTAAAGTCTAGTATCTACTTTGATGTAGAGATAGAAGCACCTGATGATGAAAAAGCAGAAGAACTTGGTATCGAACAATTTGCTGAGTTACTAGACTCAGTTAAATTGCCTATGCCGTTAGAGTTTGAGGCTATTGAGATGTGGCAAATACAGGAGAGCGAAGATGAACTGTAACTGGTGCGGTGATGAGATTAAAGAAGGCGTGTGGGAGAACCACAAGTGCTTAGAAGATAAAGAAGACAATGTTGTAGAGATGTTCAGCAATATAAAAGCCTACACTCCAACATTTTATTACGCCGATACTAAGCAGTACCACAACTGCTTCGGTGCGTGTGAAGAAGTAGAGAACAATAAAGGCAAAGAGAACTGGTACATAATGCGTTGCCTGTATTGCCACGCGGATAAACTTCCCTGCTTGGGGATTACCCAAAACGGCATGGGTTGTCGGCGCACTACCAATCTAGGAGACAACGGACTATGCTCTCAGCATAGGGGGAGATAACTAATGCCTAAGTGTAAAGATTGCGGTAATACTAAAGAGTTTCTTACTGCCTATGTTGAGTTTGAGGTGAGTGTCTTTGATGAGACAGGGCGTTGCATTGAAAACTGGGCAGGAGATAGAGACAGACTAGACCACGAATATCCACCTGAGTGTGGGGCGTGTGGCAGTAATGAGATAGAAGGAGAGATATAGTGGAAATTACTGAGTTAAATATAGACTATGAACTATTAGTCAAACAAAAAGAAGAACTCGTTACTCTTATCTTTGATAGTCCTGAATCAAACCTTTGGGGTGTAGTGGCTATATTAGACGCGCTAACTGATGAATTGGAGAACACGCGTGGGTAATTTAGGAGAAGTTATTACAGAAGAAGTTGATCTGTATGAAGAACCTGAGGTAGAACAATGACTTACAAGATAACTGCTGAGGTAGATGAACAATGGTTCGAGATTCTAGGGCAGATTACACGCCACCAAGAAGGCTTCGTATGGATAAAAGTAGATGAACAATAAAGGCTTCCAGTATGACTTTATGGCTGAGGAGTGGAGTTATGAGTGTTCAGCCTGTGGCTCTATGCTCTACACGCCTACGCTCTATGAAATGCAAAGAGCCTTACCCAAGCACACACAAGGAGAGACCTGCTTAAATGGTTACTAGAGAGATCACCTGCCCGACCTGCAAGGCTAAGTTAGAGGTCAAGAGTAAGTTCGCGCACCTAGAGTTATCCAAGCACAACTCTAAGGAGCATAAGCCCAAGAGGGCTAAGAAGGCGGTCGCTTAACCAACACAAACTTT
>Ga0208250_1000512_pt1 | contig 11223 bp, 20 predicted proteins | sample CryBogCBE18Aug09_FD_184557 | JGI IMG/M metagenome (GOLD analysis project Ga0208250, IMG submission 184557) | Freshwater microbial communities from Crystal Bog, Wisconsin, USA - CBE18Aug09 (SPAdes) (version 2) | ecosystem: Environmental > Aquatic > Freshwater > Lake | place: Crystal Bog... | reverse complement strand
TCTATGTAAAGTCTTGTTTGAATTTGACTGTTTGGTCAGGAAGCCGGAGCGACCGGCTGGGGTTTGCCGTTCCGCTCTCGGCCATCAGTCCAGCATGGATGTTGGCAATGTTGGTAGGCGCTTTTGCACGCCGCTCCGTGAGGCGCTTGGCCAATCCCTTGCGGCACAAGGCCTCCACCAAAATGTTGGCAATGTTGGTTCGCGCGCACGAACATATAACTCTATCTTCTTCTTCTTCTTTTTTACGCACGGATGTGTTCGCGCGCGCGTGAACCAACATTGCCAACATTTACGCCCCGCCCTCCGCAGCCGCCGCCTTGTACCGCTCCGCCAGCATGGCGGCGACCAGCTTGCGCTGTGCCTGCTGATCGGCGCGGCGGGCTGCCAGCGCCTCCCTGATGCCGGGCCGCATGAGCCACGCCCGGACGCCGCCCCCGCCCTTGCCGACCTCCTCCTCCAGCCATCCATTGACCACCAGCGGGCTGAGCCGCTTGGCCATGTCCCACATGCCCAGCCCGCGCATGGTGCGGCTGTTCTGGGCGAAGTCACGGGCCGTGAAGCGATCCTTGTCGGACGCCAGAATGAACGACGCCGTGGACCGCATCTCCTCCACATCTCCCGCGTCCCCAGAGACCTCGTAGAAGGCCATGGCGTGCGGGATGGTGAACTGGCTCAGGATACGCTCCGCACGGGCTGCAGCGTGCCCTGTGACGGGCTCATCCCACAGTCCATCGATCAGGTGCAGGATCAGGCTCAGGGCCCCGTGCATGCCCGGCAGCTTGCCCACGAAAGTGGTGAACTTGGAGCCCAGCACCTTGACCTGCTCCATGGCCGCGCACTGGTCTTGGAACTGGTCCGAGACCTCCATGGCTGCGGGGCTGGAGAGCATCATGTGGGGCTCCAGCGATGACAGGTAGGCGATGAGGGTCTCCCAGTCGTGGGCCTCCCGCTGGTCATCCACGTCCTGCCCCTTGACCGCCGGGCGCAGCACGACGGGCATGAACCGCTGCATGAGGCCGTTGCTGGTCAGGTCGGGGATTTTAGACATCTCGTCGGGCTGCATGCCGCCAATGACCGGCACGGCGAGGTTGGAGACGAACGTCTCTCCGCGCATGACGCGGTCGATGGAGTGGGAGTTGCCGTTGTAGGCCTTGGTCCAGAAGCTCTTCTCGGCCTCGCGTCCGTTCTTCGACCCGTCGAGGGCCGCCAGCCAGCCTGACAGTTCGTCCTTGTGCAGGAGGATGCCCCGGTCCTGACGGGTCAGTATGTCGGCAATCTTCTCGACTGTGGCGTCACTGGTGATGAAGCGGGTGGGCTTCTCGGGCTCGTTGTCGTCGCCCTTCTTGCCGCCGTCCGCCTTCCACCGGGCGACCTCACGCTGGTGCTGCTGCCGGGCCTTGGCCTCGACCTTGTCCAGCGCCCAGAGGAAGCTCTTCAGGATCGGGGTCTTCTTGGTGCTGGGATCGCCGAAGAGCATCACCCAGATCAGGGGCGGGACCTCCCACGTTCCGCCCTTGCGCATTTTGAGCCGAAAGCTCTGATCGATGGCCGCACCGGCCACGGCGAGGGCCGACATGGCGCAGGCGCTGACATCACCGCCGGTCGATTTGGCGCTGACCTCCACATAGGCCCGGACCTTGGCCGGGAGCGTGTCGAGGGGAAAGCGGGGCACTGGGAAACGCTCCCACGGGTCCCAGACGTTCGTAATCGGCTCAGGGGCCGCGCTGGCGGGCGTGGGGGCCTGCTCTGAGGGCGTGACAGCCTGAGACATTTGTGGGGCCTCTACGGGCTTGTATGGGGCTTGGATGAACTCCCCGGTCTCCGGGTCCATGTACTCGACCTGAAAGGGCTCAGGGGCGGTCTTTCGGGACGCCACCGCCTCCTTGATGCCGGTGTCCCACTGGGCGATGGCCGTGGCCCACTTGTGATCGAACATCGACTTGCCCCGGCCTTCGGCTTCGAGGGCCTGCGCGAGCGTCATGTTGTGGCGGTTTTCTGGCGGGATGCGGGTGGCGACGTGGTCCTCGTATCTTTGATAGGCGGCGTCCCGGTCGGTCGTCAGATCGGCGAGGATCGGGCTCTCGTCCCGCAGGTCGCACACCGCGCGCCAGACCAGCGCCGTCATGTAGGCCTCCCGCCCGTCCAGCAGGCGGCCAGACAGCGTCTTCTGCGCGTCGGGCGTCTGAGTGCGGACAGGGGAGACTTGGCCGTCAGCGACGATCTGGGGGGCCTTGGTGCCGTACTTCTCGACCAGAGCGTCGATGGCATCCATCAGCCACTGCGGTGCCATGGCGATCTCGACCTCCCACGGGGCGAGGCCGGGCAGCCATTCGTAGTGCTTGCCGGATTCATGCAGCGACGGCGGCAGCACCGCGAAACCGCCGATGCCCCGGATGTCGATGTGGATGGGCGTCTTGCACGTCGGAGGCCGCCAGTGCGCGGGGTAGCGGAAGATGCGCTGGATGCCGCCGCCGCCTGTGCGCAGGGTCGGCGTCTCGATGTCCATGCCGTTGTTGTGGACGGCCAAGAGGCCCTGCCACCACTGTTCGGCCTCGGGCCCCTTCTGGGTGTCGTAGTCGCAGGTGAACACCCGCCCGGAGCAGGTGCCGGTCAGGTAGCCGATGTTGCCGGACTTGTGCTTGCCAAACCACTGGTCGAACGTGGCTTGGTCGGCGAGCACCGTCTCATGGTCCCGCCACTTGATGGCCGGGCGCTTCCACTGCTCGCCGGGCTTCGGACTGAGCGCGGGCACCGCCTGCAGGCCCAGAGACCTGTACAGGCGGGCATAGTCGGCGATCCCCGCGAAGTCCGGGTCGAATGGTTCGGTCATTTCGCTCTCGATTGACGGTTCGAGGGCAGCGTCGGTTCTAAATGTTGCGGTGTTCGTACACGGCTGATACTATCCGGCGTTGCTCTGGTTGGTTGGACTTGGGGCCGGTGCTGCGTTGACGGGCAGCCCGGCCCCGTTTCATTCTGCCGATAGCCCATGGGCCGTCAAGGCGGCTTTCACCTTCGTGATGCCCTCCAGGGTAATGGAATAGCCCTTCCCCCAGTTCGTGGCTACCGTATCCTTTCCGACCTTCTGCCGGATGCGGGTGATGTAGACCTTCAGCACCTCATTGCTGCCGCCGTCCTTGGCGTAGTCCTTCACGCGCGCCTCGATCAGGTTGACGTGCCCCACGCACCGCCCGTGGGCCCGGTACAGCATCAGCAGGATCGAGGCCTCATTGGCCTGCAGCCCGAAGGCCTCCTTCAGCGCCCGGTGCTGGTCCGCCGTGGGGTCTATCAGCATGAGCGTCAGGTCATTCAGGTTGCCTTCGAGGACGGCGATGCGGGCCTTGAGCTTGGCGCAGTCAGGGCAGGTCATGCGGACGCTCCAGCGGGCTCACGCTGACCAGCAGGCGGGGCTCATTGGGCGCGTACATCTTCTCCGCGATGATGGAGACGATTTGGACGTCGTCGGCAAATGCCACGCCGTTGAGGCCATCGAGGACGGCCTTGATGATGTTATCGAGGTCCGGCTTCTTGGTGGGGCGGATGAGGCCAGCGGCCATTTCCTGCCGCTTGGCCTTGGACGTGGACTTGGGGATGCCGACATAGGCGAACACGCTGAGCGCCAGCGCGCCGGTCAGGGGCGGCTGGCTGGCGGCCTGCATGGCCTGCTGACAGGCCAATGCGACGAGGTTCTCATAGCTGGCGGTCTTGGCGTCGGTGTAGAGGCGGATGTTGTTGCCCATGCGCGTGGCGCGGGGGCGGCCCTTGCCTCTGGGCTCACCGGGCACGGTGAAGCTGATGTGGGTCATGTCTGTCTCCAAATGAGGAGGGGGGCCGAAGCCCCCCGCCAGTGTCAGCCCACGAAGGTCAGAACCTTCTGTGCGCGGGTGAAGGCCACGTAGGCCAGATTGCGCTCCTGCTGCTGCTGCCACGGCTGGCGAGCGCCCTTGGAGGGGCAGCGGGTGCTGTGCTCATACAGGAACACGTTGTGCCACTCACGTCCCTTGGAGCGGTGGTAGGTGGCCAGCACGATGCAGTGCTCCGCGCCGTCCGCGAACAGGCGGTCGATGAACAGGCACACGTCCGAGACGCTGGTCTGCTTCTGCTCGATGCAGGCCTTGCAGATTTCGCGGATCGTGTCGCAGCGGTCCTCGACCTCGACCACCTTGCCCGGCTTGTCCTTGGCCAGGGCCTTCTGGACTTCGCGCTCCTGATACAGGTCGATCTTCTTGAGCAGGGCGTCGATGGTGGTGACCTTCCACCGCTGGGCCAGAGCCTTCAGGCCGGTGCCGATGTCGCGGCCCTCGACCTTGGCGGCCTTGCCAGACCGGATCAGGCGGTAGGCGATCTCGATCAGCGGGGCGGTGTTGCGGCACAGGATGGCGTCACCGGCAGCGATGGTGGCGGGCAGTTCAGCCACCGACTGGACCAAGCCCTCCGGGGCAGCCGGGGCGGCCTCGATGTCGGCCACGATGCGCTGAGCGAGGGTCACGACGGCCTTGGGGCAGCGCCACGTCACCGACAGCGGAAGCTGCACGGCGTCGAGGGCCTTGATCAGGTTGGGCAGGGCTTCGGCGTCAGCGCCGGAGAAGCCGTAGATGGCCTGCGCCGGGTCGCCGACGACGATGATGCGGCCCGTGTGCGGCTTCACGAACTTGCGGATCAGGGCCTGCCGGGCGGGGGAGAGGTCTTGCGCCTCGTCCACGAAGATGAAGTCCTTGCCGAACTTCACGCGCAGGTTCTTGACCAGCGGGAACAGGATTTGATCATCGAAGTCCACCGTGTCCACCTTGTCGAGGCTGGCCTTGTAGATGAACTGGGCGGCGCGGATCACGTCATCGAGGTCCGAGGTGTCCTCGAAGCCGTTGACGTCGTAGTGGTCGGCCAGATCATACCACGCCGACTTGTCGCCGATCCCGGCGAAGAAGCCGAAGGCAGCGCCCTTGGCGTAGCGGACCAGTTGAGCGATCTGCGCGCCGTAGGTGTCGAACACCGGGTCGTTCTGGGCCTTGATCAGCTTGCCGACCTTGTCCGGGTCGATCTCGGACTTGAAGGCGAACTTGACCAAACCGTAGCCGAGGCTGTGCAGGGTCTGAGCGCCGACCGTGCGCCAGTTGGTGTGACCGGCGGCCTTCAGCTTGTCGCCGACTTCGGTGGCGATGGCCTTGTTGAAGGCGCACACCAGCGTCTCGCTGTTGGGGAAGTTCTCGGCGATGGCGTCAACGGCCAGCAGGATGGTGGAGGTCTTGCCGCAGCCAGCGCGGGCGACGAGGGCGAGGTTGCGCTTGGTGTTGACCAGAGCGTCGAGGAAGGCGGCCTGCTGGGCGGTGGGGGAGAAGGACATGTCGATCTCCGATAAGGTGGTTGGTAAGGGACTGGAGGGTCTATTCGTCGTCTTCGGGGGCTTCTTCGACCCAAGCGCCAGAGGCCTTGAGATCGGCTTCCCACTCGGCCCAGTAGGCCTGAGAGCGGACTTGGCTCTCGGCTTCGGCTTTGCGCTTGGCGGCGAGGCGGGCCTGAACGGCGGGGTCAGCATCGGCCTTGGCGGCTTCTTGCCCCTGAAGCCAAGCCTCATATTCGATCCACGCCTCGATGTCGGTGTCGTCGGTGGGGCGTTCCATGGTCAATCTCCGATAAGGCAGAATAAGTTGAGGCCCCCTGTATGCCAGAGGGCCTCACAGCCTGCAAGAAATTTTTTTGAAACCTTTACCGCCTTTTGGGGCGGGGAAATTTTCCCAGCATGAGATCGATGGTCGCGTCCTGCATGTCGGTGACAACAAGATTGTAATCCAGTTTGGAATTGCGGTTGAGGCTCAGCAGTTGATCGATCAGGTGCAGCAGAAATGGCGCTGATGCCATCAGGATCGCATCGCTGTGAGCCAAGGGCCCAGTGCAGTAGGCCAGCACGTCCCCATCCGGGCCGCACACATGCGCCGCCCCATCCGTCCTGTAGACGCTCCACAGGCCGGGCGTGTGGTTATAGGCAGAGAGGTCGGTCATTCGGGCTCCTCCCTGAACGTCAGTGTGCCGGGTTCCGTGTCGATGCCCGTTTCAAGCCACACTGAGCGGGGCCGGTTATAGAGCCGCGCGATGCACTCAGGGCATTTGCAGGGGCTCCGCTTTTCCCAGCAGTGCCACCGCTGGCCGCACTCGGGGCAGGTGGCGGTGTATTTGGTCATGAGCCCCCCACTGCGATCAGCCAGCACAGGCAGATGGCCACCCACGCCACCAGCGGCACGGAGGCGATGACTACGGTCGAGACCTTCATGCCCGGCCCTCCGCCTTGGCGATGGCCTTGTGGCACAGGCTCAAGCCCACGCTCAACGGCTTCTTGCTGTTGATGACGGCGCGGCAGGCCTCCAGCAGGTCCGGCGCAGCGGCGATCAGGCGGGCGTTGGCGCACTGCTCGTCGTAGGTGCGGCCACGCTGCCCGATGCTTTCCGGGTCGCAGGAGCAGATGTCGGGGCAATCCTCATATGGGCGCTCGACCCATGCGCCCACTGCAACCCACGGGCCGGGGGTGTGCTTGGCGGTCATGCCCGGCCCTCCGCTTTGGCGATGGCGGCAAGTGCGCCTTGAACTGTTGGGCCACCCTCTGCCTGAGGAAGGTCGGCAATCAAGGCCTCCATCACGGCCTTGAGCGCCTCCAGCAGGTCAGGCGCGGCGGCGATCAGGCGGGCGTCGGATTCGCAACGCTCCCGGCGCTCAGGCCACGACGCCTCGAAGGGCGTGTCGTCTTCGGGGATGGTGGCGACCAGACACCCGTCGCTGTAGACCCTCGTCGGGCGGCTCCTCCCGCAGTTCCACGGGCCGGGGGTGTGCTTGCTGGTCATGCGGCGGCCCCTTCAATCAAGCCCACCTCGATCAGGTGGCGGGCGGTGCGTCCGTAGTGGCCCTGCAGCCGCCAGACGAGGCCGGTGCGGACGAGGTCCTGAAACAGGGCGAGGACTTCGTCCTCATCGAGGTCGCCCTGCTCGTAGGCGATGATCTGGTCAAGGTAGTTCATGGGTCGATCTCCGATCTGGGTTGAGGTGGACGGGGGCCGGAGCCCCCGCCGGGGTCAGGAGGCCTTGCGGCGCTCCAGTTCCTGAGAGGCCGCGACGAGCACGTTGAGCGGGGTCAACTTGCCGTCGAGGTAGAAGAAGCACCGGGGGAACACGGTGCCGTACTGGTTCTGGACGTAGTGCCAGTTGGTCGAGACCGGCAGGCCGCCGAACAGTTCGCCCAGTTCCAGCGCCCGGCCATACTGGGCCTTGCGCAGCGCGATCAGGTCCTCGATCTGGGCGCGGACGGCCACGACGGCGGCGTCCTCCTTGCGCTCGACCGGGGCGATCTCGGCGGCCTTGATGGCGGCGCGGAGGGCGATCAGATCGCGGACGGTGGCGGCCTCGCCCTCGCCCTTGAAGCCCGCGATGATGCCGAGGTGGCGGTCGCGGACCTGATGCAGGCTGAAGGGCAGGTCGTGGGCCTCGAAGTGGTCCCACCGCTCCCGGGACTGCTGCTCGTTCAGTTCGCCGAGGGCGTCCTGATGGGGGGCCACAGCGCGGACGTCCTCGAAGAACAGTTCGCGGAAGGCGTCGAAGGCGCGGTTCAGGCTGTCGAGGGCGTCCTTCTGGGCGGCCTTCGTGGTGAACCCGGCGTCGAAGGCGGCGGTCGCGCGCTCGATGTGGAGCGGGATGCGGGCGGCGAGGCTGGCGGTGCGGGCGAAGGTGGACATTGGTCGATCTCCGATAAGGTTTGGGCCGGAGCAGTGCGCCCCGGCCCAACTGTTATGGCACAGGGCGCTGAGCCCTGCAAGAAGTTTTTTAGAAACCTTTAGCCGGTGCAGTCCTGAGCGATCAGGCTCTTGTCCGGCTTGTTGCCGGGCAGGAACGTCTGGACGTGGCCCTCGAAGTAGGCGGGCTGCGCGATGCCCTTGTCGTTGATCAGCAGAATCCACGTCGCGTCCTCGGAGGCCGGATAGAACAGGCCGTCCGGCTCCGGCTGGGGCAGGGTGAGGTTACTGTTGTTGACCGGAAGTTCCGAGTAGTGGGCGATCCGCTGCGGGTTGGTCGTCTGGGTGGCCCCCGGCAGCGGGAAGCCGATGGTGTGGCCGATGCAGCGCAGCCGCCCGTCCAGCCCCTGAGCGTAGCTCACGGTGACGAGGCTGGGGGTGTCCAGCATCTGGCCGATGCGGTTGGCCAGCCGCTTGCGGACGAAGTTGGTGGGCTGGTAGATGCCCACCTCGTCGTTGGCCCGCTTCTGCAGGTCCTCCGTCTGGGCGCGTTGCTGCTGGTCGGCGGTGCCACTGCTGGCAACCTGCTCGCAGGCCGTCAGGAGGGCGCAGGAGGCCGCCAGAGCGGCCATGGCGATGATCTTCATGGGTCAGGTCCTATTGGGCTGCAGCGAGGGCTGTACGAGCCTGCTGGACGCAGGCAAGGGCATCATTCGACAGGCCCCGGTCGCCCGAGTAGGCGGCGGCGTCGGTCAGGACGAAGCGGGCGAAGGCAAGGCGCTGGGGGCCGGTGTTCGACTGCATGTTGGCGCAGTCCTGAGCGATCCCGTTATTCGCGCCCTGCTGGCGGGCGATGCTGTTCTGGTAGACCTGTCTTTCAGTCTCCTTCTGGTAAGTGGCCATGGGCCGGGAGGTGACGAGGCTGAACCAACTCAGCCCCCACGCGGCGAGGAGGGCGACAGCGATGACCCCGAGGGTCACCGCCAGCCCGATCAATATGTCTTTCACTCAGTTCTCCTCTGGCAGATCGGGCCGACGCTCGGCCTCGATTTCGGAATTGGTCAGGGTGACGTAGATGCTGGCCTGATCGTCCAGCGGCTTGAGGTAGTGGTAGCTGCCCGGACGGCGGGGCTCGCGGCGCTCAGCGTCACGGTCGTAGCTGTCAGTGACCTGCGGCGCGTCGGCCAGCAGGATCATGATCTCGGCGGCCTTCTTGGGCGTCAGGGCGAACTTGACGTAGCCGAGGGTGAGGATGGCGGTGGTGGTCATGGGTCGATCTCCGATAAGGTAAGGGGATGGGGGCCGAAGCCCCCGTTGGGGTAATCAGGCGGCGATGCGCGAGGCCTTGAGGACCGTGCGCAGGGTGAAGACGGCCGTATCGGCCTTGCGGAAGGCATCCACGTCGATGCCAGCGGCCTTGAGGGCCTTCTCGTCGATGCCGCCCTTGCGGGTGGTGACCGACTGCTCGGCGATCCACTCGTCGCCGACGAGGCAGGAGCCGTCGCCGATGGCGCGGCTGATCTCGGTCTTGAGCAGGGCTTCATGCTCCTGCAGGGCCTTGATCTGGGCGCGGATGGCGACGAGTTGATCGACGGGGTGGGCGTTGGTGGTCATGGTTCGATCTCCGATAAGGTTGAACAAAATTAAACTTCGCCGCGTTTTTGCAGGCGCTTAAATGTAGACGTGTTCTTCCGAACCCAAACATTCTGGAAGTTATTACCAGTCCACAAAACCCAGCGCACCGGATGAGGAGGCAGTACGCCCAAGGGAAGGGTCACGGTCTGAGGCTGATTGGCCATGGTTCGATCTCCGATAAAGCCGGGAGCGGTGCGCCCCCGATGTGGTGGGTTATCTCATAGGGCCTTAGACCCTGTCAACAACTATTTTCGTGTGAACGTAGAAGAGGAATGCATCTTTTTCGGACGCTCATACATCACCCTGCGATGAGTTTCGCAGTAGGTATGGCCGTCCGTCCCGCCGCCGCAGTAGGCGGTGTCTGCGCCCTTGCCTGAAACCGGATAGGCGCACTGGATGCCGTAGCGCAGGTCCATGAGGCTCATGCCGCCCACAGGCGGCTTCGGGAGGGGTCTGGGGGGCAGGGGCACGACATTGTCCTTGATGGCCGCAGGCGGGCTCCTGACGGGCTTGGCGCGGGGCTTGGGTGGGCTGGGTGGCCGGGCGTAAAAGATACGGGCCATCGTCGGCTGCTGCCGGGAGGCGCTGTTCAGCCCCATCCGGTGGACCTTGCCGATCACCGCATTGCGGGACTTTCCGATCAGTCGGCCGATCTGGTTGGAGGACTTCCCCTCCATCCAGAGTTTTTCAACCAGTCCCGTCAGTTCGTCTGTCCATGGGTCCTTAGTGGTAGGAAGATTTGTCATACATCACTCCGGCGGCCGCCGAGTAGCAGTGGGCGGCGTAGTTAAACAGGGCGGCGAGGCTGTCCGGGCTCATGTAGAGCGGGATGGACGTTTGCCCGTCCACCATGGCCCAGATGCGGACCAGCCCCACATCGCTGGGGAAGTCCGCGTACAGGTTGTCGCCGAGGTAGGCGGACAGGGTGGGCGCGTCAGTCATGCGACATTTCTCCCCTTGGCGTCCGCCAGAAGCTCGTCGATCCGCGTGGCGGCGTTCAGGGCGGCCTCTGCAGCCGCCATGGCCGCGTCTCGCAGGGTGGGCAGCTTGGCGATCAGTTCCGCCAGTTCAGCGGCCTTCTGCACGTCCGCCTCGTTGCCCGGCGGGCCGTAGGCGCGGTCGCGCTCCTCGGCCACCCACGCGCGGGGGACCTTCAGGGTTTGCGCGAGAACCTCGTCCGTGAAGCTGGCGGCGTAGCACTGGGACTGGACAATGTAGTGGGCATCCAGCGCGCCCAGAATGCGGCGTCGGTCGTCGCGGGTTGGCTGGCGGGGCGGGTCAGCAATGGTCACAGGGGTCTCCTTGACAGTGGGGGAGGCCGGGACAATCTCCGGCTTGGGGTGGGGCGGATTGTATTTCAGATACACCGCCCGCTTCTGCGCGGGCGTCAGGGCGGGCTTGGTCTTGGCCACCGCAATGTTGGCCACGACGGTCTCATCGTCCTTCGTGGTGATGGCCATGTCTTCAATCTCCTTGATCGGTTTGCTACGGCGCTTGGCGATGCACTTTGGGCAGGTCCCCCGGCCCTTCACGTCCATCTCCCAGCCCAGTTTGCGAAAGCCCTGAGCGACCAGTTCATCCGGCGCTCCGGTGAACTTGCCGTCCTTCCACCATTGGACCTTTTCGCACTCGCGGCAGGTGCCGATCCGGTAGTGGATGTGAGCGCCGTGCTCTTCCACCACCTTGTGGTCGAACACGGTGCAGCCGTACTTAGGGCCTGTCCTTTTGGCCATGCTCGATCTCCTCGATATGATTGAGGGCGCAGCGGTAGTGCGCGGGCCCCCACTTCCAGCAGCCGGGCCCATGCGTGCCCTGACGGCCAGCCAGCCACTGCTCGTAGTGCAGGGCCTGCTGAATACGTTTCAGTTCGCTCTTGAGGT
>Ga0208250_1000508_pt1 | contig 11265 bp, 3 predicted proteins | sample CryBogCBE18Aug09_FD_184557 | JGI IMG/M metagenome (GOLD analysis project Ga0208250, IMG submission 184557) | Freshwater microbial communities from Crystal Bog, Wisconsin, USA - CBE18Aug09 (SPAdes) (version 2) | ecosystem: Environmental > Aquatic > Freshwater > Lake | place: Crystal Bog... | reverse complement strand
GGGGTGCTGACGGAACCGGATACTGGTTGTTTCCGGAACTGCGGCATGCTCTCCAACAGCAGAAAAGTAGGAGCAGACTGAGGACGGCTCCTCCAAGCATGGCTCCTGGTGTGGTGAAGATCCAATGGGTGAGTGGTTCCTCCTTGGCCTCCTTTGTCATCGTTTCCAACTCGTTGATCAGAATATCGGCGTCGAATCTGCCGGCGATCCGTTCCCGGAGTCGATCGATCGCTTTTGTGACCTTGTCGTTTTCTGGTTGTTGGAAAAGCTGGCCCAGAGTCCAGGTCCAGTCGAGCCATTTGGAGTGGATCTCCAGTTCCTCGCTGTCGTCTGCCGTGATGATGTGGTCCATGGTCCGGACGTAGCAGCTGGGGTTGACTCGGACTGTTTGGCCTGAGGAGATCTGGATGGCTGAAATAGACTTCGCTTTTGGACAGACGTGATTGGTATTGATCTTCCCGAGGGAATATACCACGTACGTGTTGCTGTCCAAACGGAAGATCTTTTCTTGGGCCCCGCCGATGGAGAACTTGCACCGGTCCTGAATGTCCTTGGCGTTGGCGAGGTACAAGGCTCCGAGGCAGGTTTTGGTCAGATCTGTCAGGAGGACATTCCTCCCTTTGCAAAAATAGGTTTCCCCCATCTTGTTGCACGTTTGTAAATCGGAGGATGAGATGATTTGATAAGATTGCGAGTGACCGACCGCAATCATGTTATCGTTGCCGACCTCTGGAGTGACGGAGACGTTGCCGGAAAAGTTGAAGTGTACCGGCAAGGGAATGAATTCATAGAGTTGCATCAGGTTTTGAGGTGCAACTAACGGTACGTGCATCACAAGGACGAAAATTTTCTCGTCAGGTTTGTACACGTAAGAAGTCTCCACCAGAAAAAGATCAGAAGGTTGGTGGATGAATGACATTAATTCGCTATTTGCGGCAATTTCGTTGACGTATTTCACAATCTCCAAAAGGGCTTCATGGTGGAGTGCCCCTGGTGAGAGCTTATTGTTGTAAGCAGTGTGAATTAGTCGTTCAGATATGGCAACGGCGGTGCCAAATTTTTGTTCCATGAAGTCTGTCATTTTTGCGAAATGCACTTTGTTCACTTTAAGCATTAATGCCACTTTGTCTGCGACGTCATCTAATTTTTGATCGACAGCCTTAAAATGTTTTTCGTGTAGGCTAGTGATATCGACGAGGTGGTCGATTCTTTTGTTGCTTGATGCGATTTGAGTTTCAAGTTTTGAAATTTTGGCGGAATTGAAAGTAGATAGTGTGAGTGCGGCCGTCGACATGCCTAGAGCGATGAGGTCTAGGAACCTTTTATCACGAGTAATGACTTCATTTTGTGGTAGCGCATCGAGAATGTCAATAAAGTCGTTAAGTTTGTCAGCAATGCAAGAGCGGCTGATTTCGGCAATTTCTTCCACCTGTGTACGGAATGGTTCAGGCCACAATTCGATGTAATTGTGGTATTGAAAGAAAATGTTGTCGGGTGTGGCAAGTAGTTGTGAGAAATTAAAAGGCACTCGAATGTGGATGAAATGAGTTGAGGCCGCGTATTTTCCGGACGGTCGAAAGAGTAGTTGTAGGTTTGGTGGTTCGACGAAGTTGGAGTCTAGCAGTGTCGGCGCCGGATCCGGCACTGCAATCGCTGGGTTTATTTTGAGGACCAAAAGTTCCAGGATGAAGAAGAAGTAGTAGCTGGCGACGAAGGTGCGGTAGCATGGGGTGTAGGTTTTGGAGAAAAAGCCCCTGGCGTTAGCTTTGTTACGGTGGCTTTGGCGGATTTGCGCACCGATTTGCGCATTGATTTGCATTTTGCTTTAATTTGTTGTGCTGCTTGTTGAAGGTCGGAATTTAGTTCTTGTGAAACTTGTTTAAACTCTTGGCCAAGGTGAAGAGCTCTGTAGTTTATTTTCTTTTTTCTTTCACGTAAGTTGTGTTGAATAGGTGACGGATCAGAGAGAGCGCGTTGCACAGCGGGTTGGAGTTGTGGTTGTTGGTTGAGTGCAGTCCAACTGTTGATGAAGCCTTGATAGTCAAAAGTCACTTTCGGCTTTGCACTGCAGGTAATCCAGTTGTGTCTGAATTCAGGGAGAGTGTCTTTTTCACCGGTTAAAAATTCGTAAATGTCACTGTTTTCAAAAAGATTCCACAATTTTTGTTCAGGAGGAGTGAGCTGGTCAAAGTTTAGATTCTGTCTGCCCAAAAGTTTGTTTGCAATGTGCAACAACGGTTCGCGAAGCGTTTCGTTAATTAAATTAATGTCATCACTGGCGTTAATTAAATTTTGATTGTTTGTCACTGAGTGGTCACTTTTTTCATTAATTAAATTGTTTTTGACGCGCAGAGCATTCTGGATTTTAATTAATTCGTTTGAATTAAATTCCTGGAAAGGAAAAACGTCGTTTTCACTGGAATGAGAGTTTGGATTAAAATGATGGCACTGCTGATGAATGCTATTTGATGCTTGAATGTCATTTTGCGCTTGGTTGCATTTTGCACACATTGATTGTTTGTTGATTAGCCAAGATTGGCGTTCCTTGATGAATTGTTTTGCAAAGTTGGGATCAAATAAAAGAGGATTGTCTGAGCACTCTTGTTCCCATTCACACATGGCACAGTGTTTTTTAGAAAGATCGCATAAGACATTAATGGCAAGCTGGGCAGCATTCTTGTGATCAATCAATTTTTTCATTGCTCGAGTCATTGGACCTGAAATTTTAGGTTCTGCGTTAAAATCCAATGTTTCTGGGATACTTTCACTGTCTTTTTGAGATTCACTTTTGTCAGAGAAAAACTTTTTGAGACGCATAACGTTAAGCACTTTAGATTTTCCGTTGGGCAGTAAAATTCTGGCATTAGTGTCATTAATTTCGGTAATTTTAGCTGGGCCAGACCATTTTGGCGTTAATTTTGGATTTTTGCCTAGTGGAGCAAAGTCTTCGTACCAAACAAGATCGTCAATGTTGAACGAATGTGGTAGAGCATGTTTGTCAAAATTGTTTTTAGAAACGTCCTGATTGGATTTAGCCACGTTCTTCGCAATGAATCTGATTTTTTGTAGAAGTTGGTACCGTTCAGCAGAGGTTGATTCGCCGTAGTGCACTCGCTGGATGTCTGGATTAGGGAAGGACGGCAGCCGAGGTTTTGCGCCGAAAAGAAGTTCGAAAGGCGTGGTCGCAATTGTCGAATGATAGCTCGTGTTGTATGAGAGCATCAATGCTGGCAGAAAATTTTCCCAGTCCAGCGTGGTGTCGTCAACGAACGAAGCTAGATATTTCTTGACTGTTTTGTTGAAAACTTCAACCTGCGCGTTGCACTGAGGATGGGCCGGAGACGTTTTAGTGTGTTCTACATTTAGAAGGTCAAAAAGTTCTCTAGATAGTTTGTTAACGAACTCTTTCCCGCCATCAGTGTGAATTTGCGCTGGGATGCCGAATTTACAAAACCATTCGGAAAAAATGGCTTTTGCCACAGTTTCCGCTTCTTTATTTTCAATGGCCGTGACGAGTGCGTATTTTGTGAAGGCGTCGGTTACGCATAAGATGTATTTGTGCTGGCGTCCGGCGGCCAACATTGGGCCGAAGAGGTCCGCGTGAATGCGGATGTTGGGTTGGTCCGGCGTTGGAAGTGGGTGTAACGGTGGTGGCTTGTCGGTGGAGGATTTTCGCTGCTGGCATCGAAGGCAGGTTTTGGTATGGCGGAGAACATCGGAGTAAATTCGAGGCCAGTAGTAAGACGAAGTTAGACGGATGTATGTTTTGAGTGCAGCATTGTGACCTCCGAACTGGTGATTATGAGCCTCGCATAGTGCCATTTTGCGGAATTTTTCGGGCAGGTATAATGCTGTTCTTGGGTATTTGTAATCATCGAGGCGGATCCACACAATTCTGTTTGCATCTTGAAAAAGTTTGACCGCCAGGTTTTGTAAATAATTACCATCCGCCTTTGTGACATTGGCTGGCCACTCGCCTTTCGTTCTGAAATGATTCATTTTTTGCAAGTCTGGATCGGCTTTTTGCAAGTCAATGAGTTCCGGTTGGAACGGGTCAAAGCACTGAGTGATATCGGCGAGGTGATTGGGATCAGCAGATGGCAGCCTGGATAGATAATCTGCCGGCATAATTTCACCCTTTTTGTATTGAATGACAAAGTCATGTTCGAGTAGAGCCGATTGCAGTCTGTTCATTGTTTTTGTGTGCAAATGACCCAATTTTTCAAGAGGTTTGTGATCCGTGTACAGGATGAATTGTTTGCCTTTAAGGTATTCGTTAAAAGTGTCCATTCCCCACACGGCAGCTGCGGATTCTAGTAGGAAAGGTGAATAATTTTTTTCATGGTCTTTGAGTTGGCGAGAGGCATAGGAGATGGCGTAGAAGTTATCAAATTTATCTTTTTGTGTCAAGATGGCACCAAGGCCGCCGGCTATGTCAGCTGTGCCGGTGGCTGCATCAGTTATAAGTGCATATTGTCTGTCAGCACGTGGAAAGGCCATGACTGGTTCGGATACGAGAGAATTTTTGAGGATGCAGAAAGCATCCATGGCCTCCTTTGGTAATGGGCCTCCTTTGTAGCCAGAATCTTTGCGAGTTAGCCTGAAGAGTGGAGCGGCAATGATTGCAAAGTTTTTGATATGTGTCCTGAAAAAATTGCACAGCCCCACAAAAGAACGAATAGTTTTGACATCTGTGGGTGGTTTTGCGTCCTTAATGGCTTTTAATTTGTTTTTGCCTGGTTTGATACCTGCGGGAGTTAGCGTAAAACCAAGATAGGACACTTCTTTATTGCCGAAAAAACACTTGTCCAGGTTTATTTTCAAATTGTTTGTTTGTAGTCTGTCCAGAACCTGATCAAGCACTTTAAGATGATCTTCATGATTTTGTGTGTGCACTAGTAAATCATCGATATAGACGATGACATTGGCAATGTTTCTTAGCACTCCTTCCATTAAACGTTGAAAACTGGCCGGGCAGCCCAGTAATCCCATCGGCGACGTGATCCAATGGTATTGTCCTTGGCCCGGAATTGTGAAGGCCGTTAGGTGCTGTGACTTTTCGTCGAGTTGCATTTGCCAAAAACCTGACGTGAGGTCGAGAGTGGAAAAAATTGTTGAATTGGCTCTGCCAATGTCACCGATGCATTCCGTAATTTCTTTCATGGAATATTTATCGATGTGAGAATGGTTATTGAGTTCACGAAAGTCTTGGACCACTCGTAAGCCTTGGCCTTGTTTCTTTGGCACGCAAAAAATTGGTGAGTTGTATAGGGAATTGGAGCGTTTTACAACACCGAGTTTTAACCATTCTTCAAGGGATTGTTCAATAAAATTTTGATGAGCTTCAGGTATTTTAAATTGTTTGCGATAAACCGGGTTATTGTCTTTGAGATGGATTCTGTGTTTAAAGTTTGAGGCTAGGCCAAGGTCATATTTATTGACACTGATCGCTTTTTGGTGTTTGTACAAAATGTCAATGTACCTTTGTTTGTATGTGTTGGGCACATTCAGATTTGCTTTTGCGGCAATTTCTTCTTTAGACAGCTTTCTTTTTGGCACTTTTGGTAACTTTTTATCAATGTCGGTTAAAATCGCTGAAATCACAGAATCCTCTAGAGGTTGTAATTGCTCGGTTTCTCTGTCCATGAGAGCAAGAATGTCATTTCTGTCGATATTGACGTCATAGGGTGCACAATTGTCAATCACTATTTTGCAATTATTGTTTTTGTCCACTGTGACAATGGCTGGCATGCCAGATAGCATTGGGTTTTTGGGTGCAAAAATGCTGGCAATGAAATGTACGTTAGGTTCTGTTTTGCCTTTGTATTTGGCCGTGACAACTGTTGAAGCGAGGGCTGGAAGTACTTGTTCTTTTATGGCCACGATTTGATCTCCCTCAATACCGGCAATTTTTACTTGTCTGGTTTGCACATCGTAATGGAGCTTGTTTTTGTGCATAAAATCAATCCCAATAATGTTATCGGTCAAAGTATCCATTACGTTAATGTGGTGAGTAAATTTTTTACCCTTTATGAACACATCAATTTCGTAAATGCCTAGTGAATGCATTTTGTCGCCGGAGGCGGCAGTACAGTGTTGTGAGCTCTGTACTTTGCAAGGTTTTTTGTGAGGGAAAGCAGCATTAAATGAAGCTTTTGTCATACAGGTAATTGATGCTCCTGTATCGAATAGCCAGGAAAAGGTTTGCCCTCCAACTTTTGCTGTAAGTCTAGGTCTTATTTTGTCCCCATTAAAAGGTGTCATTCGATCAAAAAATTTATTGCACGTTGCGATGGAAATTGTACACAAATTTAAGATTAATTGTGGAATGACGTTTGGAACGTTCATGAGGGGTGCCATGACGCTCTTTAATGAAAAACCGATTCAATTGCATTGGGATTGCTGTTTTGTTGCACGGTATTGGGGTTATCGTTAGTAGAGTTCACTTTTGGCCAGTATAGCTTTCCACTGTTTGTGACACAAGGCTTATTGTCTTTAATTCTTTTACGGCATTCTTCTTGGCTGTGATTTAAAATTTTGCAGTATGCACAGAATTTACCGTTTCCGGAGTTGCTGGATTTGGGCTGATTGGATTGGTTGTAGTTCTGATAGTTCTGCCTGTTGCCGTTGTTGTAATTGGACCTGTTGTTCTGACCTCTTGAGCGATTGTTGCCCCTGTTGGAGTTCGATTGAAACGCTCGATTTTGCGGCCTCTGTTGCGGTCTGAAAGCCGCGACGTCCTGTTCGTCGTTTTGCACGCTGTCGGACTCCTCGTTGACGACGTTAACGGTGTTGGGCTTTTTGTCCATCTCCATTCGGTGATCGGTGAAGTACACTTTGTATGCGTCTTCTACCGTCAATCTGGTTTGATCCTTGTGGGAAAGGAGTCGACGGACGTTTTCAGGAGCAGCCGCTTTGAACATCTGGGTGAACATGAAATTGGCGAAGTTGTCGACGTTGTCGTTGATGGCCTTAGTGAGTGAAGCGTCTGAATAGCCTCCTCCGGCTTCTTGAGCAGGTCTGTCTGGTTTGACACGGTAGGAAGCGTAGTTTTCCTTGAGGACGAAAATGAGTTCCTCCAATCGTGAGAAAAACATTCTGGGATTTTCACCAGGTCTGTGTGATAGTTTGGCAAGGCCATCGATGATGAGTTTGTCATCAGAAAATGCAGCGAATTCTGTTTTGAACATTGGCCTGATACGGGTCCATGTTTTTTGTGCCGGCGTTAGTTGAAGATGGCGGACGACTGAGCTCAACCATTTGTCAGCCTGACCGCGAAGAGCGAGCCGGAAGTACGAGAACGTCGTGATGTCGTTCCATTCGTTGGTGATTTGACATTCGTCGATGCGGGCCATGAATTCGAGAGCAGTGACGGTGTCCTTTGCCGGGTCCCCAAAGAAGTCCGGAAGCTTGACGACCTCCGTTTTCATGGTGACATTGGTGTTGGCCTGAATTTGTCTGGCCAGGTCAGCTGCGTCATTGTTGCCTTGGATCGCTGGTTGGATGGGTTGAATTTGTTGCTGGTTAAGAACTTGTTGTTGGTCCATGATGTGTGTTTGAAGTTATCCTGTTTGGAGCGTAGTTGAGCGTGAGCGGATGAAGGTCTTGGTTTTGGAGTTTTTGTAGAAAAAGTCTCTTCGTTTCACTTTAAAGTTAGTGCAGGAAGCGTGATTCGAAAACCAGTGCTGTACACCAATATAGTAAAACGAGTTTCTTGGTTCAGATCAAGTTTATTACTGAGGATTAATAACAAACACACATACAAATATTAAATCTTAATTAAAACTATTTTAATAGAAAAGTATATACAACAGAGAAGATGAACAAGCTAAGCGCAGCTTGGCTTGGGTTTGATGGAGACAGGCTCTATCTTAATTAATGAAAGTGTAAACACTTACAAAACGTCGGACAGGGTGTCTCAGAAGATTTGAAGCGTAACGCTTTAGTTTTGAGAGGGGTAAAGAGAATTCGTAGAAGTATATATAGATAACGAAGTTTATTCGTTATCCTATATCTCTCCCGTTGTTTGGGGGGTTTAGAGAGAGATGAGCTTAAACTAAAAACCTTATAGCTAAAATGTAAATACATGTACAATGATCAGATTAATGAAATGGGTCATGTCTTCTGGTTGGTTCCACCGTTCGGTTGACGATCACAGTAGGAGCCGGGGGTGCTGACGGAACCGGATACTGGTTGTTTCCGGAACTGCGGCATGCTCTCCAACAGCAGAAAAGTAGGAGCAGACTGAGGACGGCTCCTCCAAGCATGGCTCCTGGTGTGGTGAAGATCCAATGAGTGAGCGGTTCCTCCTTGGCCTCCTTGGTCATTGTTTCCAACTCGTTGATCAGAATATCGGCGTCGAATCTGCCGGAGATTCGCTCCCGGAGCCGGTCGATCGCTTTCGTGACCTTTTCGTTCTCTGGCTGTTGGAAGAGTTGTCCCAAAGTCCAGGTCCAGTCGAGCCATTTGGAGTGGATCTCCAGTTCCTCGCTGTCGTCGGCCGTGATGATGTGATCCATGGTCCGAACGTAGCAGCTGGGGTTGACTCGGACTGTTTGCCCTGAAGAGATCTGAATGGCCGAAATAGACTTCGCTTTTGGACAGACGTGATTGGTATTGATCTTCCCGAGGGAATATACCACATACGTATTGCTGTCCAAACGGAAGATCTTTTCCTGGGCCCCGCCGATGGAGAATTTGCACCGGTCCTGAATGTCCTTGGCGTTGGCGAGGTACAAGGCTCCGAGGCACGTCTTTGTTAAGTCTGTCAGGAGGACATTCCTTCCTTTGCAAAAATAGGTGTCCCCCATCTTGTTGCAGGTTTGCAGGTCGGAGGAGGAAATGATTTGGTATGATTGCGAGTGACCGACTGCAATCATGTTGTCGTTGCCGACCTCTGGAGTGACGGAGACGTTGCCGGAAAAGTTGAAGTGCACCGGCAGTGGGATGAATTCATGCAGTTGCATCAGGTTTTGAGGCGCAACTAATGGAACGTGCATAACGAGGACGAACAGTTTCTCATCGGGTTTGTACACGTAAGAAGTTTCCACCAGAAAAAGATCCGAAGGTTGGTGGATAAATGACAGTAATTCGCTATTTTCAGCAATTTTGTTGACGTATTTGACGATTTCTAGAAGGGCCTCGTGGTGGAGTGCCCCTGGTGCCAGCTTGTTGTTATAGGCCGTGTGAATGAGGCGCTCCGAAATGGCGACGGCTGTGCCAAACTTTTGTTCCATGAAGTCTGTCATTTTGGCAAAGTGCACTTTGTTCACTTTTAGCATTAATGCTACTTTGTCAGCGACGTCGTCTAATTTTTGGTCAACAGCCTTAAAATGTTTTTCGTGTAGACTTGTGATATCGACGAGATGGTCGATTCTTTTATTGCTTGAAGCAATTTGGGTTTCAAGATTTGAAATTTTGGCGGAATTGAAAGTCGATAGCGTGAGTGCAGCCGCCGATACGCCTAGGGCAATTAGGTCTAGAAATCTTTTATCGCGAGTAATCACTTCATTTTGTGGTAGTGCATCAAGAATGTCAATAAAGTCTTTCACTTTGTCATCAATGCAGGAGCGGCTGATTTCCGCTATTTCTTCCACTTGCGTGCGGAAGGGTTCAGGCCACAATTCGATATAATTGTGGTATTGGAAAAAGATGTTGTCGGGTGTGGCCAGTAGTTGCGAAAAGTTGAATGGCACTCGAATGTGGATGAAATGAGTCGAGGCCGCGTATTTTCCGGACGGTCGAAATAGGAGTTGCAGATTAGCAGGTTCGACAAAATTTGAGTCGAGCAGTGTCGGCGCCGGATCCGGCACTGCATTGGCCGGATTTATTTTGAGGGCCAGAATTTCCAAGATGAAACAGAAGTAGTAGGAGGCGACGAAGGTGCGGTAGCAGGGGGTGTAGGCTTTGGAGAAAAAGCCCCTGGTGTTAATTTTGTCACGGTTGCTTTGGCTGAGTTGCGCACGGATTTGCGCATACTTTTGCATTTTGATTTAAAATGTTGCGTCGCTTGTTGAAGATCGGAATTAAGTTCTTGTGAAACTTGTCGTAACTCTTGCCCAAGATGAAGAGCTCTGTAGTTTATTTTCTTTTTCCTTTCACGTAGGTTGTGTTGAATAGGTGATGGATCAGAGAGTGCACGTTGCACAGTGGGTTGAAGTTGTGGTTGTTGGTTGAGTGCAGTCCAACTGTTTATGAAGCCTTGATAGTCAAAAGTCACTTTTGGCTTGGCACTGCAGGTGATCCAGTTATGTCTGAATTCTGGAAGAGTGTCTTTTTCACCGGTTAAAAATTCGTAAATGTCACTGTTCTCAAAAAGATTCCACAATTTTTGTTCAGGAGGAGTGAGCTGGTCGAAGTTCAGATTCTGTCTGCCCAAAAGTTTGTTTGCAATGTGCAACAACGGTTCGCGAAGCGTCTCGTTAATTAAAAAAATGTCATCATTGGCGTTAATTAAATTTTGATTGTCTGTCACTGAGTGTTCACTTTTTGAGTTAATTAAATTGTTTTTGGCGCGCAGAGCATTTTGAATTTTAATTAATTCCTTCGAATTGAATTCTTGGAAGGGAAAAGCGTCTTTGTCACTGATTTCATTGGAATCGAGATTAAAATGATGGCATTGCTGATTAATGTTTGCCGTTTGAGCGTTTTGCGCTTGGTCATTGATCACATGCTGCCCTATTTGAATTTCGCACTTAGCACACGTTGCTTGTTTGTTGATTAGCCAAGATTGGCGTTCTTTGATGAATTGGCGAGCAAAGTTGGGATCAAATAAAAGAGGATTGTCTGAGCACTCTTGTTCCCATTCACACATGGCACAGTGTTTTTTAGAAAGATCGCATAAGACATTAATGGCAAGCTGGGCAGCATTCTTGTGATCAAGCAATTTTTTCATTGCGCGTGTCATTGGGCCTGAAATTTTAGGTTCTGCGTTAAAATCCAATGTTTCTGGAACAATTTCATTGTCATTTTGAGATTCACTTTTGTCAGAGAAAAACTTTTTGAGACGCATAACGTTAAGCACTTTAGATTTTCCGTTGGGCAGTAAAATTCTGGCATTAGTGTCATTAAGTTCGGTAATTTTAGCTGGGCCAGACCATTTTGGCGTTAATTTTGGATTTTTGCCTAGTGGGGCAAAGTCCTCGTACCAAACAAGATCGTCAATGTTGAACGAATGTGGTAGAGCATGTTTGTCAAAATTGTCTTTAGAAACGTCCTGATTGGATTTAGCCACGTTCTTTGCAATGAATCTGATTTTTTGTAGAA
>Ga0208250_1000496_pt1 | contig 11437 bp, 10 predicted proteins | sample CryBogCBE18Aug09_FD_184557 | JGI IMG/M metagenome (GOLD analysis project Ga0208250, IMG submission 184557) | Freshwater microbial communities from Crystal Bog, Wisconsin, USA - CBE18Aug09 (SPAdes) (version 2) | ecosystem: Environmental > Aquatic > Freshwater > Lake | place: Crystal Bog... | reverse complement strand
CTGCATTGGCGGCGAGGTAGTCGAACAGTTTCAGTGCTGTTCCCTGAGCGTTCTCCGGCAACTCGGTCTGCCCGGCTTCTTCACCAGTCTGGCCGACGATGAACGGCATAATGACGGTCTTGGCACCAGAGCCGTAAAAGTGGCAGTCCCTAACCGGGGCGTTCATTGTTTCGCCCACCAGCGATGCCAAGTACTCCTGCGCTGCCAAGATTTCAGCAGGGTAGAGCCTGCCGGTCTTGTTGCCAACCCAGTCCTTCATCGTCTTGATGATGCCACCAGAGCCATCGGCAAACCGGACGTAGGTGAAACCGTCGTTCTGGTTCCCCTTGAAGCGACCTTCCAAAGGCTCCGTTCCGATTACGTCAGTGTTGGTGAATTTAACAAAGTTCGGTTGGAACGTCACTAGACCATCCTGTCGTACATCTTCTTCGCAGTTGGGTCGTTGCCAGTGACAAAGGGGAACGCCTTTTCCATTACTCCGACGCACTTATCAACAGCATCTTTTTCAAAGGTGGTGTTGTTCTTGGCTGCCTGCAAATCCTTCAGGCCGGTGTACATCTGGGTCAACCTATCGGAGTTTATGCGCTTCAACACAGCAAATTGCACAAGGTCGGAGGACTGTGGTGGAAAAGGCTCGTGACGGGCGTTTCCCAAGCAAAGCGAGTGGTCAATCGCTACGACTTGGCTATCCTGAGTGACCCAGTTGCGGGGGGTCAGATTGGTGTACATAAAGTTTCCAAAATGACGGTCACCGTTGCCAATCAACTTGTCGAAAAAGTACATTTCGTTTCGCTGCTGGTTGCACTCCGATGAAACATTGTCTGCTCCACGACTGTCAAATGCTGTTTCACCCTTGATGAGGGGCATCACAATCTTCTTCGGCTCACCCGGAACCGGCTCAGCCTTGGCAATTGAAATACCCATCGCTGCGCCGATTTTTCCAGCAGCGACTTCGGCCTTAGCAAGTTGTTTTGGGGAATTTTTTCCCCATTCTGCTAGACCCTTCACCACACCGGCACTGCCATCCTTCATCGTGACGAGTTGCAGTCCAGTGTTCTGCGCTCCACCCTTGGAACCTAACTTCTTGTCGTAGGAAGCAATTTCGTTGGTGGCCAGAACCTTGGGGCCGGGTTCATTCCAGTCCTTGACGGCTGGCTTCAGGGATTGCTGAGGCTCAGGGAGTTTTACTGGCGGTGGAGTTGGCTTTGGTGTTTCGGGGCGTGGTGGGGTAGGAGCCGGGGGCTTGGGGGCTGCAACACGGCGTGGGGCTGGTGCTGGCTTTGGCGCGGCTGCCCTGCGCTGACCGGCAGGCTTCGGCTTCGCTGCTGGTCGGGGCTTTCCACCACCTGCATTGAACTTTCCTGAACCGTTAATCCACTGATTGCCGTGGAATTCGTGACCTACAACGTCACCTTTAAGGATTTCGAGAATTTGTCGGAAGTTCATACCATTTCACCCATTTAAAGACTACTTGATGATTTTGGGGAAAGCCTGCTCCAGTGTTGCTTGCATTACCTTGACTTTTGGAAGTTCCTCTTGGTTCAGGGTTCCACCACTGATGAGAGACTTCAGGGACTTGTTGATTTGGTTCAATCGGGACGGCTTAATGCTGTACTGGGTCACAACGCTTTGGAGTTCTCGTGAACTTGGTGGAAACAAGGAACGGAACGCCAGCGAATGGTCAATGCCGACCAGTTTGGAATCTGGGGTGATTGCGTCGGCAATGGTCAATCCCTGCTTCAGGCGAACGGTTTGGGAGCCGTCTTTCTTTGTGAACGGCTCAAAGGCAGTCGGGTTGGTGTTCGTGACCATCACGTTCTCGCAGTGTCGGTCACCGTTGCCGACCATTGTGTCGAACAGGCGCATTTCACCAAGGGCTGCACGGAATTGGGGCGGGTACCCGTCGGGGTCGCCAGTGCCGGGGTTAAAGTTCTCTTTCCGCATCATTGCCATCGGCCCGCAGCAAGTTGCCCACGTCTCGCCCTGCACCCACGGCTGGATTACAGCATCCTTTTGGCCGGGAACGCCGATACAGTCACGAATAGGCGCACCGATAGCCTGTCCGATTTTGGATGACAGCACTTCGGCTTTCGCCATTTCTTCTGCTGGAATCCCGTTCCATTGCCCGATGGTCTTCGCTACACCCTTGGAGCCGTCATCGAAGGTGACTTTGCCCATCTTGATTTGCTGCGCTCCACCGAGATGCAGAGATTCATCGTTGTTCTGTATCTTTTCACTGGTGAAGGGTAAGAATCCCTTGCCCGGCTTAAAGGGTGGCTCTTTGGCTTCCTTTGGTGATGGGGCGTAGTCGGCAGGCGTTGATGTCGGCTGCTTCTGAGCATTGAGGTGGTTGTTGATGATGGACAACAACACGCTGTTCAGGTCACGCTGCTTTGGATTCTTCGCTGCTGGCTTCTGAGGGGCAGGGCGTGGGGCTGGTTGCTTCTTTGGGGCTGCTGGCTGACGAACTGCTGCCTTGGGCTTCTTTCCACCACCACGGGGTTTGTTGCCCTTGACGTTGAACCCACCGGCTTCGTTGACCCACTGATTACCGTGAAAGTCGTGTCCGGGTACATCACCTTTCAGAATTGTGGTGATGCTTCTCCAGTCCATTAGTCAACTGTCCACGTCGTAGGCTCGTCGGTGGCGAACATCAGTCCGTTGCTCCAACCGTTCAGGTAGTCGTAGATTTCACTGTCCGTGAAGTTGTCCATCCCGTCGTTGGCTGCACGGTCACGGATGGCCTGCACCATATTGGCTGCGGTTCCCTCATCGGCAGTCAGAACGCCGTTTTCCAGCGTGGCAGTCCCGTAGCAACCGTTTTCGGGCATCGAAACGTTGTAGAAGTAGAGCATCTTGGCTTCGGGAGCCGGGGTTGCGTCTTTCTTCAGGTTGGTGAAAATGTCTCTAGCCTTCATCGCTGCTCCTATTTGACGTAGTTCTTCGGTGACTGGCCGAACCCAAGGTAAAGGCTACCAGTCGGGGTTGGAGGTGGTGATACTGGCTTCTGGCCGTTCACGAGTTGCCAACGGTTGTCAATGGGGCGTGAGCAGGTAGAGCAGACGTACACCGGCGCACCGGTCACGAACTGGCCGTTGAACGAACCGTCTGCGTTTCTACCAATCCACTGCTCTGGCACCCTGACAGTGTTCTGATGCCCTGAAGCGCAGTGAGCCGTAAAGAGGGCGTTGTAAGGGTCGAATCGAACGATTCCACCTTTGGAATGTTGGTTGCCTCGGAAGACGTGACCCTGCAAGTCCCCCTTGAAGAACAAGTACTCGGAAAGGAGCGTCGAAGTGATGAAGTCCAGTGCCTTCTTGGTTGCCGTCGGCTTCCCTTGCCCTTGGTTCTCGGCGTTGTTGGCGTTAGCCCACTGGGTGGTGAGTTTCAACGCTTCGCCGTGGTTCACCGACAGTCGGTAGACAGGCATCTTGGCTCCGTTGTGGAAGTGGATGCCAACTGCTGCTGCCCAAGTGTGGTGACCGTCAAGGACGTAGCCATCTTTGGAAATGAGAATCCTCATCTTGTCCGGGATGGCACTGTCCTTGAAAGACCGGAAGATGGCAGCAGATTTCACTGCAAACACTTCCTTCTGCACGGGCTTCAAGGTAGTTGGGTCAACGTCTTCCTTGGTTGCCGTCACGCCGTTGTTCTTCTCCAAGTCGCTGAGGAACTGTGGGCGTTGTTCGGTTTCCACCTGAGGCATATCCACTCGTGCGATGCCCAGACCGTCCTTGCCCATCAACCGTGTTCCGTCAATGCGAAGTTCCGTAATGTCGGACTTCAGGAACTCGTGGCCGATTCCACCCTTCATCCCCTCAAAAAAAGTTTCCAAGTTCTTCTCGTCAATGACGGGTTGCTTCCCGTCGTTCAGGCTTTTCAGCACTTTGACGGCAAACTGCCTTCTGTCTTCCCTTGTATCGCCCTTTGGAGTGAGAACTCGTTCTCCCAAGTCTTGGCTCGTGGGGTTTGGCTTCACGCCTTCCAGTGGTGATTTATTGTCCGGGGCAGTGTTGCCTTCGCCACCTGTCCACTGATTCCCACGAAAGGGGTGGCCGGGGTCATCTCCCTTAGTGAGAGCGAGTTGGCCCGTGTTGGTGCTGATGAAGTCCTTGTTTCGTTCCCACGACTTGTCGGCCTGTGCGCTGGCTGCTGCTGCCTTCGCTGCTGATGCTGGAACAATTTTGAAGTTTTTCCCAGCCCGCAGGTACTTTTCGATAGCATCTGCCGTTGCTGAATTGGCTGAGTAGGCCCGCCACTGGTCACTGGCGAGCGACGAGAGGAACCTAGCCTTGTCGCTTTGCAAGCCTTCTGGGACGTTATGGATGGATGAGACGATTTGCTTCCAACGGTCTTGGTGAATGTCGGCAATGTCTCTGGCTTCGTTGATGAGTGGGCCTGCCGATGCCGGGTCAATGTAGGTCTTCTTGCTCAGTTTGGAAGACAACTTTTCAGCACGGCCTGACGCTTCTCCACCCGTGAACTGATTTCCGTGGAAGATGTGTCCGAGGAAGTCGCCCTTTTGGATTTCACTGCCCACAACCGACTTGGCCCACGAGTAGCCAGCATCGCCACCCCACGCATACCACGCCACCTTGCCGGGGCTTGGCTCATCCCAGTGTGGTGAATCCTTGTCGCCCTGATGACGGTCAAAATAGGCCTTCATACGCTTCAGGGTGTCCATAGACACAGCGTGGCCGTTGGCGAGGTCTGAGGCTCGTTTACGGCCCACTGAGGTGAATCCGTCGCCAGCCTTTCCATCCTTCATCCACGCCAAAGCCTTCTTCGCTGCTTCTTGAACGCCCTTTGGAGGGGTAAAGGATTCTGACTTTGCTACAGGCTTCCTGTAGGTTCCACCACGACGCTTGTACTCTTGGACAACCCAGCCGTTTGCGACTGCTGATGGGTAGACATCGAACTTCTTCTTTGCGTCTGCCTTGACCCGGCTGTAGAGTTTCTTGTTCGCTGGCTCGCCCTTGCGGTCAGAAATGATGCCCGTGTAGTCGGTATCGTCATCGGCTTTGGAGATTTCACTTTCGGCGTGGCCTGCTGGCTCCCCGGTTGCTCCAATATGACGCAGTTGGCAAAAGCCTTCGGGGTTGTCAATATACTTTCCAGCAATAGCGACGCATTGCTCAAAGTCTCCGGGCTGGCCCCAGTCAATCTGGCCATCAGCACCGTCTTCGTACCAGTCAATTAAGCCAGAAGCATCTCCGGCCTTGTGGATTTCAAATGTACGAGCGAACTTGACCCACGAAAGAATTTGACCATCGGAAGACATAAGTTCTCCTAGAAATAGCAAGTGCCACTACTTTATCCCAGACTTCGGGATTTCAGTAGTGGCACTGCTACGACAATGTGTGGATTTACTGGCCAGCAGCCTTGCGACTTGCGAGGTCGGCTTGGTACGCAGCACCAGCCTTCAGGTCAGTACGGATGCGGTCAGCCTCGCCGTAGTGGAAGCCTTGGGACTGGACACCGGCAGGCATATTCTTGCCCGACTTCACGTCCGGGTGGTCAGCGTGTTCCTTCAGAACCGTGCTGATTCCGTAGTGTGCGCCAGCACCCTTTTCAAAGTGGCCCTTGGATTCCAAGAACTTGGCAGCAGCAGCAGCGTGTTGGCCAGCAGCCTTCAGCGCACGACCATCGGCCATTGCCTTGACACCGTTAGCGAGGTGGCCTTCGGCAGCCTTGGCGTAGCGAGCCATCTTGGACTTCCAGCCTTCCTTGATGCCACGAGCAGAGGTGGAAACGCCACCGGTGTACTGGTTGCCGTTGAACGGGTGACCGGGCTGTGCGCCAGAACCCTCGCCACCCTTGGTGAAGATGTAGTTCTGGTAGGCAGCCGACTTTTGGAAGTCACGGGTAAGCAACGCCTCGGTGCTGAAAGCGTTCTTCATCATCGGGTGTTCCGGGTTGTCCGGGTAGTCGTAAATCGAACCCAGAACCATTTCGTCAGAGACGGCAGCAGCGCCCTTGCAGGTGGGGCAAGATTCCTCGCCGTGCCCCATACAGGATGGGCAGAGGTTCCTCAGCGCAGCCGGGACTGCTTCGTTGTAAGTATCGGCCATCGCCGCGTCCTTTCGGAGTGATTTGGTGGTGGAATCTGACCAAGATTCGGGAAGTTGGTCAGTCGCATTCAGGGCCTTTGCCTGTGCGATGATGTGCGCCTTGACCGCATCTGGGTTCTTGGCACGACCATACGACGAGATGGCGTTCTTCAGGTCGCCAACCGTCTTGATTGGGTAGGAGCCGTCGGGCATAGCCTTACCCTTTTCAGCGAGGTCTTGACGCTCCGTGTCCGAAACTTCACGCTTGGCGATGTCACGAAGACCTTCCAAAGCAGACTTGACGAGCGACAGTTCGTCAACAGCCTTTTCAGCAGCCTTGTCAGCGTCACGGTAGCCAGCGAGCGTGTTGTTGTAAATTGAGCGCAGTTCTTCGCGGTTCGATGCGCCCTTCTCAACGGCAGTGAAGTAGGCGATTTCAGCGGCCTTCATCTGCTCGGTGGCCTTCACAAGACGGAAGTTGGCGTTGTCAACTGCTGAAAGAGCCTCAACTTCCATACGGGCAGCCTTGGCAATCTGGTCGCCAGCGATGCGCCCAGCCACCTCGTCACGGCCCTTTTGGTAAAAGGTCACAACGTCTGGCGTGGTGTTTGGAACTTGAATCATACGAGAAATCCTTTCGCGTCTTTAGAAAGACTACACCGAGAATTGGAAATACTTACTAGCCTTCTTCGTGCAGTATGTCGTGGAGGGGGTGGTCTTTCGGAAGACCGCCTGCGTACTTGTTCCCTTGGAAAGCGTGACCCTGCGTAATGTCGGGGCTACCCGCACCACCACTACCAAGACCACTGGTGTGGTACGACGAATCAGGCCTGCTTGGTGAAACGTCCGGCGTACCCATTCGACCCATTGGGCCTTCGGCGTGAGCAGACATACCGGGCTTGCTCGGCGTGGCATCAGGCGTACCCATCTGGGGCATTGGGCCTTCGGCGTGGCCGACCTTTCCACTACCTGCATCCGGGGTACCCTCACGGTATTGGCGGCCGGGGTCGTTGTAGCGACTGACCATTGCGGCCCAACGGTCACGTCCAGCATCGCCTTGACGGTGCAGTTCGGGGTTAGAAGTGGTGTTCGGGCCACTGCCGGAACCCTGCGTGTACTGGTTGCCGTGGAACTCGTGGCCAGCCATATCCTTGATGACATCGTAGCCAAAGGACTTCAAAATCCACTCTGCGATTTCTGCGTTGGAAACAGTCATTTCACTGCCCTTTCTTAGATTTCCGAAATGCCCACGGAAATCGTGGCGTTAGTTGCAATCCCGTTGATTTGTCCACTGAACTGATTGGAAAACCAACTGGAACTTGGTTGTACTCCGATTCCAGCACCCGTGGCTGCCGTGCCACCGAGAGAGAGCCAGAGAATGTTGCCAGCCGTGCTGGAACCGTTTGTAATCCAAACGCCCTGACGTTGCTGGTTGGCGACCAAAAGCGTGGTTCCACCAGAAGCAGTAGAGCAAGAGACGCTACTGCCCGGTGTGTTTGCCCACAGCGAAGTTTGGTTTGGTGAAGTAGTGGCCATTTATTAGTACGTCACACGGCTATTTGCTCGTTGGCCTGCCTTCATCGTGTCTTCAGTCAGTGCAGCAGCAGCGTGGCTAGCAGCCTCGGCGTGGTCAAGTCGTGACTTCTCCCAAGCGCCGGGATGGACGGTGTTACTGAATGGCGCTGCGTCAATGTGGGCCTGTGCAGCAGCGAAATGGGCTTGTGCAGCAAGTTCGGCACCACGAATGCCATCTTTGACCATCTGGCTTGTGGCCGATGCTGGGTCAGCCTTGGCATCTTCGGCAGCCTTCAGGAGTTCTTTGCCAATAGCGATGTGTCTATCAAGAATACTCTGATGAATACTGGTCTGGGGAACGCCTGCTCGCTCATTAGCACGAATGTCACTTGCTGCCGTCGCTACATTGCGCGCATTTTGCCAAGGAGCGAGGTCGTTGGGGCCATCACCACGGCCACCGCCAGTGGCGTACTGGTTCCCCTCAAAAGGGTGGCCAGCCTGTGCGCCACTGCCGGGGCCACCCTTCGCCAGAAAGTAAGGTGCGCCACTGGGAAGTTGGATATCAGGAGTTTGCCATCCCAGTGCAGCAGTGGTTTGTGGGCCAGAAGCAGCGACAGTTGCCTTTGCAGCAGCGTTGCTCGCAGCAGAAACTTGGGAAGCGGTCGGCTTCTTCTCGTCAAGACCCAAGCGTCCACCCCACTCACCCTGAGCCTTTAGCACGGTTTCAGAAGCAGCGAGGTGCGCTGAAGAAGCCTTGTCGTGGAGTTGCGCTTCCTTTTCCATTTGCTTTGCCAGCGCAACGTTGCCCATCCCATTGAGGGCAACTGCATTGGCTTGCTCGTGAAGATATTTTGCCATCTTGTTGTGGTAGCCAGCGTGGTCAACGTGAGCCTGAGCGATGTCCTTTGCCGTGTATGGTGAAATGTTCCCTCGGTTCTTCGTGACGAACTGGGCCAGACGAGTTGCCGTGTCCTGTGCGCTACCTTGGGTGTATTGGTTCCCACGAAACTCGTGTCCCGGAAGGTCACCTTTGAGGATTTCAGTGAGTGACTTGCCGATTGGGTCAAGTGCGTCTGGGTGGAATGGGTTCTGGGTCATTTTTTGTCCTAACCGAGTGAGGCTTGGAGTTGCCAAGCCCATTTGTCGTGCATTTCGATTCGGCCAGCGAGGAAGTTTGCAATTCCCTGCTTACCAGTATTGCTAGCGATTTGGAACGCCGAGTTCAGGCTTTCCAGCACACCGTTGTTTACTGCGATGAGGTCGGTCACGAGCGTCGTGTGGTCGTAATCGGCAACCGGGATGTCCGACACCGAAGCGATTCCAGCAAGGTCAGTCAACCGGAAAGGGGCGAACACGCCGACCTTTCGGATGCTTTCACCAAGACCGTCAAGGCTTTCCCACACGTCGTTGTAGATTTCCTCAAACTTTGCGTGGTACTGGGGGAAGTCGGTGCCGACGATGTTCCAATGAAAAGCGTGGACGCGGTGATACATCACAGTGGCATCAGCGAGACAAGTCGCCAACGCCACCGGAAGTGTCACTGAGCCATCCTTTTCAACCAGCATTACTAAGCCGATTCTGCCTGCGGGATGGCACCGGAGATGGCAGCACTCATACGGTGTGCGCCGATTTCACTCTCGTTGTTCATTGCCGTGGTTGCAGCCTTGACTGCCTCACTGTGGCTCGCCTGAGCCTTCATTGCAAGAAGCGAGAGGGTGTGGGCATCAGCACCCGAACGGAGCGCAGAAGCGTAGGCACGAACGTCCTTGTTGGCGATTTCAGCAGCGTCGCCAGCGTGGTGGGCAGCAGCGTAGCCAGTCTTCGCAGTCTGGTGAAGCATCGGGTCTGCGCCGTTGGTGTTGAGCCGAGCAGCAGCCCAAGCGTAGTGACGAGCAGCAGTGTTGAAGTGGCGCATTGCGACACCGTGGCTACCACGCATCAACGCAGCCTGAGCAGCAGCCATATGTGACGATGCAGCGTCAAGGTGCTGACCGTGGCTCCACGACTTTTCGCCTTCTGGGTTGTCGTGGCTCCGAGACTGTGGGACACCACCGGTGGTGCCGTTGCCACGGAATGGGTGTCCCTCGTGTTCACCCGAACCGGGGCCACCCTTCGCCAGAACCAGCCATTCCTCAATTTGCGAATCGTAATCCGACATTTGGACTTCCTTTACTAAGTCGTGGTTGCAATAATGCTACCAATGGTTTTGCTTTTCAGTAGTTGTAGTGAGGTGCGCCACTGGGGAAGGACGAAGACACTGGAGCAAGCCCCGTGTCCCCTGCCAAATTGAGTGCTTGGTCAGTAGCCTCATTTGCGCCACGGCTTGCTCTAACGGCTGGGAAAGCGGCGTCAATACTTTCTTGACCAATTCCCTTTTCAGCAGTCACTTTGGCTGCTTCTTCGTGTGCCTGAGCCGCCTCTGCGTGAAGTTCAGCGGCGTGACGCAAAGAACTGGAGGTAATGGGGTGCTGGCTATCTAAGGCGTTTTGAGCAAGGTCGCGCAACTTGCTAGACATATCACGGTGTAGCGATGCTGCGATTTCGTGCTGTGCCGACACACTCTCTGGGTCGGCTTCGTCATCGTGCTGAAGATGCAAGTTGTTTGCAATCTTTAGGTGGTCGTTCGCACTGCGTGCTTCGGCATACTGATTACCGTGGAATTCGTGGCCGGGAACGTCTCCCTTTTGCACCTTGACTTCGCTCTTGATAACTCCAGTACGGCTACCTTCCAAACGCTGTGTGAGCAAACCTACAACGGCATCGTGAGAAGCAAGTTTCGCTTGGCTATCAGCAACATCTTGCTTTGCCTCATAACGCCCATCGCCAACTTCTTGTAAGGCGGAGGGGATGCGGTTTAGTTGAGCAAGATAGTCCTTACTCAACTGCAAATCCTGTTCCAATTCGCCTCTTTGAGCGTCAATGTGTTCCTCAACGCTTTTAGATGGGTCTTTCTCAATGCGTTGGGCTAACCGACCAGCCAACAAGTATCGCCGCTTGTTCTCTGCGGCGTTTTTACCACCACGCTTGTCGTATGCGGAAGCGATGCTTCGCAGTGCTGTGGATGCCGCGCCGTGGGTGTATTGGTTTCCGTGAAACTCGTGTCCAACGACATCGCCTTTGGAAACATTGGCTGCTTCCTCGGCTTTCACCTCGGTATACTTGGCTCGCATACGAGCGCAGTCGGCTTCTGACTTGCAGGGCGGGTCGCCGTGCATTGCGTGCCAATCGTCGTGGTCTTGGTCGTGACGGATGACATCAGCAAGACTTTCGCCCATACTCTTGGCAACGCCCGTGTCGAACGAGGTGCGGTTAAACGCTTGCTGCGACATCAAGAACGCACGGTGGGCTGCTCGCCACACCTTGTTCTCGGTATTCCACCTCGCCGGGAGAATCTGTCCGTGCTTCCCATCCCAGTGCTGGTCAACAACCACTGGGGCCATCATAAAAGCAACTCGCTGGGCATCCAAATGTGCGCCGTAGGCATCACCGTGGCCGGAAATGGCTTGGATGTAGCCAGTGGGGTTGGCTGCTTGGAGTTGCATTGCGAACTGACGGTGCTGTTCGGCCAAGTCCCCGTGCTTCTGGGCGAGAACGATGTAGTCCTCGTCAACAAGCGGAGGAACGCCGTTTTGGTGAAGCGTCGAATTCTCGTGGATGGCCACAATCATTCGGGCATCGTTCATCAGTTGCCCGGCTGCTGCAACGTAAGGATTGGAAGCGTCAAAGTTTTCCGGCAGTTGGGCGTTTGGGTAGAGCGAACCCAAGTCCTTGGCCACCTTCACCCAATTGTTCTCGCCAAGGATTTCACCAACAGACTTGTAAAACTCTGACATTTCGTTCCTACTTTCCGAGGGTGGGGAAGTTTTTCAAGG
>Ga0208250_1000493_pt1 | contig 11475 bp, 23 predicted proteins | sample CryBogCBE18Aug09_FD_184557 | JGI IMG/M metagenome (GOLD analysis project Ga0208250, IMG submission 184557) | Freshwater microbial communities from Crystal Bog, Wisconsin, USA - CBE18Aug09 (SPAdes) (version 2) | ecosystem: Environmental > Aquatic > Freshwater > Lake | place: Crystal Bog... | reverse complement strand
TGATTCTCTTTTGATCACGTTCGATGCGCTCGAACTCTTCGTCTTCAGGTGTTTTCATCTTTCTCTCCCATAACTCTTAATCCCAAAAATAAAAAAAATGCAAACCAGTAGTGATCATTCATAATCAAATAAATAATGGCAGCAATCAACACTAGATTTGTAATCAGTTGAAACCAATATGCGTTCATGTGTCCTCCTTCAATTCAGCAATAGAAAATCTACCTATCATTCGATACTGGGTCTTCCCTTCAAATGAATTATGTTTAGTAAGAAAAGGGGCTCTACGCACAAATAAAAATTTATGTTCAGCATCTTTGGCTAACTCTTGAAATCCCTTGGCAAATTGAATAAGAGCTTCTTCTTCTGTGTCTGAATAACCATGTTCTTGATCTTTTGGATTGCCTCCGATTAAGCAATGTTCCAAAAATTTAAGTGGGTATTCTTCTGCTTTTTTATCAGGCGTTCCAAAACCAAATAATATTGGATGATCGCTCATACTTCCTCCCATTCGTGTGTAATACATTCGTGCAGCAAGATGGCCTTGGCAAGCTCCATCATCCAAACTGCTTGTTCGTGAGTCATGTGTGATGACAAACGGCAAAGGTTGTTATCTTCATAAAATAGAACTAGAACGCTTTCATCTTTGTCGATTCTTTCAAGGGCATGGGACAACATGGTTGTTGCATCCCAGTTGTTTCTAAGATGGTGTATCTTTGGTTCTGTCATGTATTGCGTTCCTTCAGTTCGGCTTCTATGGCTCGATAAATATCTTTAATTTGAAAAGTTCCCATAAGCCGAATTTTTAACACTCTATGCAAATCATCAATTTCTTTGTCCGTCAGACCTATCCATTCACGCTCAGGATTTTCCATTTGGACAATCAATGAAGATTCTTTAAGCATCTGCCCCTTGAGCAGTCGGTTAACATCATCTTTGTTGAGATACAGGTTGTCGTGCCCCGCATTAAAAGTTCGTGTTAGTCTCATGTGTTGCGCTCCTTAAGTTCTTTTTCCAACAGCTTATCGTATTCATGGAATATGACGGCACATTTCAAGTAATTTTCCCAGTCCTCAAACATTTCAAACCAACCCATCATTGTTCTCAAATGGTACCGACCGGCAGACAATCGCAATATTAGTTCTTTGCGCTTCATGTATTGCGTTCCTTCAGCTTGAATTCAATGTATTGGATAAGTTTGGAAGTCGGTATGCGACCACTACCTTCTTCTTTGAACTCTACCCAACGCTCAACTTCATCACAATCCTCATCAGTCAGCCCTACCCATTCTTGTTTTGTATAAAGCGGTATGACTGGCTGCTCCCAATCTTTTGCCATCTCTTCATGGGCAGTCAACACCACTTGCCACTCAAGCCCCTTTTGGGGAACGAGTTCTTTCATCCATGCTATTGGTTTTCTCATGTGTTCTTCTCCTTCAGCTTGGCTTCAATGGCTTTGGCAAAAGACTTGGCATCGACCCCATCCCAAGGAATTTCATCGTCATCTTTCAGTCCTACCCATGTGCGTTGTGGTGTGGTGTAAAGGGGAGTAATGTCTTTGTTGATTACGGACTCTGTCGGTTTGAACTTTGAATACCGTTGCACCCACGGCGAAGTCTGTGTTCCATCATCATTCAGACAGCTTTGCCAATACATCCACGCCACAGGCTCATCTTTTGTTTCTAGTTGTTCTTTATAGGTAGATTTAGAGGCCATGTTTTGTGCATCCACCATATTACGCAGTTGTTGAGTCTTCTCTTTTTGTTCTGCCACAAACTCAGGGTTTGTTATTGCAGATGAACCCGATTGCTCATCTTTTGTTTCTAGTGCTCTGTTGGTCATTTCCAAAGCGTTCTTCAAACGATGCAATTCAATCTCTATTTCTTTGAGTTTGTTGATTGCTTCAAATGTTTTTTCATGATTCATCTTTATCACCTTCTTTCATTGCTCCCAACATATGGTTTAAAGCGTAAATTTTTTTTATGTTTTCTACTTGTTGTTGATGTAAAAAAGTTGATGCTTCTCCTAACGCTTTGTTTGCGCCATATAACTCAATAAGTTCATCTTGAATTTCTTCTTTGGTTTTCATTGTTGCACCCATTCTTCTTTGTCAATCCATGCATCTAACATGGCATGGAGATTAGCTCTGTTTCGTTCACCAACTGTTTGACCATTGCCTGTTTTTACTTTATCTGTAAACAATGATCCAAACCCAGTTTCAGTTGAAAATTGAATTTGATCGTCTGAGGTTTTAACAACAACAAAAGCAGTTTTTGCTATTGATCCAAAGCCATTCATTAAAACTATTTCTTTAGTCATTCTTTTCCCCTCTTACGAATAGCGAAAGCACAACCGCCTGCCCAATTCTCATCTTCTAGCGCATATTTATCACAAATCTTTGCACACGCCTCACTTTCTTTTAGTATTGCCACTTCGATTTGTAACTCTGCGTTTTTTAACATCATTTGTCTGCCGTTTTCCATCAAATAATTTGCCAAATACAATACATCGTCTTTTTTGTATGGCATGGTTAATATTTGATCTGCAATATCAAATAGTTCTTCTTTAGTCATCTTTATGCTCCTGAATGAATGCCCACGCAAGCACGCAGGCCACAATGAATACAGCTACTGCACCCGCTAGTGCAAAAACCCAAATCAAAGTATTGCTCATTTGTATTTCCTTTCTTCAAAATCTGCCAACATCTTTCCCAACTTGCTTAGATAAATCACATTAGATTTTTCATCTTCCTCTATTTCCATCCCAGGATCTGTAAAATTAGCTGATGTCTTTTGCTGATACTTGGGTGATACGACTTGTATCTGATAGCCATTCCAATTAAATTCCCTTAAACCCCTGATGTGCTCTTTAATCACTCTTGTTTTATCACCATAGATCCGCTCATGCTCTTTAACGTAGTGAATAATCTTTCTACTGTGGCCGTTCTCAGTCACCACCCTGTCCCTGTCTTTGAAATAGTATTTCGTTTCGTTATTGGGTACGCCAAAGGTGAGCCGATCCCCGTTATGTTTAACCACTACGTTCCATCTCTCATCCCTACCTATCCACCATTCAAACATTTGCCTAAACATGTTCTTGGTAATGATCTTGCGCTCCTCTGGTTTGAAATCATGGTCTTCAAACATGGCAGGTATAGTAAATTTAACGCTCTTGATCTGAGCATTTTGGCCAAAGTTATGTTTCCCATGGAGTGATTTGCTCGGTATCACACTCGTTACTACTCTGCGCTCGTCACATATCTCAATCTTTCCCGTGTTTTTGCTTACAGTTAAATAAACACGAACCCAAAATAACTTTCCTTGAAACGGATAAGCCATGCCAAATTCATAAGGAACGCCAGGGTTATATGCAACGTACCAAGGTAGCTTGGTTTGTTTAATTGCAAACATAAACGATGGGCTGATCATTCTTCCACTGTTTTCTCCATTGATCCCTATACACATGATCGCAGGGAACTTGGTCATCCCTTCAAGCTTGATCAGCTCTTCATTCTTATTCCACTTTACTTCAAACGGATTGGGTATGTGTGCTCCTAGCTTCTTTAGGCCAATGATAGAGTCCTTGTTCAGCCATGAGGCTGGCTCCCTCGGTAGTTTGTAGTTCTCGAAAGAGTGCTCGATGTTGTCCAGTAGATCGCCAAAGTTCTCACGCTCCTGCTTGTGTGATTTGTACTTCTTGCGTGGCTTTTTCTCTACTGCCTTGATCTCTGCCTTGATCTCTTCCTTTATTTCCTCCTTCTTGCGAAACAAACTCAATAGAAAATTCCACAATCGTTTAATCATTGCAGTTCCCCTAAAATCTTGACCACGATCTTCCTGATGGCCTCTAACGCATTCTCCTCGCTGAGAGCTATCAACCCCTCAATATCTACCAACGCCTGATGCAGCTCATGCGCCTTGCTGTATACCTTGAAATCAGCTTCGTCGTCTGGGTAGTTGAATTCAAATACTGCTTTCACTTTCATATCCTCTCTACATTCTTGGCCAGTAAGGATTTATCACCCAAACGGCGTACAGCCTGTATCCAACCCCTGATGTTGTACCTCTGCTGCGTCACAGGTATGTAATCCACCGTCCACAAACGCCTGGCTATCTTCAAATATTTGATGTTCATTTCGTTCTCCTTTTGTTTTGGTAGGTACACTATATTACACCTAGGTGCACCGTGTCAAGTGCGTTAAACCCTTGGTATTTCCCCGATACCACTGATGGTGAATGTGTGCAGGACAAAAGACTGCCTAGGGACACCACGCGGTTTCCCTAGGATTACCACTGACGGAGCCATGCTACGCCTACGGACTTCAGGTGCTTTCCGATGTAAACGTTTACACCGTCTAGCTTGGCCACCCGAACCTTGAACGCCACCCGCAGTAATGAGCCACGGACGCACAAGGAATCACTCCCAATTGCGCTTGCATCTTCTTTGCGCGGTACTCAATAGATAAGAACGTTGTAGGACTGGTGGACTGCGGACTACTCTTTCGATTCCTACGCTTCCCTCATGCCAGACCAAAACCCGATAGAGTCTATGGAGGGTAACGGCAGAAAGCAAAAAACCCATTGGTGAACGAGCTTTAGGCTTGGTTGCCGCATAAGAGCCTGCGTTGACAGGACATCTTAGCTTTGACGAAGCCCGCTCACCAATGGGTTTGCGGTTGCGTTTCAACGAACTACAACGGGTTACCAAGCCGTTGATGCGCGTAGTATATCAAAAATAATTATTTATGCAAGAGTTTGTTGGCACTACCCTGCACACTTAAAGAGGGAATATGTCCCACGGCTATGCATCGCCTTTACAGGATTACCAACACGGCTGGGGACTCGGAAGCTTTCATTCCAGTTAGCCGCAAGGTCTGGACACCTCGCTTTTTTTGAATCCCCATGCGTGTTAGTTGTTGGCGGGGTTTGGATTTCGTGGGATGTCCATTCTCCCGTGCGCCGTTGCGAACCCAACGGTAAGCGTCCTTCGTCTATCGCACTACACCAACAAGAGTAGAGACTGATTGCGGTTGCGATCCGCGTGGAGCATCGGGATGAAAGTGTTAACGCTAGATTACTGGCCAGACTCTAGACGTTCAGCGCACCCTTGACCGACTTCTTCCCACTCAATCTCTACACTTGTAGGCACTGGCGTTCACATAAAGCAGTGATGGGTCGAACAACACTCTCATGAAGGAGAACCCACGGCGCTAACCCGTTTCGCCAGTCAATAAATATTAACACAAAAAAAATCCCGCTATTTCTAACGGGATTAAATAACCTAACCAAAAGGAAAAAAATGCAACTGACAGCCGCATATTAATCGCAGCGCTTTAGAATGTCAAGCGCTTCTTCAATACTATTCACTATAGCCAACATACCACCTGTCCACTCGTCAAAGAACTTCTGCTCGTCCTCCGTCAGCTTCCTTGCCGATGGGGGCTTAGATCCATCTTTGAGTTCCATGAGTATAGTGTATCCGTTATAGCCCACCAACAGGTCAGGTATCCCACCTCCCTGGCTAATGATCCTCACGGTCGCACCACATTCCCGTAGCGCTTCGACTATGGCATTCTGATTGGCATCTATACGATTTGCATATCTCATAAAAATATTGTAAACCCTATTGACAGATAAATGCAACACCTATATCATAGGCAGAACAGATGTAGTATGTCTGTTACTTAACCAAAGGAGAAAAAATGAGTTTATTTTTAATTGCAATTTTTATGTTAGCCATACCCGTCATCATCGGATATAGTCTTTATATGTATCGATGTGACGATTGGTCGAGTCACCTGTGTTATGCTTCTGAAAAAGATAAAGAGGAGCTTCGAGCAAACAAGCCCGTGTTTAAACCTACCGTACCATTGGTACTGGGCAGTGTGTTGTGCGCCATATACGTTATGTTCGAGTCGTACGTCATTGTTCCGGCAGGCCACATCGGTATCCAGGTCACGTTCGGTACCGTCACACAAGAAACATTGGGTGAAGGCTTGCATTTTGTGAACCCATTATCAAGCGTTCGTAACCTAGATGTGCGATTGGTATCGGCAAAGCTTACGGGCTCCTCTGCGGGTACGAAAGACTTGCAACAGGTACATACTGACATCGTTGTCAACTACCGCATCTCTGGTGACAAGGCTGCTCACATCTACAAAGAGTTTGGCCTTGATCTTCAGGACAAAGTGGTTATGCCGTTTGTCAATGAATCGTTTAAAGCCATTACTGCCAAGTACACCAGTGAAGAGCTGATCACCAAGCGTGACGAGGTTTCTACGGGAATCAAATCAGAACTGGCAGAAAAACTGGGAAAGTACAACATCACTGTGAACGATATCTCCCTCGTGAACTTTGGATTCTCTGCGGAGTACCAGAGAGCAATCGAGGCAAAGGTGATCGCAACACAGAGCAAACTACAGGCAGAGCAAGATCTGGCAAGGATCGAGGTAGAAGCCAAGCAAACCATCGCCAAGGCAGAAGGACACGCCAAAGCCATTCAGATCGAGACACAGGCTATTAATTCTCAAGGCGGTGCATCTTATGTGCAGTTGAAAGCAATTGAGAAATGGGATGGAAAGTTACCTAACACCATAGCAGGAGGCGCGACACCGTTCGTGAACTTGAAATGAAAGCATTTCCAAATCCAAACAACACAGATCAGGAAGGCATGGATTTAAGAGATTACTTTGCGGCCATGGCTCTACAGGGTTTGATCGCCGGTGGCGAGGCCGTCAACGAATATTCAACTGCTCGCGTGGCTTATGGCTTTGCAAACGCAATGATGGAGGTGAGAGATGAAATTAACGAATAAATTTGATTTACCCGATACGTTTGTTAACGTTATCCAGAGACCCACTTACTCTAAAGGCAAGGCGCACATCTCTGCAACTGAGCTACTCAATTCCCCTAGGATTGTTCAACTTAAGAAAAAACATTGGGAAGAGATTACCCAAGATGCCAGTGAAATGGTCTGGTCTTTATTCGGGTCTGCCGTTCACAATATCCTTGAGCACGGCAAGGATAAGAACCACATCGTTGAAGAGCGCTTACACACCAGTTTTGATGGATGGGATATCTCTGGAGCCATCGATCTACAAGAGGTCGAGGACGATGGGATTATCATCAACGACTATAAGGTCACAAGCGCTTGGGCGGTGGTTAACGAGAAATCAGAATGGGGTGATCAGCTTAATATCTACGCCTGGCTAGTTGAACGTGTTAAGAAAATCCCTGTTAAAAAGGTACAGATTGTCGCTATCATTAGAGACTGGTCAGCCCGCGATGCAGTTAATCGAGAGGGCTACCCCCCATCTCCCATTGCTGTCATCGAATACCCGCTGAAAACGTTTACAGCAAGAGAAGACTATATCGCTCAAAGAATCAACGCGCACAACAGCGCCTACTTCGATATGAGCACAGGCTCTGAACTTCCCGAATGTTCTCCAGAGGATATGTGGGAAAAGCCTACGACATACGCTTTAAAGAAGGTTGGAGGGGTTAGGGCCAAGAAGGTTTATTCGATCCTCACGGAGGCTGAGGCAGGGCTTGCTGAGGCAGGAAAAGGGTATGAGATCGAGACCAGAGAAGGAGAAAGAACGCGCTGTCAGAAATACTGTCAGGTATCACAGTTTTGCACTCAGTACCAAAAGTACCTGGATGTAAACACAATCACAATCATAGACTAAGGAAAAAAATGGTACATAAAAAACTAATGGCAGTCCGCTGTGACTTGCTACGAACCAAGCTAGAGAAGACTGGCCACAATAAGTTTGCCGGCTATAAGTACTTTGAGCTCGGGGACTTCCTGCCCCAAGCCATGGATTTATTTTTCAAGCACGGGCTGTGTGGGGTGATATCGTACACAACCGAGTACGCCACTCTCACGATCACCGACACCGAAGACGGCACGATGATCTACATCACCTCTCCTATGGCCTCAGCTGCACTCAAAGGAGCTCACGACATTCAGAACCTAGGCGCTTGCGAGACTTACCAAAGGAGATACCTATGGGTTACTGCCCTAGAGCTCACTGAGAACGATCCTATAGACGCTACAGCAGGCGCTGAGCCACCTCCTAAGCCTACCCCTAAGCCTATCCCAAAACCCGCTCCAAAGCCTCCTGTAGAGATCGAGGGAAAGGGCGGGGACTGGAACTTGAAGGTAGAGTCCAATCCAGAAGCCAGTACTGAAGAGTGGGCATCCTTGGTCTGCGACTCGGCCGAGCTCATGCTCGATACTTGTGGCAGTAAAGCAGATGTTATGAGCGTATTCAAAATTAATCGAGTTATCTTTGATCGTCTACAAGCTGATGCCCCAGATCAGTACAAATCCCTCATGACAAAATTCACAGCAGCAAAGGAAAAATATGAATCAGTATCCTAATAGCGGGTCATTCAACCCCAATAAATACAAGACCAATCCCAAGCATCCCGATTACAAGGGCTCGATCAAGATAGACCGAGCCGTGATCCTGGCTCTTTTAAAGGAGCAGACCGACCCAGATGAGATAGAAATCAAACTGGCCATGTGGGAAATGCAAGGAGCCAGAGGTCCTTGGATGAGGGTATCTTGGGATAATTACAGGAAACCAGAAGAGTCTAAGCCAGCTCCTAAGCAGGCGGACATCGAGGACGAGGGAGATATCCCGTTTTGAAAACCAACCAGTTTGAAGCGCTTAAGGTAGCGCTACGACAGGATAAGACGGGGTATGTACTTACCCTGTCCATACATCCAGACGAGGTGCCCGTCGAGGTCATGCGTGACTTTGTAGGGGCTAGATACCAGGTCGTGATGGTGCGTCTATCAGACGAGGAAACACCCCTCAACCGTGATCAGGCTTATAGTAAGGATATTGTCAGGAATGCAGCGATCCTATGTCGAGATCCAGGGTTCCATAGATTCTTACTGGAGGCTGGCCAGATCAGTGTAGAGGGGGAACTAGCAGCTGCCGAGTGGCTTCGAGGGGAGCTACAGATAAGCTCACGAGCTGAGCTTAAGGATAATCCTGCGGCAGCTCGACACTTTAATTTTATCTATCAGGAATACACAGCATGGAAACACCTAAACGCATGATACCGTATGCGGTACATTTACCAGAGGACATCTACAACAAGATGAAGGAGGCAGCCAAAGAAAGACGGGCGTCCTCCGTCGTTCGAGACGCTATCATCATGCTCTTGGAGGGAGAGAACGTATTTAATAGCGGGTACAAAAAAGGTGTTAGGGATACCATTGAGGTCATCAAGAACAATGAAGGAGCTAAGACGATCAGCTACGGAAACCAAACCATAGCCGACAGCATTACTTCCGATTTAGGATTGCTACTCAAATGAAGCGCAGGGGAAAGATCGTTTTCAGCGGCGGTCTTTTCCGCTGTCAAGAATGCCATAAAGCATTCACCAGTTTATTTAAAGCGGAAGAGCATAGACATGCAAAGCAAAAACAAAAAGACTCCGACAAAACTGGAGAAAGAACACATCCAGAGAATAAAGGAGATGGCGTGTGTCGTCTGCTCACAACCTGGCCCAAGCGAATGCCATGAAATAAAACAAGGGCAGTGGTTTACTTCCATGCCCCTGTGTGCCGATTGCCACCGTGGATCGGTCAATGGCCTTCATGGTCAAAAAAGAATGTGGAATATCCACAAGCTAGACGAAATCGATGCGTTAGCAATCACAATAGAGAGATTACTTCAGCTGTAAACGTTTACACCTAAATCATGGCCATCTTTCTCAAATCTTTAATATTAATACTTTTTAGTATATCTTCTTCCATAAGTTTATAATTTTTTATTTCTTTTTGTTTCTGCTCCGAACTCATTTCGGATTCAGGCAACTCTTGCGTAAAGTTAATTGCTTTTCTAATAGCCGTTAAATCTTTGGCAATCCTATCAATACTTTTCGCCATTGCTGCTTGTGTTATGTTCTCAGGTTTAGATACAAACGCTTCGATTTCTTCTGGGCTGCGGTTTTTGATATCTGCAAATGTGGCTGCAGCTCTATCTACTTGATCGCGCAATACATAAAAATCTTTTTTGTACCCAGACTCAAACTCTTTACTGACGAATCCACTGGTGCCAGGAAGAGATGTCAACATATCATTGACCGTCATATCGGGCCTAGGTTTACCCTCCATGGCTGCAATCAAATGATTCGTTAATAGAAGGGTTAGACCACCAACTGATCCAAACATTCCTCGAATGATATGGTCTGCATTGATCGGAGACACCATATCGGTACTGCCCAGTATCTTGGCCAACTCAGAGGTGCTATCGTTAAACTGCCTACTAGGATCAAGACCCTGCTGATACTTACCAATCAATGGTTGACCCTGGAAAAAATCATAGTTCAGCTTGGTCTCAATAAATGGTTTAAATACTTGCGGTACTGGCGTGGGGCCAAAGATGGAATTACCAGCTGCAGCAGCCATCGAGTCCCTGAACTTGCGTGGATCTTCTGTACCGTTATCAGTTAAGAGTAGATACATGTGTTCGGTCAGAATCTTTGGAATTGAGAATATGTCCGTACGAATGGGTATGGACATCCCTGTTCCTGGGATCATTAAAAGCCTATCCCTGATGGTTGCTGACTTCTTGAGATAGTCATCATCACTAGCGTTGGCCATCGTATAAAGGAGCGACAAGGCCATGATTGAGGCTGTCGTGGCCGCTAGGGTCTCCAGCGCACTGCGACGATCCTGGGGCGATATACCGCGTCCTGTGATGGTCTTAATCGCAACGTGCTGAGCCGCGAGATAAGCGTTAAAGAATGGAACGGTTTGTCCCACAGCAATCAAGAGTTGATTACTACCACGAGTGCGGAAGTTAATGACCTCAAAAGCTTTCTCTAAACCCTCTGCTGGGCTTAGGCCAGACTTCAATGCCGCACTATAGACCGCCTGACGGACAGCATTGTCACTGGCCATAGAGATCTTATCAAGCATTTGTCTAGTGCGTCCCACGAATCCAGGTGGGCCTTTCATGCTATTGAAAATTGCATGGTCAGCAGCAGTCGCAGCGGAATAGTCTGCACGACCTACCGCGCCGACAGCTTTCAAAGCTAAGTGTGCTTTGCTAGGAGTGTTGGTAAACGACTGGACAAACTCCTTGACTGCACGAGCGGGGATCGTGAGCGCGTACCGAGGCTTTAACCCAGAAGAGAAGATGGCCGCAAAAGAATCCTGTGGCACCTGACTCAATGAGAACAAGGGATTTAAAACCACCGACTTACGCAAAATATCTGCTACCGAGGACATCCACTTGATGGTTGGTACTGCTATGGTTTGCATACCCCTAAAGGTATCGAGATACAGCGGGTCTTTTAAGTCGTAAAACTCTAGCTTACCCTCACGATAAACCTTGATGATGTTTCCTTTGTCGCCCTCTTTGACTCTGGTCATTAGAGGGTGATCTGCAGGAGCGCGTCCTACATTGAGCTCTAAAGCGCCATCGATTAGATTGAGCTCAGCTTTATTCCTG
>Ga0208250_1000488_pt1 | contig 11570 bp, 17 predicted proteins | sample CryBogCBE18Aug09_FD_184557 | JGI IMG/M metagenome (GOLD analysis project Ga0208250, IMG submission 184557) | Freshwater microbial communities from Crystal Bog, Wisconsin, USA - CBE18Aug09 (SPAdes) (version 2) | ecosystem: Environmental > Aquatic > Freshwater > Lake | place: Crystal Bog... | reverse complement strand
TTCGGGTGTCACTTCAGTTTACCGGTATTTCTCAAAAAACCGGCATCTATACATATTTTTTGAAAATCACACTTTTTTGAAAATTGGCGGTCGACAAACGTCCGCGATATTAAGTCAAAGAAGCGTTGTCACTTCAGTTTTCCGGTATTTCTCAAAAAACCGGTATCTACACATATCTTTTGAAATATCTACCGTTATACAGCATATATTATACTTTTTGGATTCAGCTCATCTAGCTGATCACTTCTATATAGGTTTTGATGGATAACTCGTGATAGGTCTCGAGAACGGGGCCGAAACGTGCGTACGTACAAGAAAACGTGCAGTTCAGGGATTGCTACCCTCCATCTTTTGCAGAAACTATAGTTATATAGTGTATATTATACTTTTTGGATTCAGCTCATCTAGCTGATCACTTCTATATAGGTTTCGATGATTAACTCATGGCAGGTCTCGAGAACGGGGCCGAAACGTGCTTACGTACAAGAAAACGTGTAATTCAGGGATAGCTACCCTCCATCTTTTGCAGAAACTATAGTTATATAGTGTATATTATACTTTTTGGATTCAGCTCATCTAGCTGATCACTTCTATATAGGTTTTGTTGAATATGTCATGGTAGGTCGCGAGAACGGAGCCCAAACGTGCGCACAAACAAAAATTACAATTATAACGAGTATTGTTGGGGCAGTAGCTTTTGACGAAACTGTAGTTATATAGCATATATTACACTTTTTGGATTCAGCTCACTTAGGTAAGCACTTCAACACAGGTTTTGTTGAATATGTCATGGTAGGTCGCGAGAACGGGGCCGAAACGTGCTCACGGAAAGTAATTATGTGTGCACCAGATATTGTTGGGGCGCTAGCTTTTAATGAAACTATAGTATTACAGCATATATAGTTCTTTTTGAATTCAAATCACCTAGTTGAGCACTTAAAGTATATACGACACTATAATGGGACTGAAACGTGCGTGCGTGAATCGAAACGTGTACTGGTAAGAATACTTGTCAACAGAAACTATAGTTACATATCATATAGACTACAGCATTTTTCTCCATGGATTCTTAAGTATTCAAGGTCGTCTACATAAGTAACTAAAGCAGTCAATAAAAATTAAAACACCGTCACCTCTAGCACCACACTTCCCTTTTTTAATCTTCGTCCCCCTCATCTCCTTCCTCCCCTGCCACCAGAGCGTCCTGCACATAATCTTCTTCGTCATCGTCATCGCCATCGTCATCGTTGGAATTCTTGTCTTCGCCCTCTTTCGCGTTTTCGTCTTGATCATCATCGCCCTGACACCAGAGTTAACACGTATTATTATCGGATTGCAATATATGCTAGGTACATGGTTGAATACAATTACTTACCACGACCGATTCCAGAATTTGGTTCAAACTCAATTCTCTTGTATAGGAGCCGTCTTCAAACACGACATGCCAACGCTTTCTACCGCAGTAAGACTTCACATATCCACTCCAGTGCGCGCCACTCGTTCCGGTTTCATCGGGGTACCACACCTTCAACTGCTTCCCTACCAGAGCTTTAGCGTTTTTGGAATAATATGAACGACCCATTTGATTCCCTGCAATCGACCTACTTGGTGTAATCAATTTATTAACTGCATCTACTTTAGCAGCTCTGTTTAAGTTGGTCGATCTCGAATAATTCGTATTCTGTGCCATTCCTCCTCCAACTGTAACAGTTTGAACTGCTTCCACCACCATCGGCGCCTACAGTAAGAAAGTACTTTTAGAAAAAACATGAGAAATTGCTTTATAATTGTTTTGTACCTTGACATCGTTAGCGGCTTTTACGTGCATCTTTACGTTGAATTTAACCGGTGATCTCTTCCTCTTTCGACGTTGGATATCACCAGAAATCTGTATATTACACGGGAGTCAATAGGTTAAGTAAACGAGGACAAAGCAAAAGGAGAATAAGTACAGGTATAGTAAACGAGGTTACCAACAATTCAGGATATTTGAATGGCTGTGACCCCGTTTACTTAACCTATACCCCAACCCTTCTTCTCAATACCGGTATATCAGAGGTGGCAGTGGTAGATTCTGCTGCTGAATGTACCCCAGCCTCGTCGTCAATTTGATATTCATCTTCATTCAAGGAGCCGCTACCGCTCCACCGGTTAAGAACCATCACGGTGTCTTCGTTCCAAGATACAGTAGGCTTTCCCTCCCAATCACTTGAATCGCTTTCATCGGAGGAATCATTCTTCTCATCGCTTACACCCAATTGCAGTTTAGAGCGACTGTTGTACTTACTAATTGGAACTGTTTTAGGCTCTGCAATAGGCGCCGTCTCATTTGAAATTACGGGTACATTCGGTGGTTCGGTACTCCTTATCAAACCTGTTACTGCTTCATTAGTAGCTTTGGGGGCACGCGACCTAATCTCTCTTGTTGATTTAGGCTGCGCAGATTGAGTAACCTGTTGCCTTGCTTGTACTTCGCCATGCCGAGAAGCGACAACTCTAACCGGAATATCCCCCGTCTTCTCCTCAGCTGACCTCTTATTTTCTCCACTATCGTTTTGTCCCTCCTCTCTTACACGCCCGACACCAGCATCAGCTCTGCCCCGACCGGTACGAGTACCAGATGATGGCAATAATGTAGACCCACCCCTTTTGGCAACTTCACTTTTGGCTGCTGCTCTTACTGCCCTTTTCGCTGCCTGCTCTTCACGAATAATATCCTGATTCCGGTCGCGTGTTACTATACATGCCGGAGCCTGCTCACGGGGAAGCTGTTCAGCGCGTACACCTCTGCGATTGACTACGTGGGCCTGAAAGTAAGAAGAGTTCAAAATATCTAGCGTGGTTTGTATCTTTTCTCGCTGATATTATATTACCTCAACTGTCCCCGTTGTGCTAAGCTCCACACCATTGAATAGAACGGACTTAAATGGTATATGCAGATAACCCCCTAGAATGTTATTTACGTATTCATTTGAGTCATCAGAAGCTGGCACTAGTGGAGTAAAATCGTCCCAGTCTTGATGACAAGACGTCGTCAATCTTTTCTTTACTTCCTCCAAAACCTGAAGAGATAGTGTATCACTTAACAGACAACCATATAGCGGCTGTTACTTCTTGTTTACTTTCACGTATCTACTCGCTGATCCACTGTTGAAAGGAGCAACTTTGATTTCACAACCCGGTGCAGCGCCCTCTTTAAATAAAGATATTCCGGATCCATCGCGATAATGCCACACGGACTCAACCACGTGGGCAGATATTGGCACGTTGGAATCATACGCTGTATCAGTAGGCTCCATTTTCCGAAGCTCGATAGCTTCATCTTGCGCATACCTCCTATATTGCACCTTAACACCAAGTGGGTACTTTGAGCATACCTGCACGCAGAGAAAAGAATATGAATACATTTTTAGCCATTGAACATATATAGCTCACCCCTTCTTCGGCCCTTTCGAAGCTAAATTGATGCTGGGTATAATTTGTCTTACAATATCTAGCGAATTTTTTATCTATAACGATAAGAATTAAAAAAGCAAAAATTGTCAAGTCGACACAACTAGTTTACCAAGCATCGGCGTAAAAAACTTGACGTAATCAGGGATTGCAAAAAGATCATAAACCTGGGAATCCTTTTCAGCGCGTCCAGCGGCCATTAGAGCCTCCTCCACAATTCGTCTATATGCTTGGGGAGATAAACAATGCTTTCCCTGAACTTTTTTCCATATATGCGCAAATACCGCGTCTATGTCCTCGTGCGTGTGTCCTAATATAAGGGCAATATTCGTAGACGAACCAACATTACTAAAGGACATACAAATATTTACAGAACACTTGTTGTAGTACCAACAGGAAGCCGAGTAACGATAATTTTCTTGGTCAATCCCTTGGCTATAAGAAGCTCACACAACGCGAGAGCTATCTTCGCAGTGTTTTCGCCTCCACCGTCTATCTGAATAAATATGGTGTTGGGGAGCTTTCCTCCATCTTGAATATATCTGTTTAAAATAAAGTGAAGTCTAGCTTTCATAACTGATTATAGATCGAACATGGGTTACCTGTTCTCTAGAACTCGCAACAGGCTATGAATCGCTAAGTTACTCCCCGTACCAACGTTTTCAAATGTTCGAAATATGCTGATTTTTTGACCGTGTTCTAATACACCTTGGAAGTGCTGTGTAAGCTTTTCAGGAAACGTAGCCAAGTTTGCCTGCCATGGAAGCTCGCAGTGAACTTGAGCCATTCCATCTGATATTATACTCATGTACTCCTTAGGATTTTCGCGCGCTAGGCGCCTAGAAAAGGAACCGAATAACAGTAGTTAAGACGTAAACGTGTCGTTACTGAAGAATATTTACATCTTAATTACATTCCTCACCTACGCTCATAGTACAGCTGCCTTTCCTTCATGTAAAAGCTGCGATGTAATAGTATAAGCTCATTCACCTTTTGCTTCACGTCCTTTTTGCCTGACGCTGAAGCATTACACCGAATTTCACTGAGCATCGCGCACATATTGCATTTCCCAGACACCAATTTAAATTTTCTAACTTTTACAAAAGGATAAAGTGCATCCCAAAGTTTGTTAAATTGTGTCCTACACAAAATTCTTAGCTTATCATTGCCCAAAGCATTTTGCTCCTCAAGGTCTCGCACATAATCCTGATAAACGGAGTAGCAGGTATACTGGTCACCTAAGTGAACCTCACCAGCGCTGTTGGGCATAGGTTCCCCTACAGTTAAAGTATTTCAAATAAATATATATTAGAAAGATGTGGGGGACATTGGCAGACAATCAAAGAAAGTGCAAGGCGACCTCTATAGAAATTCAGAAGAAGAAGAGATAGCATTTCACAAGACAGCAAAACCATCGCACCAGTTAAGCTGAAGTATTCTTTCATCCAAGTCCAGCACTGCATCGCTTCCTCAGTATCCGGAACAACCATAGCCTGAAGCTAATTTAATCAATTAAGGACTTCATAGATGAAAAATTGAACGTGCGAGGCATATTTCGGTACCGTTTCAACAAAAGTAGAATCAAGATCATAATCTTCGAAAACTAAGGACTTGGCCTCATGAATATTGTTTAGTGGCTTAATTCTTCCGTTTCCAGCACCTAAACCGTTCATGGCATCAATATTTGGAGGAGGTTCAATTTGCTGGCCGTCATGATCGAATCTACCCTTCAAGAGTTTTCTGTCTTTAAATACCCTCTGAAAATGTTCCAGCTTATCTATTGTTATCCCGTAGGCACGAGTAAATGTCTTCTGGCAAACATCTGAGACCCTTAGATCATCATATGGATTAATTCCCCCAATGTGATAATTAAACCCAAGGCGGCCGTTAGCCCCCACAGAAGTAAAGCAAGAGTTTAATTTTTGTATAAACCAATTTAGCCGCTCCTTTTTTGATCCAGAAATGTCAATCATCTGAGCTTCGCAATACTTGAGAATCTTGGTTGTTTTCTCCAGGTCAAAGTTTCCATCCTTATCTTTAACGGGTAAACAATTTCTATTGCAGCATGCAGAAAAATAAAGGTTGCCGTACTTTCTTTCAATCGCTGCAGCTCTTAACATACTCTTTACCGCTAAGAAAATGAGACAATCCAGAGAGAAGATAATGGCTTTCTTGAGAAATACTTGAAACAAATAAATTGAAGGGCTAGAAATTTTGTCTGATTCATAATCTGTACTAGTCAGCACTAGTTGTTTACTAGCATGCCAAGGATCGTAATTTACTAAAAAAAATTTTTATATATTGGCCGTTTGAAGGAGTGTTGATATTCGCTGGTTGTACTGTCAAGTTGATCACATATAATAAAGTATATCTGGACGTTACAAGCTATTACATTTTCTTGGTTCCCACGAAATCAAAAAATATCCTCTCAAAAATACGGGGAGACACTAGTAATTGCCCGAGGGAACAAAAACTCCTTTTCATTTTTCCTGCCAATTTAGCAGGATTGATAGTTTTACCCCAGTTTTTATTGTTCCTTTTTCAAACCACTTACTGTAGATATACATAGCTAATATCAAGTTTCTTCACAGCGCAAACTATTTTGAAGGGAAAGCGTTTTCAACTCATTTTTCAAGGAATTTGTGAGTTGTAAAGAAATCTGATAAACGCTACTATATTCACCTTGTGTGCAAAATTATCCTTGATTGAATGGTAGTATGGTATTAGTTAAAGAGAGAAAGATCTTTTTTTTTTAAATTTAAATTGTTAAATTTTGTTAAAAAATGTGCTCAAAAATATTTTAAGCCGCATTCAAATTTAAAATTTCTATTGGAGATTGAGAGATGAGTATAGTTCTCGTTCAAAAGTCATGCCTTTGCTATCCTGAAGACAAGTGCAGCGCTCCTCCAGAGCTGGATCCAAGCAATTTTCTCTGTGCATGCTCATGCGGTGCAAAAATCTGCAGTATCTGCGTTGGGGAAGCCGGATTGTTAAGTGGTGGTAAGAAGAGCTTAGGATGCTATTTGTAGCCTTCAAATTTCTCTCTCATCTTGCCTCGGTTCCTTTACTTCTTTCTCAGGTGCTAAGTGTCGTCTATGTCATGTTAGCAACAAGGAAAATATTAATTTGATGAATAACTCGACAACGGAAGCTTGTGCTTCCAGTTCTTCCACGGCTTTCTTTGAAATTTGCCAGAGCTGCAACATCAAGAGGTTTGACGCTGACGACGATTATGGAAGACATTTTGGGGAATGTCGCACTTGCGTGCAAAATCGAAAAGGCCGTCGTGAGCTTATTATAAAACAACCGCTGAATTCACCTAGAGGTGCGGCTGCTAACTCTACTACTTTCCTCATTGTGATTTACCAGCTCTGATTGTCTTTGCAATAGATTCCAGTGGTTATGCAAAAGCTAATAGACCGGTGATGGCAAAGCAGAGGGTGTGCATTACGGCCAAAGAAGTGGCATCCCCGCTGAATGAAGAGGGGGAAGAGAATGCTGAGACTCTATGCACCAGTGTTACCCAGGAAATGTCTCCAGCTCGTTCTCCCACTATGGTCAATCAATGCACATCTGTTGCTGATCCTATTACTACTCTGGAGAGCGAGCAGTTTGTGACTTCTCAAAAAAAGTGTTCTCTGTTTCCCGACGATTCTGGCCCACCTACCAATTTTGTGGAGTCTGGTGCAGGTGAGAATAATATCTGAACCCCCTCCGCTAGTGTATCGGCTGTACTGAACAATTCTTCCCGCTATTTAGTAACAGAAGACTCTGATGCAGATTCGAGAGTTGAGATAGTGAAACTCAGTGACAAGGAGAACTCTTTTGAAACTCTTGAGGATTCTAACGTCTCTGGGTCTCATGAGCCCTTCGAGTCGCGTGAAGACCCCGGTTGCTTTGTTGATGCAGCTCTTGAGACTTCTAGGTTGCTTGGCCCTCTTGAGACTCGTGATCCTTTAGAATCGCTTCCCCCAGAAGAGTCTTTGGAGTCGCTTGACCCCCGTGCTGAATCTAATGAGCCAATCGGGTCCCTTGGGCCGCCTGAGAGTGTCGGCCACCAACAGTCTTTTGAGCCTGTTGAACCTATGCAGCCTATGGATGCAGGCGATGATGTTGATGTTATGAGTAGTCTTTCAGAGGAGGAGAGTAACATACTAATGGCCTCATTGGAACTTAAAAATCGAGCTTTTATTGTCGCCTTTAAGTCTCAGCAAGAAACTGTTACTGTCCCCACTCCTGGTAGAGGGGATGCAAAACGTCTAGTATTCACTGTAATACCCAGTAAGCTCTGTTATGTATCTATTGATTTCTTGTTTGACCACACGCGATTTTTACAGCAAACAAGTTCACTAAAGTGAAAGGAAAAAATTACGGGAGGGCTTACAGAAACAACAGAACTATGGTGCCTCGGCACTACTACTGCAAGGAGTTTTTCGGCGACCAACACATCCAGCGATATGTCTCCATTGAATTTCACGCATTTGTTGTGAACAGATGTCGGCGTAAGCACTTTTAGTAATACTTTAATTTTGAATGAAATAACTTTCTCCTATATGAAAGGTAACCACGACACGTTAGTCTTAGGACTTTGTGGCTTGCGCTGCACACTCGATGAGAACGAAGAATTGAAATATGTACTCTGCTCCTCTTACTTTGGCAACTGCGGTAAGCTGAGACATTACGTATACGTTGTAGAGAGTGGTAAAATAGAAATTTGGGGGTCTCTGATCAAGACTGAGAGAGGCATCAAGAAGAAGTTCTATTGCGATACAACCATGCCGTTTGCTCTGAAAAAGGTGCTTCAATGCTATTTGAGAAATCGTGCCAGCGACCGTATCAACCCCGTATTTGATCCAGAGAGATATGAAAAAAGGTTTTATTCCATATAAAACGTATAAAATATAATAGTCTGATTTTTTAAGAGCAGGTACGGAGCGGGGAAATCGGAAAACTATGTTGTACCCAAGCTCGTTTTTGGTGACATTGACGTTGACAATCCTCCGATTCCTGCCATCATGGCGACTGGTAGCGACACAAGAATTACTCGATCGTCTGTTGGTCAAGTGTCTATCGCAACATCATCTCGGTATGCAGTAAAATTTATCGTTTCCCTTGTAATTATTGTAATATCTTTGCTCATTTCAATTTAGCGGACGTGGTAATTCTTCAAGCAAGGGGAGCGCTAAGAGCGGGAAAGACGCCCCTCTTATTCAAGAGCGCTCACGCCATCCCAGCGTCCCCAGTGGGGAGTCAGGAGAACGAGCGTTCACTTCTGCACTTCGTCAATCGTCGAAGAGGTCCAATGGTGTTCGAGGGGAGGAGAGCAAGACCGTGGGAACCAGTAAATCCACTAATACATCGTTGTCTAAATTTGTGATTGAGTCAATCTCCCCTGATAATAACGACACAAATTCTATGGAGCTTGAGCAACGTGCATCGCAACCTCCTCGAGCCATTGCAACTCGTATAACAACTAGAGCCACCGCCACTCGTGGGGACGACGAAGAGGATTCGGTACTTGAAGTTCACCCGGTGAAGTAAGTATGTTTTGCACCATTTTCTGTACCACTGGTAAATTTGCTTCATTGTTAGACGCGGGAAAGCTACTGTATGTAGCGCTTTAAAGGAGCTTGGGGAGGAGTTGGATTTTCACAATAAAATTGTGGAACAGCAATACCGAGCCTTCAGCGCAATTGGTGGATTTACTGGAAGGAATGCTATCAGCAGCAATCAAGCCGACGATAACCAGTTTCGTGAAATGTGGGTATCATTGATGGTCAAACAACAGGAAAATGTGCAGAAACAGACCGAGAGTCAAGTGCAGTTTTTGCAGCAGCTGATCTTGGGACAATGTCAGGCTCAAAACTCTGCCGTATCGGAACATGTATGTAACCTCTACCTTTTCTTAGTTTGGCTCTAATCAAATTGAACTGATTCAGTTTATCAGTACCCCGTTTACTTAACCTGTATCATAATGATTTATGTTATTGTAGATGCAACGAAACCCGGTACCATACTACCTACAAGCCGCGCAACAAATCTCCGCGCAATCACAAGGTGCCCAGATCCCACAGGTGGTGCAGCACTTGGCGCCGGCTACTTACCTCCTTACACAGCCACAGGCCACCCAGTACCCCTCCCAAACGGGGACACAAGTCGTGCAACCATCCACTCCGCCCATGCAGGTTGCGCAGTCTGCTCCACCCGTCCATATTGTGCAGTCAGCGTCTCCGATGCAGGTTGTGCAGTCAGCGTCTCCGATGCAGGTTGTGCAGCAGTCAGCTCCGATGCAGGTTGTGCAGCAGTCAGCTCCGATGCAGGTTGTGCAGTCAGCGTCTCCGATGCAGGTTGTGCAGCAGTCAGCTCCGATGCAGGTTGTGCAGCAGTCAGCTCCTCAGATACAGCTTGTACAATCAACTCCTCAGATGCAGTTTACATCGTACAGTCCTGTACAGTCAACACAGACAAACAACCAAACCTATTATGTGAGCCCGGCGGCGCCCTCGAGCTTTGGAGGTCAGAACTCCGTACAAGTCGTTGTCGGAGGATTAGGTACGGGTACCCCGATTATTTACCAGCAGCAGTCACTGCGTTAATTAAACCGTGAAGTGTAGTAAACTGACATAGTAATAGGACGTTGGCCCCCCTGTGTGTGCTGGCTCTCCAATTAAGTTAAATACTAGTAGGACTTTGTCTCTTGTTTTGAACCACTAGTAAAAGCCTTTGGTCTCTTGTTTTGAACCACTAGTAAAAGCACGTTTCTGACGCATAGCTTAGGGAAAACGTGGAGTTTTTCTTAAAATTTGTATCCTCGAGTAGCTCTCGCAAAGCTACATCGAACAAGCTAGTATCGTAGTCATGATATATCGACCTCGCTCAAAAGTAATGATGAGCTATACTAGTATCAGCATATTTTGTACTCACTAGTAGACCACGTTTCTGTCTCAAAACTTAGGTAAAACGTAGAGTTTTTCTGAAAAATTATATTCCCGAGTAGCTCTTGCAAAGCTGCATCGAACACGCTATCGTAAGCATGATATATCAACCTCGTTCAAAAGCAATGATGGGCTATACTGGTAACAGCAAGTGTTTTGTACTCACTAGTAGACCACGTTTCTGTCTCAAAACTTAGGTAAAACGTAGAGTTTTTCTGAAAAATTATATTCCCGAGTAGCTCTTGCAAAGCCGCATCGAACACGCTATCGTAAGCATGATATATCAACCTCGTTCAAAAGCAATGATGGGCTATACTGGTAACAGCAAGTGTTTTGTACTTACTAGTAGACCACGTTTCTGACACATAACTTAGGTAAAACGTAGAGTTTTTCTGAAAAATTATATTCCCGAGTAGCTCTTGCAAAGCCGCATCGAACACGCTATCGTAAGCATGATATATCGACCTCGTTCAAAAGCAATGATGGGCTATACTGGTAACAGCACGTGTTGTACTTACTAGTATACCACGTTTCTGTCTCATAACTTAGGTAAAACGTAGAGTTTTTCTGAAAAATTATATTCCCGAGTAGCTCTTGCAAAGCTGCATCGAACACGCTATCGTAGGCATGATATAACGACCTCATTCAATAGTTTTGTGGTAGCGAAATTGGTACTGTACGTACGTACGTACACAATTTTAAATAATTGACCAGTGCGGACCCCTAACGACTGAAAAATGAACTGAAAACCTTTGGGCACACTTTGGCATCATATTAAAGCATGTTGGAGCTATTTAAAGGTATTTTTCGTGGCAGGAGTGCTTGGAATGCTCACAACGTAGGCCGGTATCGAGATACCGGAAAACTGAAGTGACAACGCTTAAGGAGTCCCATAGCGATGTTAGAAATTAAAATTTCTTGTGCCTGTGCTATTAATAGGCTAGTTAATATTAGTCTTCAACTTTTCCGATGTAATTTCGTCCGGATTCGGTTGCAAACGAGCACATCGAGCTTTTTCAAATTTTTTGAAAACCCAACAGTGAATTTCGGAAGCTATAGGAAACATAACACCTGGAATTTTTTTTAAACTTAACGGTAACTTACAAATGAATGATAAAATTAGAGCAGCGCAGAGTGCTGGGTCGAAACCAGGGACTCTGGGAAATTTTGCTGGAAAAATTG
>Ga0208250_1000486_pt1 | contig 11586 bp, 18 predicted proteins | sample CryBogCBE18Aug09_FD_184557 | JGI IMG/M metagenome (GOLD analysis project Ga0208250, IMG submission 184557) | Freshwater microbial communities from Crystal Bog, Wisconsin, USA - CBE18Aug09 (SPAdes) (version 2) | ecosystem: Environmental > Aquatic > Freshwater > Lake | place: Crystal Bog... | reverse complement strand
AAAAAATAATTAAGGGTACTTCAAGCTTAGCACATTTATGCTAAATTGTCAATACGCTGGACCGTTAATTATTTGTGTAAAGTCTTTTGCCCAAGCTTGCCATTCATCATAAGTATCTGGACTTGGAACTGGATAAGAACCAAACATTTCCATTGCTGCTATATTTTTAGCTGCGGCTTGCCAATTCTCTTCTGGGGCAAACATGACATTTTGTTGACCATAGTAAATAATCATGTTTGCGTTCCAGTCTTCCCAGCTCATCAACTCTGGAACACAAGGAAAAAACTGCTGTACTGAAACACGCTTTGTCATGGGCGCTCGTCACCGTATTCAGCGGTAATTACCAGTTTACCCATTTCAAAATTGCCACCAAGGGTATTTGACTCAAACTTTAATTGAATTAAACGATGCTCAACACGAAGGTCAATCTTACCGGTATCTGGATTAAAGAAATATGGCCCAGAGTCTTGCTCATCTAATTTCATTGAACCACTAGCAAATTTACGACCCAAAATGGTCATGGACATTTCGCCAGATTGTAAAAAGTTTGGTTCTACACGACGAATATGCATACGACGATTAATACCAACTAATGAATTGGCACCGGGTGTTCCAGAAATCCAACTAATATCACTGGTTGTAATACTTGAATAAATTGCCGTTTCACCATTTAAAGCAATTTGATTTTGACCATACTCATGTTGCCATAAATTATAACCGCCAATAATATAGTAAACTGGCTGACCAACAACGGGCAATGGTGAAATTGCAGTCGATACAGTAATCAAAGTAACACCAGGGGGTTTAACCGTAGTGTTATAAATATTTTGGCTACCAGTAATTAAATAGGTTGGGCTTTGTGGAACATTAGAAAATGTCACACTATCACCAGGGCTAAATGTTGCTGTTTGATCTCCAGCTAAATAAAACTGGGTTGATAATGGAGCTGGCAAACTAGCTGGATGGGCAATGACATCAACTGCCGTACCTAAAATAGGATCGTAATTCCAATCAATCCAAATTGGGTTAGGGAACAATTCTGTAGTATAGCCACAAGAACGTTGTGCTCCTACCGCTTGTCCAGCATCATACCAAATCTTATCTTTTACATTATAAATAATGGCATCGGTACATTCTGTAGCGGTGCCACGAGGATAAAAGAACCAAATCTCGTTGTAGCGCGGCACTTTAGTAACCCACACTTTTTGACGCTGTTCGTAATTAATGTTGTCAAATAGGTAGTTTACATTCTTATCATTTGGGAGAACTACCACATTACCGTTATAAGCATAGAAACGGTCAATACCCATCCACCAATAAACACCGTCCATCTCGACCACAGCATTAGATGACATGATGGAGATTTGGCTAGAAATAATATCGTAATTCCAATAAGTCGATGGAATGGTTGATGCACCAGAACCAGCCGAATTAAATGAAACACGAATTAAACTATCAGTTGCCCAAAACAAGCCCGATGGCGAATTAGTACCACCACGCATTGGCAAACCTTTAACAATCTTAGAACTACCGACGTTTACTTGGTTGGCTAACGGTCCATTCCAATCATAAAAACTTTGATTCCCATACAAACCATTAACATTATTGTTAGCGATAAACCCATGAGAGCCATACACGAACACAAAAGGATATAGAACACAAACACCTCCGTCAACAGAGATTGGTTTATATGTTGGGTTCTGCCCTTGACTATCAGATAACCCAGTAAATGACCAGCTATAGTTTTTACCAGGGGTAATTTGACCAACCAATACTTGGCTAGGAACTCCGCTATCGATATTAACTAAATCTTTAGCTGGATGCGCTAATACATATAACTGTCCACCCAATGGACTAAACTGAGCATCAAATTGCCAGTTGTTTAAAAATGGGCCATTAGGTGGATCTGGTGTAAATACTGAATTACTGGTTAAATATACTGTATTAGCATTAGACGGAACGGTGCCACCAGTAAGCGTTACTGTAGTAACATTTGATCCGTATGTCGCAGATGAAACAGTAAAAGTTGTAGCATTACTGGTTTGCTGAAATATTAATGTGCTACTGTTTGGAAATGTAGCTACTGTATTTCCGCTAACCGTAATGGTAGAAGTTATTGAGTTACTATTTGCAACTGGAACAAAAGCAGTACCAGGTAAAATAGTAACTGGGAATGGACCACTACCAGTTGCAAAAGTTGTACCAGTTGTAAATACATCTAGTTCTTTATAGTTACCAGCAAAAATATAGTTTACGCCATTGTATGGTTGTGCCACCATACCACGATAAATACCGACCAAGCTGGTAAAGATTGAGCGATAGCCACCCATCTTTTTAGGAATGCCACGCTGAAAACGACACCATACACCATCGGTGTACTCATCGGTTTCAAAGTAAGTACCATCACGCTTAATACCCGGCGGAACTGCTAATGTATATATCCGAGTAAATTGTGAGGTATCTTGCTGAACATTATCAGCTGCCATTTTTAGAACGTCCCGCCACTAATTGATTTAGCGTTTAATGATGCAAGCACATTGACTGCTGGTGCAGAAGGATTAGATCCATCCATATTAACAATCTCAGAACCGTTTGCAGTTAAACCCAAAACGCCAGTACCAACTAAATACATACCGCTGGTTGTATCATTATTAAACGAATACGCTGGCAATGATTGTGTGCCGTTAGATGCATAAAATAAACCAGTAGAAGAAGCTGTCAATACATACAGATTTGTACCGTCACTTAATACGGTAAAAATATTACCAGCTGATAAAATAATCGGAGTCTGTGAGCTACCTTGACATTGGAAAGTAATATTATAACCAGTTTGATTGGTGTTATTTACCAAAATATAAATCTGGGTAATAGCTGGCAAGGTTACTGCTAGGTTTTGTGTACGAGTACCAGACTGTGCAATGTAAGTCTGGATGATTGGGGCATATGATGTTAAATTAAATGTGTTAGTAAGAATAGTATCTACATCGTATGTTGCTGAATTAAATGTTACAGCAGATGGAGCAACCCAACCAACAGTAATAAAACCACCAGCGGTAGAATCATAAAAAATAAATCCAGAATCGCCTGGGTTAGCTACAATTTCAGTTGTATTATTAATTAAAGCTGGAACTGGAGGGATGATAGCAAGGCTACCAGTACCATTATTTCTAAAGCCAATATACCAACCATAAGTTAATGTTTGGGGTGTTGGTAGATTAAATGTACCAGCTCCGCCATTCCAAACAAAAGTTGCTGCACGGCTGGTGTTGCTAATAACTGGTGTAGATGTTACATCGACAGTATTTTGTGAAGTGGCTAACTGACCATTAACAGTGGTTAAGCCAGCACCAGCTAATGTGGCTGCATCGGCATAGGATGTGCCAGCGGCAAATGTGACATTATTCCAAACACCACCAGGGGTTGTATTATTAGTAAGATAAAAATACTTACTAATACCCGCTGGTACACTAACTGAATTTGCACCCGTGTAGTCTTTAATTGTGAATGTATTTGAACCGAGGTTACGGAACAAAATGTCCGCGCCTACTGTTCCTTGGTCAGCTTCTGGTAAAGTAATGACAGCAGCATTTGCATTAGCACTAGTACAAACGCAATCAATAATGCGAGCAGCAGGTACTTGACCCAAACCTTGATTAACAATGGAAGGCCAATAGAGGGGCGTAACTGAACCAAAAGAGAGTGCATAGTAAGATACATCCGTTGGAGTAACAACGGTGCCTGTAAAAGGCGATGTGTAAACTGGAGTAGTCATTTATTAAGGTTCCTGAACCGAGGTATTGCGATCCACACGACGAGAATTGTCTTCTTTTTTCAGTGCGTTAAGTGCATCGGTGTAATATTGTTTCCAGACAGGTAATTTATCTAAAGCTTTTAAATAGCCTTGAGCTTGCAATAAAGCACCATATAACATCGCTTGGGGTGCAATTTGAGTCCATAAGTTTTGCTGATTAGTTGCATCCAACGGTTGAATTTCAGCAAAGTAAATAATTTCAACAGGATAGTTTTGATCTGGTTTTGGAGCAAAGTTCCAATTGCTGTAGTCATAATCAGCATAGTACAAAGGCTGGCTATTAGATGATTCGGACAAGTATTGGGATACATAGTCTTGACTACGAAGCAAAATGGGCTGACCATTAACTTTCATAGAAACGGTTTTACGCCAACGAGCCGGTTTATTTAAAATGGTTTGGTTGGTTGCCAAACTGGTTTCTACAACAATTAATTGCAAATAGGTTTTTAATTCAGCTGCAATAGATGATTCTGCCAATGCAATAAGGTTAGGGATCTGAGCAATAAAGTCAGCATCATCCCGCTCCATGTATTGCTGGATATTCAAAACCAAACTATCATAGGTCATGATAACTGACATGGATTACCTTGTGTAATAGCTGATGTTGGGTTGGAAGTAGATCGGAGACTTATCACGATCCTCATCTTCAAATTCTTGACGTGCTTGCATAGCCAATTTCTCAAGATACGCCACACGATTTAAATCAGTCTGTGGTAACTGCATTGCTAATCTATGAGACAAAGCAGCTTGGAAATAAGGGATTGCACGATCTGGCATGTACAGTTCATTAGTTAATGAACCCACATCTTGAGGTTGTAATTCCAAGATCATTTCGAATACTTGGAAGTTATTGTTTGGTACTGGCCACAATGCCATCTGTGGTACGATCTGACGATCAAACCAGTATTGCAAAGTGCGTTGGCTTGGGAATTGCTTGTTTGGTAAATCAAAGTAATCAGTACGGTTCAAACGAGCCATTGGTATTACTTGTTGGGATTGTGCAAACTGAATAGCACGCAACGAATAGGTTGTATTGGTGTTGCGGTTTTGTAGGCGATAGTAGTAAAACCCTTGTGTTGGGTTTACTTGGAAGTATTGCCACTGAAAATCAGACAGCGTTGCATCTGGGAAAGATTGCCAAGTTGTCCAGTTAATACCGTCGTTACTAACTTGCAAATCAATTGAGTAAGTCGTTGTGGTATTTGGTGAGTAAGCATTAAACCCAATATAAAACAAACGAGTTTGCTGACCATACGCAGCACCGAAATAGTTCTCAGATAGCGTAGTGGTTGCATGTAACAACAGATTGGCGTTATTAGTTTGATCAAATAACGCTGGAACATTACCGTTATCCAATGGTAGATAAGCAGAAACCGCTGGGTTAGTAATGTATACCCAGTTAGCTTCTAACACATCTACACAGTTTGTTGGCATATTCAAAAACTGTTGATTAGTTTGAGCACCAATAATCTCAATCTTTTGTAACCAAATATTAATGCCACGGTTGACTGAGTTTTGCAAAACATAAAACAAAGCTTGCTTAGCTGTTTGGATATACTCTGGCGTTATTTCTTCAGCAGTTTTCCCTGCATCACGATATGCATAGGATATTAACTGATCAACATTGATTTTTGTCTGATTATAAGTGCCAGAGTACGCCAAAATTATCTTCCTCGACCAGAGACACGCTTAGGTAACTTGGCTTTTGCTGGGCCAGCTTTCATAAATTCTTTACCGACTTTTTTAGGTATGCCGAGGGTGCTTTTGCCTGCGGCTGCAGCGCCCATAGCGCCTTTTTGTGCTTCCGATTTGTATGGCATTAAAGCCCCTTTCTTCGATTGTATTCTTGCCGCCAGTTACAATTACAACATTGTAGTTTGTATTTTTCTGACCTATTTTCCAGTTTTAATATGTGATTGTAAAAAGCTCTTTTATTTTTAAATTGCTTTTTATCTTGTGACCCATCATCGTTAATGTGTCCTATTTGTAAAACAATAGAATCTTTTTCACCACAATCCGCACAAATTAAACCTAAAATTTCAATTACTTTTTGTCTTACTTTTTCAGTATAATTTTTGTTATACTCATCTAATTTTTCCTTATTAGCTTGGTAATACTTAGCCTGATATTCTTTATTTTTATATGGCACTTGAGCCTCCATGCTCTTATTGGTGTCGCTAGTCTTGATGGAGCAAGACAGGGATGCCTCCCGTTCACGACTTAGATAGGTATTAGCAAACTTTCTTGCCAGCTTTATACTTGTTTGGCATTTCTTTAGCGCCAGACATGGCATCAGCAGATTTACCAGATTCTTTGCTTTTAACCATTGCTACTGCATCACCAGATGGTTTGCTTTTTTCTTTTTGTACATCAGAGCCACGCATTGCCGGTTTTTCACTTGCTTTGGAAGGAGCGTCTGCTTTACCTGGTTTGATGTCTTTGGCTTTTTCAATGCTATCTAAATCGCCAGATTTTTTCTTAGCGCCATAAACACCAATTGCACCACCTTCTTTATACTTACGAACGGTTCCACAATCTTTCTTAGAACGACCACCTTTTTTGAGTTTGATCTCAGTTGGCTCTTTATCGTGCTCAGCTTCATCATGTTGTTTAAATGCTTTTTTAATGAGCTTCTTATCTTGCTCCATATCGCTCTTTTCAGCTTTACCGCCTTTTTTGTAAGAGCCACCGCCACACATTGATTTAACTTGCTTGCCTTCTTTGAAGCATTGCATTTTAGGTAATGATTTGAATCCGTCCATGGTATTTTCCTATAGGTTAATTAAATTTGGGAGTGATCAGCTCCTAATACTACTTATGCAAAAAAGGGCATAAAAATGCCCTAAATTGAGGTTAAAAACAAAGCTCTTTCACGCTCTCTGCGCTTTTGGAGCACTGCTGGTTTGTTCCACATCAGAATGGCATCTGCCGCTCCTTTGAGGTCGTTTTCGTTAATCTTCTTAACCACAGTAGATTTACGGAAATTGGTTTCGCCAATATTGAAGCATAGGCTGTATAGGGCATCGTATTGGTTCTGGGTAAGGGGTACCCTCACCGAACTCTCAACGGCTTCACTACACCACTTTAAATCGCTTTTAAGAAGCTCTTTTACCTGCTCATCTGTCAGGGTTTCATTAAGAAGGTGTTCTTCATCGGTTTTGATGAGGTGTCCAACGCCAATTGTTAATAGACCTTTTGAGTCTTTATAAGCCTTATTACGAAAGCCTTCTTCTTTGGTAATAAAGTCTAAAGTCGAATTAGCAATTGCCATGATGTTTTCTTCGATTTGTGTGTAGTTATCGGAAAAGTGCACTGCTGCAAATATGCCAATTATCCACAACAGTACTACAAATATCTTTTTCATTTGGGCTCCTTTCTCCACGCATTATAGCGTGAATTGGGGGGTCACTTATTTAGTGAGTCGTATTGTTGGTAGCAGGCTGAGAGGCTGCTTCGCAGGATGTCTGCTCTGGCAGCTTCCCGTTCAAGAAAGACTGCATCCTCGGCAGAAAGGGACAACCCAGTTCCACCTTGTCCATTTGCGGCGCCTTGGGCGCGACTGGGACGTTCACGCAACTTGATAAGAGCATCAGCAAGAGAGTTGTTAATAGAAGCGATTTGCGCATCTTTTTCCTTCCTTATTTGGTCGGCGGCTTCTTGGTGCTTTTGTTCGGCTTCTTGAACCAATTGGGTTTGTCGAACTTTATATGCTTCAAATCTTCCCGATTCAAAACTAAAGCCACTATACCAAGCACCAGAAAGAAGTAAAGCGACAACGATAATTTTGACATAGGTTAATGGTGATAATGGGAACATCAATCCCCCGGTTCCGTTTTGCCTTTCATGGCCACACTGGCGCCACCAGCAGCCGAGACAATTCCAAGAGATTCAGCAAGCTCACGAATGCTGACTGAGTTTTGCATCACTTCATAAAAGGCTAGAGCAATCACCGCAATAAGACTGATGAGCCATGTCACCCGACCAATGTCATAGGTCTCATTGTCTTTGCCAGTGAGGAGCTGTTTGATGAACTGGCTCACTTGTTCAAAAAGCCTTGAAACAGATTGGCCAGAATGGCGCCTAAGAGAGCCGCAGCGCCACCGATTCCAAGGAGCAGTCTCCAACCACCATGAGCCTCAGCTAAGGTCTTTTGGATGGCTTGGATGCACTCCTTGATCTCTTTCATCTCCTGAATCATCTTGTCCATGTCGGCTTGTAGGTGCTCAATGTCATTGGCATGGGTGGCAAGCTCCCTTGCCGTGGTGATTGGGTCGATCTCGTTCATTTAATTATCCGATGAGGGCTTTGATTTCGTCTTCTGTAAGACCCAATTTTGCTAGTTTATCAAGAGCAGATTGCTTAGCTGTAGCTGCGGCTTGTTCGGCTTGCGCTTCGGCAGCTTGGAGTTCAGCTAATTTAGCAGTAACAACAGCAGAGTCAATAGTCATTGGTTGATGCTCTTTATCTAAAACTACTAAAGAATTAACATCATTACCATAAATTACTCCAGCATTAGCATAAGCTGAATTAACCGCATCATGTAAAGTAATCATTGTGCAATTTCCATTAAAGTAATTGATGATGTAGCTGGACCTTCGTTTACAAGAACACTTGTTGAACCTGTAACATTAAAAAATTGTGTTTTATATGTTGTAGCTGAAGTAGTAGCTGGGGAATCGTAAACGCTAGCTGTTGCACTTCCCCTATTTTGTAAAGCTGATCCAGTATAGCAACAAGCATTTACTAAAGTTCCTAAATCAGTGCTGTTTCGGAATAATTTGATATTTATTCCGTTATTAGAATTGTCGCTATTTTTGACTAATCCGTTTTGACTAAAAATTACAAGAATTTTACTTGTTGAGAATAACGGGGTAATAGTGGCAGTTAATCCAGTATCTGCTGGAGTTGTAGTATTGTTTGTTACAGATGTTGATGTAGATCCTGTAACTACTTGCAACACTTTACTAGGTGCAGCTTGTGGATTAGTACCGTTGGGAAATGTTACCCCTGTAGTGCTATCTACCGTCATCGAGCCGGAGTTACCGGATAAAATTAAGCTCATTGATTATGCTCCTGTGTCTGCTGGTAGGGGTGTGTTGCCGGCTTCGAGCCATTTTAGGTAGGCTTGGTAGTCTGTGTTGGCTTCATCCATAGGAATGTAAGCGTTATCGGCGACACGCAAAATAAATGGTGCTGGCTGACCTGTCATTGGGTTTACTAATAATTTATACATAATTAGAGTTCCGCACTAGCTTTGTAGCCATAAATATTATTATCAGAAGTTGTATTACCAGCATTTGACAAAGCATTAAAGAAATTAGTATCAGCATAGAATGTTCCAAAAGTTCCAGCACCACTAGAAGTATAAGTAACAGTTGGAGCAGTTCTCATGGCTACTGGCATATTTACTTGTAGCACTCTAAAGTTGGATGACGCATTTCCAGGGAAACCATACAAAACAGTTCCACTTGTACCATTACCAGCATATTGATAATACCTCTGACACAAAGCCAACTCTTGACCATACTGACGATACTCAAAACCAGTTGCTGAGCTGCCAACTTCGAGTTGAACGCCGGTGATGTAGAAGGTTGCGCCGTTTGTTCCTACTACGGATGTTGCGCCTGTTGCTGATTGGTAGTTTGCTCCAGCCCACGCACCAGCAGTGCCACTAGAAGTTGAACCCATTCCTAAACTTAAAAACACCCTTAATCCAATTCCGTTTGTTGCGCCAACCCAAGTTCCAGTAGTATCACCTGCCACAGTAATTGATACAGAAGTCCAAGTGTTTGCCACTGGAATTGAGTAAGTAAATGGATAAGAGCGATTAGCGGCATTATTTTGTAATGCCCCGCCAAAAGTACCAGTCAAAGAAGAATAAACTTGAAAAGATAAAGTGATGGTTTTAGCGTTAGCAGTTCCAAATCCTAAATCAGCAGTATTGAAACCTTCAATATACTGTCGAATGGCAAACTGGTCGCTAGATAAAACAGAATATGCAGAAGATGAAGTAAACCCTAAATAGTTGCTAAATCCTACTGGTGGCGTTACAGAGCCTTGATTTTGTTGCCCAGTTCCTTTAGAGCTTTGTGTCATTGAAAAACTAAATCTATCAACTGGGAATACACCATCATTTGCCGTAACACTAGCACCAGCATTTCTTTGGTCAATAACCATCGCACCATTAATGATGCGGTTCTTCATAATAGAAGCGTTACCAGCTCCCAAAGAGACCCCTTGGACGCTAGATTGGATAATATCCGCTGAGACTGTTCCGTATGCCATGTGTTAAGCTCCTGTCGCTGGTTCATCAGCGGGTAATGGTGTGTTGCCAGCATCTACCCACTTGAGGTAGGCTTGGTAGTCGGTGTTGTTTGGATCCAAGGGGATACACAAATTATCTGCAATTTTTAAAACAGAAATAGGATTATTTGTATATGGACTATTTATTAATTTATACATTTATAGCTCCGCACTTGCACTATAGTGAAAATAAACACCGTTTCCTGCACCAAATCCTGCTTGTGGTCTAATAACAAATCCTGTACTACCTTGTGCTATTGTTGCCCAAGTTCCCGATGTACCAGCTGCTCCATAAGCATAATTACCAGCGGTTCCAGTGTTAGGGTCATAAATAGCAAAAGATGCGGCAGTTCTCATATTAACTGGATATCTAAAACCCATATCAATAATTGTTGTTGACGCAATATTGCTAATCATTCCTAAAGAAGTAGAAGTACCGGGAGCTGTTCCAAGATCATAACTTTTACTATAGTAACGTTGACACAATGCCAACTCGGTACCAATACTACGGAAGTCAAATGATGTTGCCTGTGAGCCTACTTCTAGTTGAACGCCGGTGATGTACCAAGTAGCGCTGTTTGTTCCTACTACGGATGTTGCTCCTGTGGCTGAAGCATAATTATTTCCTGACCATGTACCCGCTGTACCACTATATGTTGAACCCATTCCAAGGCTTAAATACAAAAGTATGCCCGTAGAGTTATTAGTAAGCCAAGTGCTTCCTGTATTTGGAGCTGGTATTGTTATAAAAACTTGCGTCCAAGTATTTGCAGATGAAATAGAGTATGTAAATGGATAACATTGATTTGCTGAATTATTTTTAAGCGCTCCGCCAAAAGTTCCTGTTAGAGAACTATATACCCAAAAAGATAAAGTTATGGTTTTTCCATTTGCTGTTCCCCAGCCTAAATCAGCAATGTTATAACCTTCAATTTTTTGGAAAAAACCAAAATAATCAGTAGAACCTACCGAATAAGAAGAAGAGGATTGAAAACCCAAATAGTTAGTAAAACCAGCTGGTGGTGTTACGGAATTAAGATTTTGACCCCAAGTACCTTTTGACGATTGTGACGCATCAAAATACCATCTATCAACAGTGTAAACAGTGGCAGTACCACTAGCACCACTATTACGCTGGTCAATAACCATCGCACCATTAATAATGCGGTTCTTAAAACCAAATGTATTTGGTACATTTACTGTACCAACAGTGGTCATGCCAGCTGAGTTTACTGTAGCAACAGTGTTACCACCAGATTGCAGGTTTAAAATACCACTGTTATCCGCAGTGGTAATGACTCCACCGGGACCAGAAGTTGAAGCATTGATTGAAGATGCCATAAGTTTTCCTTAAATAATTGCCCAGCGAGAGCCCGCTGATATCGTAATAACAACGCCGTTAGCAACGCTAACAGGCCCTACTGAAAAACCATTTTGTGTTGAAGTAATTGTGTAATTTACCGTTGCAGTCT
>Ga0208250_1000475_pt1 | contig 11798 bp, 9 predicted proteins | sample CryBogCBE18Aug09_FD_184557 | JGI IMG/M metagenome (GOLD analysis project Ga0208250, IMG submission 184557) | Freshwater microbial communities from Crystal Bog, Wisconsin, USA - CBE18Aug09 (SPAdes) (version 2) | ecosystem: Environmental > Aquatic > Freshwater > Lake | place: Crystal Bog... | reverse complement strand
GAGAATTGTCACTGAACTCGCTGCTGATGCTAAAAAAGGATTAGGAAAAGAACCACTTGAAGATATGCTACATCCTAACTTTGCGCACTCAACAGTGCCAGGAAAGGAAGTGATGAGCAATGTTCTAAATTCAGTGGCCAAAACATGCGAAAAGACCAATTCATCTCCAAAAGAAGTGCTTGGTACACTTGTTGCACTATCTAAAGTGGAAAACTTTGGAAACATTCTCAAACTCGCTTCTCTAGGTAAATCTACGCGAGAATACTCAAGCCTTCTTAATAAATTTGCCCAAACTGACCCTCAAGCAGCCGACGCTCCTATGGCAGACGATAAAGATATGGACATGCCAACAGAAGCGGTGAAAGATGTAACCGATGGAGCCGCAGAAGGCACTTCAGAAGGGGATATTGTCGCCGCACTTGATGTTATCAAAGATAACTTCCAAAAGGCTGTGGATAAACTAGATGAAATTCTTTCTAAGATGAAACCAGAAGATAAGAAAGATGACATGAAAGATGCTCTTGAAGATTCATCTGATGAATCTGGTGATGATACAGATGCAATGAAAGGCGCTGTCACTGGACTTAGCTTGGCAGGTGAAGAAACTGGGGCAGAACCAAATGATCTCACTTCTGCCGTTAATTCAATGCCCGCCGATCAAATGGCCGATAATATTAACCAAGCTAGACTTCCAGGCCAATCTCTCGCAAGAGCAAAGGGTCGAATTCAGCGCGTGGCTTCAAATAACATGAAGAGCACAATCGTGGGATGGCTTGCCGATGTGGCAAATCAAAACAATATTTCCACCGAAAGAATTGTTCTTGCCGCCAAACTATTCTGCTCATATGAAGATGCCGCCAATGGAGTGCTTGCTAAAGCAATGAGAAAGGCTGATGTGAAAGTAACCGATGAAACATCTCATTCCACATCAATTTATGCCACTTTAGATGATTTGGGTTTTGATGTTAAAGACGCGGCTTTTAATCAAAAGTTCCGAGATTATGCCGTGGATCTTCTATCTAAATCTGGCTACGAAGTAGACCCCACAACATTTGCTCTCACCGACATTCGCGTGGATGAAAATGGAATGGTAGTGGGCAAAGTGGAATCAAGAGCAGTGAAATCATTTTCGCCCGATTCTACCGACATGGGCGACGATTATGTTGACTCAGATCGAGATATGATTAATGTTCAAGGAGACGAAGGTGGAATTCCAGAAATGCCCGCCCCAATCTCTTCCGACAATAATGCAATTATGACCGCAAGCGCAAAGTCTTCAAGACGACTTGCAAGAATTCAAAATCTAATCAAAGTGGCCCAAGGACTCGGACTTCCAGGCACTCCTGCCCCTGGTGGTGCCGGTGCTGCCCCAACAAGCCCTGCTGCAGGAGCGCCTGCTGATTTAGGCAATCCTGCAGCCGACGCAGGAATGGCAGGAGGCCCAGGTGATCTTGGCCTATCAAGCCTTACAGGTGGTTCTACAAGTGAAGAACCCGATACATCAATCGATTCTCAACCAGAACCAGGCACAAAGTCTCCATGGGGCACTATCTGCCCACAATGCGGAAGCAAAGATGTTGACATCGCAAATGGTGAAGGATCTTGTAACTCTTGCAATGCACAACTTAAATACAAATTCATAGTGGAAGCCACACCAAGCGAAGATAAGAATAAATCATCAGAAGAAGCCTCCACCACACCTATGTCAATGCCCACACCTCCCGTGGGCGGAATAGGCGCTCCTGCCGCCGGTGCAGAACTTACCGCTCCCACTGGAGGGGCCGCACCAGGAGCGCCAGGAGCCGGAGGAGCACCAGCTCTTGCTTCAAGTAGCAAAGTAATGGTAAAGGTGGCATATCGCACTTCAGCCGAAGTATATGCTCAAGCTCTTTCTGATGGTTTTAATAAATACACAACAGAAAAACTTCCTGTGGGAATGATTTGCCCCGCATGTGGTTCACGACAAGCCTCCAAAAAAGAAAAAATAACACTCTGCTACAATTGTAACACAATTTCTGTGTCAAGTGTGAAAGAAATAGAAAATCAACCAGGTTTTCTTGAAGCAAGTATTGTATGGATTTAAAGGAGGATAATTAAATAACATTTTAGAATGAATAATTATCGTTCTATTTCGAAAGGAAAACAAATGAAAGACAGTCATAGCGAACAACTAAATATAAAGAAGGCAATGAAACTTCATGAAATACTTTCTTCAGATAAAGAAGAATTTGCGGCATGTACCAATGACCTCATGGCAAAACTGGGAATGGATTCTCAAAGCGCACATGTGGTGGCTCAATCAATGAGAAAAATGTACCTTCCCCAGCTACTTGAAAAAGAAGGTATCGATGAAGAAGATTTACCAGAAGAATTTATTGGAAAAATGACTGAAGATGACGACCACTTCACAGACGAAGATACCGACGACGGCCATGATGACATTGAATCCGATGAAGATGATCATACCTTTGACGAGGAAGATGATGAAGAAGCGGACGAAGATGAAGATGATGAATTTGATGATTTTGATGACGATGGTGAAGTAGATGACGATGAAATCGCAACGATCCACATTTCAGTGCCTGCTGACAAAATTAGAGAAGTAGAAAAAGCTCTCGAAAATGTGCTAGGTGATGCTGTAAAGGATCACAAAGACAAAACTACCGGAGATAAAGACATGGACAAAAAACAATTAGAAGCTAGAAAGGCTCATAGAAAAACAATTCTTGCTGCTATGCAAGGCGACGAATCCGAGTCTGTCTCTCGTACTAATAAGTTCGATTACGATAGTAGCGAACAATATCGAGAGTTGGACCACTACGACACTAAAACTATGGGTATGAATGACCCAGAGTATGACACTCTTAACTATTCAGAGGCAAAAGTTCCTAACTTTACAGACTTGATTGATCATATCGGTAAAGATCTAGGTCTTACTGATGGACACCTTAAACCATCAAAATTCGACGGCACACCTAGCGATGCTAAAGATTTTACGCTTGAATTCAATGCATTTGAAATTCCTTCACAAGGAAATAAAGATCTTTACAATTCTGCGATTATCCCATCAGAAGGTGACCTTCCACTCAAAAGAACAATTAATTCCTCATCTGCGCTTGGTAAATTTGACGAAGAAGAAGCTGAACAAGCTCTTGCTTTCGCCCTAAGAACCGCTGGTGTTGATGAAGAAGATCTAGGCAAACTCACTTACGCTGAAGGTCTTGAACTATTTAAGGCTATTCGTACTGCATCAGAAGAACGAGCCCATTATACCCAACATGGTAAGATGGACGAACAAGGTGGTTTCGTGCAAAACACTAATATCACCGATCCAGATGGCTTGCGCGGTAAATCAAGCGAAAACAGAAAAGCTGTTACTCACGAAGACGCAAAACCACGAAAGGAACTCTATTCTTCCGCGCATGAAGAAAAAGATGCAGCCTACGCAAAAATGCTCGCCAAACTCATGAGAGGCGACGAAAAGCACGGTGGTCATGAAGAAGATGACCGAGAGTCACAAGCTACAGATATTAAAGTTAATATCCCACAACAAAATGCCGAACTAACAGATGGTAACCTTAAACAACAAGGATCTTCAGAAACATCCACCAAAGAAGCCGAGCTTTACAAAGCCCGACTCAAAACTGCCTATGCATGTTCATCAAAACTATCACTAGCCGGTATTGTACCCGCAGAAGGAGTGGATGATTACGCCGAATCACTAATTTCAGATGGTCTAACAGTGACATCAATGATTAAACAAACGAAACTCATGCTTGCCAACGCTCAAGTACATGCTGAAAGGCTTGCTGCTTCAAACAAAACCACTAAGGTTGCTTCTGCTGGTATTACCTTCAACCCATCAGTAAGAACAGCCAGCAGTGATATGAGCGGCGCAATGGACATCCAAAATGCTCTACGCAATATCGGATGGACAACAACACGAGTGGACGCTGGGATGGAGGAATAAATTACGAAAGTAATTATATCTACAAACACAAAGAAAATTAAAAGGAGAAATAAATAATATGGCATTAAGAACATTAAATTCAGTAGTCGCAGCTAACTATGCAAAACTCAGTTCAGATCCAGTTCTCGCTGGCGACATAGTGACATTCAACTTATCATCAAATAGCACTTCTGTAAACCCGTCAAGCGTTTGCAGAGCCGCTCGCAATAATGGCACGTCAGCTAGTACTTCAATTGTACCATCAATTGTTGCATCAAGAGGACAAATCGTTGGCGTTTGCGCTGACGACGCACTTGGCACTAACCCCTCTGGTGAAACACCAACCATGATCAATAACGATCCTGCTGGTTCAAACTTCCTCAATGGTTCAACTTTCCAAAGCTTTACCGCAGGCTTTTATGTTGGCGCTAAAAGAGCAATCAGCGACTTCAAGGATGAATCAATTGACGTAGTGACCAACCTTACCGCTGGCATTCCTACCTACTCACAAAGAGGTGTTTCAGTTTATTCAACCCCATCTTCACAATTCGTTACAGATCGATTTGCGCTTTTGACAGCAGCCGCTAGTAATGTGGATAATGCAAACTGGACAAACACTGTTGGCACATCCGGAGCGCCACAGCCTGGAGATCTTTTGACAGTTGGAGGCAATCAAGGAACTAATGGTTTAACTGCATCAGCTAACAGCAATTATCCAACCGCACCAACTGCAACCAATGCTTCCGCTTCCACAAACAATGCCGGACTGTTAGTTTCAGCAGGTGCTTTGACAACAGTTCCAATCGTTGGCCGCGTGGACTACTACGACTCAGGTGCAGGTCTTCTGTACTGGACACTACTTTAATAGGGGGATAAAAATACTATGTCACTTATCAAGAATAACATTAACGAAACCAGAGAACAAATCGTGGCAATGGCCCTCGAAACTGCAGAAGGCAAAACTGCCCTTGCACAAGCGATGGTCGAACCAATCAAGAACAGCCTTATGTACCAAGCAATTGGTCGTAAGCTCCTACTCGTGGACGAACTTCCTCAAGGCGTTCTTCCTCGATACGAAAGAGACGTAACTGCAAAGTCCTTCGTCGTTGGCAAGCGAGGTGCCGTTCCCACTTCAGAAATCGAAGCAGAAGAACTACTCGTCCCAACTTTCGAAATTGCTGCTAACCCAGTGATTCGATACAGCGAAGTTCGCGCACGACGTTTCTACATCGTTGACCGCGCACAAATCCGCGCCAAGGACTCCCTACAACGACAAGAAGACACCGAAGTTTTCAAAGTTATCAACGCAGGTACTCCTTCCGATCAAACCATCAGCGTGAGCGGCACCGTTCAACTTGAGCAAATCAACCTTGCTCTCACTCTCATCGAAGAGCACGAACTCATCGGTGCGAAGATCGTTGTCCCACCTGCACGATACAAGGACTTCCGAGGTTGGGGTCCAGATGTGTACGACCAAGCCACACAACGAGACATTCTCCAAACTGGTCTTTACGGTCACCTCTACACCGCTGACATCCACCTCAGCACCATGGTTCCAAAGAACGTGGTGTTCGTGATGGCTCCTGCACAATACGTGGGTGCGATTCCTATTCGACAAGACATCACAGTTCTTCCCGCCGATGACACACGAAGACTTCGATTGGGCTGGGTTGTGTATGAAGAATTGGGCTTTGCTGTGATTAATGACTTTAGCCTATCCAAGGTCGTCGTATCATAACCTACCAAATTTGAACCTAAAACCCCCGATTTCTCGGGGGTTTTTTTGTTTTTGCTCATAATAAAAATATTTTAGATTTCTATTAATTAAAAATTAAGATTTTCATGTCACAAAATACTTTTTTTATCGTATAATATATTATCATGCAAAAAATAGTATTAAACGATGACCAGATCAATTATATAAACGCCAGCAGATTTAAATTAAAACAAGCGGCGGATTTTTTAAAAGTTTCGCTCCCAACTATGGCTTTATTGGCGAAAACATATAATCTTAATATAGATAGAGACCGAAGAACTTATAAGCCTAATGATAATTACTTTAAAACTTGGTCAAATGAAATGGCATATTTTCTAGGATTAATTGCCGGTGACGGACACGTTAGAAAGCAAAATAATATGCTGATTTTGAATCTAAAAAAATCTGATGAGCACATCATTTATTCGCTTAAAAGTGCGCTACAATATGACGGGCCAATTTACACTATAAACAAAAAAGATGGCCAAACGCAAGCTTCACTTACTGTATGTTCAAAAGAAATTGTTAAAGATTTGAACGATCTTGGACTATCTGGAGAAAAAACTTATAACTTTGATTGGATTAAAGACATTCCAGAGATTTATGTATCTCACTTTGTCAGAGGATTATTTTGTGCAGATGGCTGCTTGCATTTAAATGAAGAAAAAGAAAATTTTATTTTGAACATTGTGGGCACTTATAAATTAACAGAAAATATAAAAAATTATTATAATCGCATTAATATAAATAATTCAGGTTATTTATATCCAAACCAAAATGTTCAAGTGTTATATTTTAACGGAAAATACAATGCTTTACAATTTCTTGACTGGATTTATACTGATTCAACTCCAGAAACACGATTAGAGCGAAAATATGAATTATATTTAAAGCTTAAGAATAATATTTGCGCGGAAGAAAAAAAATTTAATAATTCTAAAATTAACAAAGAAATGGCTAATAAAATTCGCTCCATTTATTCCACTGGAGCTACTGTGAAATCAATTTCCAATGAACTGAATGTGAGTGAGAGTATTATCCATGATGTTGTCCTAAATCGCTCCTGGGTGGACACATCATATACTCCTTTAAGAAAAAAACAAGACACAATCTTAATCACTCACAATAATCAAACCAAATCCATTAAGGAGTGGAGTGAAGATACGTGCTTGCCTTATTCTACTGTTGATCGAAGGTACAGAGAATTTCAAGCGGGCAAAATTTCTTTAGATCAAGTGTTTCACGATGGCGAAAAAAGACTCAACCTAGGCAAAACGCAATCTGAAAGGGACATCAAGGCATTTGAGCTGGCTAAGAATTTGCGTATGGATTATAAAAATGGATTAGTGGGTAAAGCATTGTATGAAAAATACAATGTTCCTAAATCGCGAGCTATGGATTTGATAGCAAATCGCACTTGTAAGGAAGATAATGTGTGGTGGAAGAATTGATTTAGATTTGTTTCACCAAGCATACAGAATAAGAATCTTCATACAATCTACATTTTTTCTTATCATATAATTTAAGTCCCCACCTTTCATAAGCTCTGAGAGATCTTCTCTCATTGTTTATGAAAGTGATAACATACCAATTGGTGAGATTTTTTTGTTTACAATTATTCTCAAACATTTTTATCAAATCTGGCCCGATTGTTTTATTTCTATATTTTTCTTTCAAATTAAAATGAAAATGCGCACTATTTTTAGGCATTCTTGGCATTTCTTTTAGAGAATAAAATAAACACCATCTAGGGAATTTATTCTTTTTAAATTGCCCAGTGAGATATTTGAATAAAAGTATCAGGTACCATTTTAGGGTATATTTTATAAGATATTTTTTATAATCTCCATAGCATGCTACAAGATATCCCACCACTTCATCATTATCTTCCACAATGATTGTATTTTCTGGTTGTCCATCTAGATAAGCGGAAAGCCATAGATTCGCGAATAATTTTTCGTCATCAAAATATTCATTTAGATTTCCATTTAGTCCTGTGGCGATACATATTTCTTCCACGGATTTTCGATCTGTTTCTTTATATGTTCTAAACTTCATATTTTTCCCACAATTCTTCAAACACACAATCCCATGATTTTTTCAACATTTTTTTTCTAGCTTCTTTTCCTGTTTTTTCTAATAATTCAGGTTGGTTTATTAGGTAGTTAAATAGATATATAAATTCTTGTTCATCTTTTGCTATCCATCCATCTATTCCATTGTTTATTATTTCTCCTGGTCCTTTTTTATCTAAAACAAGGCATGGCACTTCGCAGGCCATAGCTTCTTGTATTACATTGCCATATGTGTCACTCAGTGAAGGGAATACGAACAGATCTCCTTTTTGATATTCTTTAATTAGTTGTTCTTTATATTTATATCCATTAAATATAGCTTCAGGGAATTTGTTTTGTAATTTTTTTCTATATGGTCCATCTCCGGTAAAAATAACATTCATAGATTTATCGCTTTCTTTGTATGCTTTTTTTATGAGATCAAGGTTTTTTTCTTCAGCGATTCTTCCGATGTAGATGATATTTTTTTGGGTGTGAGATTTATCGGGCAAAAATTTGACACAATCTATGCCTCTGCTCATAATTGCGCTCTTACATACATTATTCTCCACCCAATCTGACATTTGCGGTGTGGGGGCGAGTACTAATGAGAAATCTTTATAAAATTGTTTATAGAAAAATGTTATTGCATTTTTTATTGATGATTGTAATATTTTTGGGAATTTCAATGCTACATAGTCTTCAAATTTGGTATGATACACTCCATACATTTTTATGTTATGTTTTTTGGCCAGGAATCTTCCTGTAATTCCCATAGATCCTGGTGTGGCGATATGTATTGATTGATAGTTTTTGAATAGTTGGATAGATGGATTTTGAAATAATTCAAATCTTAAATATTCATAATAATTTATCGAATATCTAGGTTTAAATTTAAATAAATTCACTGCTCCATAATTAATTGATTCAAAAATGTTTTTTAAAGATGTGTCGTAGGTATAGAAATCAATTGGTTTTTGATTTTCAATTGCCCAATTTAAAAATTTTCTATAAGTATGCGCTACGCCATTCGTTTCGAAAAATGTGTCGGTGAATATCGCCACTCTCAAGATATTTTTATTATCTCCCATTTTCCATTTTTGTGTTCCACTAGTGCGCTACAATTTTCCACCCAATCTCCGCAATTCATATATTCTATGTTTTGTATATTTTTTATACATGGGAGGTGAATGTGCCCACATATCACTCCATCACAATTCTGTTTTTTTGCAGCAATGGAAAGTTTGTTTTCAAAATTGTTTAAATGTTTTATATATCTTTTGAATTTAAGTTTTACAATTGCGCTAATGTTTATTGGTTTCTTTTTAATTCTTACTAAAAATTTATTTAGTTTATAATTTAAATTAGTGAGGCTTTCATACATATGAGAAACCAAATAGGCTATTTTTGGAATTGTGTATACAAATGAATCATAAAGATCTCCATGTGTGATCAAATATTTTTTTCCATTAATTGCTTCATATATAAATTCAACATCAATGTTCACATGCCCAAAATGATTTCCGCAAAATTGCTTAAACATTTCGTCATGATTACCGGGCGAATAAAACAAAAAGTTTTTTTTAGTTTTTTTGAGAATTTTTTGAACAATATCTGTATGTTCTTGTTCCCATTGATTCAAAGATTTCATCACCCACACATCGATTAGATCTCCAACAATGTATAGATTTTCACAATCAAAACTTTTTAAGAATTTTAAAAGCTCATTACTTTTACAGCCTTTGCTGCCTAAATGTAAATCTGAAATAAACACCGATTGATAATGGGCTTTCACCTTATTATTTTCAAAAGATCTTTGTAGCCTTCCTATTGTTGTGTTAAAGGCATTGTTAAGTTTTTTGGTAAAATAATATTATGAATCAAGATGATTTAATTAAGCAATTCAAAAAAGAGCACGAAGATAGACAAAAAAGAATCAATACATTGTCTGAAAAATTGCAAGAAATAAAATTTCAGGAGAAACACACTCAGACAAAATATAGTAAAGATAAACAAAAAGAAATTTCTGAAGTATTTTCATTTGGCAAACCTGTTTATGTCACTTCTGAAGATAATAAAAATTTTAGAACGTTCACTTCAAAAGAACAATTGAAAGATTTTATTGACAAATGACTTTTGATTTAATGATTTCGTGCTTTGAAATAGAAATTAAATGCTCATTAAAAAGGTAGAATAAAATAATTATTTGAAATTTAAAGTATGAGCTTTGATCATATTTTAAATAAACTAGCCGAAAAAAAGGCTTTAGAAGGCGACTCAGAATTCGCCTATCGTCTTGTTGAAGCAGCGGAAAAGGCCAAAGAGTGTGATTATTGTGGCGCGAAAAAAGGCCAAATGATGAAACGAAAAGGCAAATCTGTTTGCAATGATTGTGCCAAAATGAAAACTTGTAGTTTAAAGGGCTGTGGCGCAAAAATGATGCAAGCAGAAATGCACAAAAAGGGCGGCAAGCTTTATTGCTGCAGTGAATGTGCTAAAAAAGATATGATGCAAAAAAGCGCTGACTATAATGAAATGCTTGCAAAATATGCTCATAAAAAATTAACTTTAGAAACTGCAAAAGAAGAACTTTCACCCCTTGGAATTTCTATTATAAAACACGAAGGAGAATATTGTGTTAACTTCAAGGGCGAAAAAGAAAAAACAGCTTATTACACAGACGATTTAGGTGACGCTATAAGCACAGGCAAAGACATGGCTAAAAGGCGCGATAAAAAAGCCTCTACTTTGTCAGACATGCTTGCAAAATATGCTGGCATTGAAGATTTGAAGAAATGGCAAGCAGAGCATGGTAAAGGTAAATCTGAAAAGTGTGAAGAATGTGGCAAAGCAAAATGCGAATGTTCAAAGCGCAAAAGTTCTACATGCCCAGATTGTGGCAAAAAGAAATGCGAATGCTCTACAATGACATCTTGCGCTGGGTCAAATTGTAAAGCAAAAATGCAAAAACGCCATATGCATATGGCTGCTGGCAAACATTATTGCTGCGCTGAATGTGCAAGTGAGCATATGAATAAAAAAGCTTATGCTTCAAAAGATGATCACTCCAAGCATTATCATTCGGCAATTGAGAAATTAGATGGTCATGTTAAAACAATGGGCGGTGATTCTCAGCATCCTATTTTTGTTTTTGATTCAAAAGAAGCATTAAATAAAGCCAAGGGTATTGTTCCTGTTTTCCTTGGGCGACAAGAAATGCACAAAGATGGCAAGCATATGCTTAAAATTACCGGTCCCAAAAAAGAATCAATCAACGCCGGGGATTTGCTAAGAAAATATGCTATGGATTTAGGTGATTATTCTGGTAATCCTGGTTTCGGCCATGAAGGCGAAGATTATAAAATGGAAATAATGGGATTTGGGGATCATGGCGAAGAAGGTCTTTGTGAAATCTGCTTTGGTGAACCAGCTTCACACCGATGTCGAGATTGCAAGACTAAAATTTGTGATGATTGTATGAGTGGAGATTCTGGCAAATGTATTGATTGTGCTGAACTTTCTCACGATTTCGATGGTGAATAATTTATGAAAAAACAAGCACAAAATCTTGCAAAAATCGCGCAAAATCTTTTTTCTCAAGGGCAAGAGAAAGAAGCGAAGGTTTTACTTTTCACCGCTATTCGTTTAGCTCACCATGAAAATCCCCTAGTAAAAGTTCTAGGGGATTTTGGCTTTGAGCCATCTGAAATCTTTGAATATGGTGACGACGACATGCTCGATGCAGTTCATCCTTCTGAAAAATCTGTTCACAGAAAGCAGGGTAATGAAGCGCAAGAAATTTGGATTCATGTAGGCCCAGAGGGACTTCAATATGGATATATGCATGATGATGGTGAATATGGTCATCAACATAAATATTTTGACAAGCTTGAAGATTTAGTGGCTCATATTTCTGAAGAACAAGACGAAGATGTGCCTGAAAAGCAAACACATTCTCATGGATTTGGCAAAGATTATATAGACCCAGATCGCGAAGAAAAATCTGTTCACTCTTGTGAAGAAGGCGGGGAGTGCATGT
>Ga0208250_1000474_pt1 | contig 11803 bp, 21 predicted proteins | sample CryBogCBE18Aug09_FD_184557 | JGI IMG/M metagenome (GOLD analysis project Ga0208250, IMG submission 184557) | Freshwater microbial communities from Crystal Bog, Wisconsin, USA - CBE18Aug09 (SPAdes) (version 2) | ecosystem: Environmental > Aquatic > Freshwater > Lake | place: Crystal Bog... | reverse complement strand
GTGTAGTCTCGGATAATATTCTTGAGAAGTTTCAGCTCCTGCTTTAAGGCAAAGTGTGTGCGAGCCTGCACTGCACTCAACACCTTTAGCTGTCTCTCAAGTAGAGCTAAAGTAGTTCCAACTGGTGTCTGGGCAGACATGTCGGACACACTCATATCGGCAGTAGCAGCAAACCTGCGGCCTTCTTCTACGATGTTATTGAGTAGTGTATAAAGAACTTGACTCGGTTCTTTGTAGGGTAAGGGTAATATAGAGTCGCGGATATTTCCTGACGCTACATCTACATCCCGGAATTCTCCCGGAGCAATTGGGGTATCATCGCCCTTAATGCGAAGGCCCCTGGACTTGAGTCCCCCAGGCAAGTTTGATAAAGTTCCTGCATCAATGAGCTGTCGCATGATGCTAGTGGCAGATTTAGCAAACCCGCCAATGAGGTGGAAGAGCCCGAACCCATAAGCGCCAAAGCCGGGTATGTATTGGTAGTGGACAAAATGCTGTCTCTTGAGCCTGAGTTCGTCGCCTTCATTCCAGTTCCTCCTTACGGATAAGATATCATGAGTACCCTTAATTAAGGTCACGACATAAGGAACCATAATTCCAGTTTCGTTACCTTCGTCATCAACATCCTCAAAACCATCCAATTCAAGATCAACGTGGCACTCATAAAGAGTATATCGTTCATCGTTCAAATCGCTAAATCCAGTCTCCTTGTCCTTCGCCATCTGGATATCTTCTCGCGAACGACTAGGATCGGGTAACTCTATATCACGGTAAAAACCGGCATTTTGTAACTTGACAATCTCATTCTTGGTCTTTCTCATGACGTGCGTCACTCGATAGCAGGTATCCATATCTGTAGTCCCGTAGGGAAGAATGATATCTTCGGCAGGGATAAACATTGAAACCTGTCGTCCTAGATTGGGATCGTAATACACCTTCTTAAACGCAGAACCAGTCGCCGGCAAAGACCAAAGCATGCGCTCATGTTCCGGCCTAAATTCTTTCATAACCTCCGTCAATTCGTTATTCATGTCATCTTCGACATTGACGGCTATCTCTTTCATTTGTGGGGTTTCTTTACCCAATAGCTTAGTACGAACCGGGCCTTGGGCTGGGAATGTTTCCGTTATCATTTCAGACTGGAACCTGACCACTGCCTCTGTAATCATAGGATGGAACACTCCTGATGCGCCATCCCAGGGTTCCGTTCTTTCTTCTATATGCAGGCCGAGTAATTTAAGGCCCTCTGTATATGCTTTTTCCCAGTCTTTTCTGGAGTTCTTATCCTGATCGATGCTTTTGTCTAAGTCACCGGCCAATGTGGATAGCGCAGCTTCGCTTATTTCTTCTGCTAAATTATTGCTAAACCCCTCTTCATCACCTTTTTCCATATCAACCTCAAGATCGCCTGCTTTAATATGGACCGCTTCGGGATCTACGATTTCTATTTCGATAGGTTCCTGGTCTTGGGCTAAACTCTCAAGTCCAGCTGGGGCTTGGTTAAGTGACTTTTCTATCATGATGTTCCTTAATAGTATGCGGCTCTACGACGATAGGAAGACGGTTCGTCTTTCTCGTCAGAATTTAAAGACAAAAATCCGCCTTTTCTGAATCTCAGCAATGCTTGGGTTGTTGAGTCCACAAGGTCATCATGGTCTGAGTTTGGGAATGCGGCCAGTTCTTCAATTACTTCATCCGCCCATCTGGTGGGTGGCGCCCAGACCTTTCCGCTTGCAAAAAGATCAGACACTGAGTTAATCCTCACCATCTTATCATTTCCCCTGCTGGGCGTAAACTCTTGCACCGGGATACCCATCGCCCTTAATTCATAAATCAGAGGAGCTCCAGAAGCCTTCGCCTCTACGATAAACGCATCTGGCTCCCAGTTTCTGTACTCTTCTAATGCTACCTGCTTAAGCTCCGGGAACTCCATCCGTCTTTTAAATGCATCTAATAATATTACATGGGGATCTCGGACGTTCTCGTTAAGATAAAACACACCCCAGGTCGTACAAGCAGAGTAGTCGCTTCGTTCGTTCTTGGTAAAAGCCGTATCCCAAGACTGAATAATATACTCACATACAGGAACATTATCTTCCCATATCTTCCACCATTCTCTCTTGACGATAGCTCCTTCCTCCGAGGTAGGGGACTGCATGTATTGGGCATTCCATTTCGCAGCGGGGAGTTCGGACTTGAGTGCCAGCAACTCCTCTAGCCGCCAGAATTCCGGCCACAAGGGATTCCCGCTCGGCATAATTGCCGGTAGCTGTATGACCTCCCACTTCTCTCCGTCCCTGTCGATCATGGACTGGATAATCTTTCCGGTTAAATCTTTCTTTGCCCATCTGGTCATCACCACCACAATAGACCCGCCTGGCTGTAGACGCTGACGAGGTCCGGATGTGTACCACTCATAAACTTTATCAAACACCGTTGGGTCTCCGGCTGCCAGAGCTGCTTCCTGTTCCGAATGCGGGTCATCGATAATGAGAAGGTCAGCTCCTTTACCTGTTACCGTGCCGCCTACACCAATCGCAAAGTATTCTCCATTCTGATTTGTACTCCACCGGCCTGCTGCCTTCGAGTCAGATCGCAAGTTCACTCCTGGGAATATTCGATGGTATTGTTCTGACGCCACCAGGTTCCTTACCTTCCGGCCAAACCCGACCGCAAGTTCTGCTGTATTAGACGTCTGTATTATTTTCTTAGATGGATACTTTCCCAAAAACCATGCCGGCAAAAGAAAAGATGCAAACTCAGATTTGGTATGCCGAGGAGGCATGTTAATAATTAACCTCTTAATCTTACCCGTCGCTATATCCTCAAACTTTTGTGCCATTAACTCATGATGCCGACCATGTATAAACCCAGGCCACATCTCCGACACAAACTGCATAAAGTCATCTACCGCCTCTTCTACGTTTAAACTCTGCTTATAGTACTCAAACATCTCCCACATCTCAGCCGCCACATCCTCTGGCATACTCTTAATCGCCTCCTCCATCGCAGCTGTATTCATTCTATATTCCTAAAGTTAATGTACACAGGCCTCACACTTCGATCCTTACCCGGCAACTTCTTACAAACCCCTAACTTACACAAATTATTCACCACCCTCGATACATTACCCCTACCCTTATCCCCAGTCGCCCGCATAATATCATCATACGACGGCCCATACCCCATCACCCTCCAATGCTCATCTATCGCTAAAAATATATTCCTTTCCTTCGGTGTCATCTCCATCTCCATACACTCTTCCCTACTATACCTACCAGGCTTCCTCATCCTATCTATGTCACTCTTTCGTACTACATATCGTTTTTTCAAAAATATACCCCCCACCCCTATTTTGTTTCAGAGAGTGACGGGGGGGGTGGCACTAGTGCCACTTCGTCAGTCTGATCCGTTTTTTCATCGGATTGAGTGTGGGGAATAGTATGTATAGGGGAGGGGCCCCGCGCGTTCGCGCCCGCGGGGGATGCCCCCGTGGTGGGGTCAGCAGGATCGCCTTTCCCACCGCCAGAATCATCGTTGATCTCGTCCAGTAGACTCTGTCCACCGGTTCTCGTTGGCTTTGTGTCCACATCGATGACTGATTTGATCCTCTCTAATAGTTGAGCCTTGATGTCTTGACTCTTCTTGTGGATCACAGTCGTTGTCTTGCGTTCCTCGAATGCTCCGACTTCGTAGAGCTTGCCTATTAACTCTAGCGCCTTGATCCTTTGCGCAGGAGGGAAGCCTTCATCAAGGGAGTGTTGAACCAACTGCTGGACAAGGAGAGCCTTTAATTGAGTGGGATTTCGCAGTTTCTCCGCCTCTACCGCCAACTTGTAGGCGCTGACCTCTGCGATGATCCTAGGATCACCGGCCAATCTATAAGGATCACAGTTCAATGTCTTCTCGCTCTTGGCGTTATAAGACTCTCTGTATGCTTGTCTCTTGCTCATCTTACCCTCGGCTAGTTTACGGGCGAATTCTCTTTGTCTTGATGTTAGTGGCTGACTTGTCCCGAGGATTACTTCTATCGGGGTTTGTTTCAATGTCTCTTGGATTTGCGCCCTTGTCAATTTGGGTTGTGGCTTTCTTCGGTTCTTGGACTGCTCTTCCATCTTGCCTCCTCCTTGCGTTCGCGTGAGTATAAATTGATATGCCTAATCCTTGCAACCCAATCGCTGTCACTAGTGACACTTTCTTTGATTCCTGCCTAAATTTTAAGCACGCCCGAAGTGTTGTATTTGTATCATCAGGGTTTCTAGTCCAAAAAACACGAATTATTTTTCTTTTGAAAATCAACGACTTACGCCAACTTTTTTATTTTGGCACGAATCTTGCGCCCTATATATATGAGAGGGTCGAATTTTCCTCTCACTTATCCACAATTTTAAGGAGTAGCAAAATGACAGACGAACAAATATTAATTAGCTTCATTAGAAAATACGCAATGGACAACTACACAAAAGGATGGGATGTTATTGTCGAGTGCTTTGGGGATGGAGACATCCTTGAGTATTTGAGTGAGACTGACTTTGATCTGCCCAAGACAATTGAAGCTATGCAAGATTATGTAAACGCATATAAAGAAAAAGAGGAGGAGATCCGCAGTACTGCATTCTGAGCATAACTGACGAGCCCTAATGGGCGAAACTGGCACTAGTGCCAGTCTTATGCAACTACTAAGGAAAACAATGATTACATCGACTTATCAAAACCCGATAGAGATACACTCCTCAATGGAAACTTGGGGCAAGCGTTACACATTCTGGTACTTGACCGAACAATGCGACTGCTCCGTTGCCCGCGCGTTGTATTTGATTCTTCTTTCACTCTAAAGGACTAACATGATTCACATTCAGATCAACACCGAGAATTCGGCCTTTGAGGACGATCCAGTCGGCGAGCTTGTCCGCCTATTCGACTACATCGCTAGTCATGTACAGGAGCGCAATTGCCTCCCCAAACGGCTTTTCGATATCAACGGCAATGCTTGCGGAACAGTAAAGGAAGACTAAATGATACTCACCGACAAAAACGACATCGAGCATTTTAGAATGCTCACTCTGCACAAAATGCTCAAGCTAGAGATTCAAGGTCTCAAGTTTAGAACATCGGCCTTGGCTATCCTCAAAAAGGAAGGCTACACCGGAAACCGCAAACAAGTTTACGAGCAACTCTCGAAAGATCTTGGCAAATAACCTTTTTTTAAGTTAAGATATCACACATGGATCAATCCCGATCCATGTGCAACAAAGGAAACAAAAATGAAACAGTACAAATTTTTTACAGATGCAGGACACGGATGGCTAGAGGTCGATTTGAAAGAATTGATTGAACTGGGTGTCACTAGTGCCATTTCTCACTACTCATACATCAAAAGGACGGAAACCGGAACAAAGGTTTACCTAGAGGAAGATTGTGACGTAGCAAAGTTTGATGAAGCCATGAAAAAGAAAAACATTGAGTATGCTTGTTTCCACATTGATCACGGCATGGATTCACCCATTCGGAACTATTTGCGTTTTCACGAAGGGAGAGTCTAAATGCGTTGCGATCACACTAAAGAAGATTCATGGTGGGAAAACGATGGAAGGGGCATTCCCCTTGCCAGGGTCTGCGACAAGTGTCGAGACGAAGTACTTTCAAAGTACGACCCGAGAATTTTGACTTGGTACACCCAAGCTGACGTTGAAGAACAAATTGAAGAGGATTATTGAATGAAGATGATGAATAACAAGGACGGGTATCAAGCAGTCTCAATGATACCCTTTGATGCCACTAGATCATTGCGTATCGTCACGAGAAAGTATTTGGGTGAGTTAGCCACAACTGCATCGATTGTGACCAACACGGACATGGGATTCACTTTCATGATGTTCAAGGACTGGAATGCACTTGTGGCGAGCGATAAGACTCGGGCAACATCAAAGGCCATCAAGGAACAACACGAAAAGGTTTTAACGAAAGTGGAGGACTATAAAAAAGCAGCATCCCAATTTTACGAACAGCGTAACTGACGAGTCTTGGATAGACGAAACCCCTGCGAAGGGGTCTTACGCAACTACAAAGGAAACATATGAAATTCACCGAGCACGATTATATCAATGCAGGGTATCTCTTCGAGAAGGGACGCATCAAGCTCAGACGATTCGAGCGGATGCTTGCCCAAGAATACCAAGAGCACAAGAACAAAGCAGTCTTTCTTTTCAACCGAGGCAGACTGGAGGCCAGACAATGAGCCCCAATGACGCATTCCATGAGTGGGAGCGCATTAACAACCACCAAGATATGTCTCAACGTGACATGATCATTTGGATCAGCGGATACATCGAAGCACTCAAGATGAAGTCCGATCAACAGTTTGAAGAATTCTTTGCTAGGCACGAAGCCAGTCAAAATAACACATAAGGATATAAATCATGAGATATTACATTGGGAAAATTCTCGAACGAAATGGTGATTTTGAGTACGATGCAAAATATTTATTTGAAACATCTGATGATCCTGACAAGTACACAAGAAATGTAGCTATGGAATGGAGGGGAGGAGACGAAGAAGATTGGGACGAGTCTCACGATGGATTTTGGTCGGGTGATACTCTTATTCATGATCATGGATCAACTGAAATTCCAAGAAGCGATTTTATGGTTTTGCAAAAATATTTATCAGTTCTTTGAAAGAAAAATATGTTAACTAAACAAGAAATTGAGAAAGCGGGCTATCGTGTCCTACCCCAAGGAGGATGGATCAGGCTAGACCCTACCATAATACCAATGGATTGGTATGACATTTGTAATGACTTTGGAGTCGATCCCGAATGCGAAGAGATTGTGATTTGTGTTTGTGGAGTTAAAGAAATTTACGAAGGAGACCAAGAATGATAGATCCAATGCTTCGGGTAAAGATACTTGCCAAGCTAACACCACAGGAACTTGATCCAGAGTCGTATGATGGCATGGAATCATGGGACACAACCGAAATCGATGGCATTCAGTACGACATCAATTTTTGGTTTGATGACGATCAATTTATCATTACTGCTTACTTTTTGACAGAAGAAGATGGTCAAGTGGTTAGAGACAACACGAAATTTTTTAGAATTTTGACTAAGACTTTTAAAGGGGATGCACCATGAACAGAAAAGACATGATCGAGCGCCTTGTCCAAGATGATATACAAGTCATCAAGGACGCAATGCAAGAAAAAGATGTAGAGTATCTTGACTTCATTTTAAGAGATGGAATCGGGTACAACAAAATGACAGACGAATCATTGATTGAAGAATTCAACAACCGCACATGGGAGATTGAAGAATGACAACGAACACACTCACACTCATTCAAGACCTCATGGATCGACCATAAACGGCTTTAATGACTCCGAAGCCTGATCTGTACCAACTCTCAATTCAAAGTCATTAAAGTCCTCTCCGGCCTCGCCTACCCAGTAGTGCGGGGCTATTTTTTTGGCAGTGGCAACTCCAACTGGATCATTATCAGCGACAACCAACGGATTTTTGAGACCCTTGGCTATCTCAACCATATTCGCAGCACTGAAACAAATATGAATCTTGTATCTTGCCTTGATCCGCTTGAGTGCTCTACGAACCGACAAGCCAGTGGCGTACCCCTCGACCAAGATGTCCCTACCTTTGTTATCGATGACCAGACTAGCCCCTTTTGTGATCTGCCCCGACAAAAACCGCTTTTGCCCATCTGCACCGATCAACTGACAGCCAACCAACTTATCTCTAACCCGCATCGTGACAACCAACAGTTCTTTCCATACTAATCCGCGCTCCTGAAACCCTTTTCGCAGCAGATATGGGTGGCCATCCAACCGACCGCTTTTGACGATGTAGATGGCCTTTTTGCGGGCTTCCTCTTGTCGGTTCTCACGTTCGACAGCCAACTGTTTTATCTTACTGTGGTCAATGACGTAAGGTTTATCGGATTTGTAGATGGCGTGCTTGTCCATCGTAGCGAAGTTGATAACCGCACCACCATTTCCGTCAAAGACATAAGCTCCATTCATCTTTGTGGGCTTGTCAACTGTTTTGACCCGAGTCCATTTATCCAAGGTAAGACTGTCAATCAACAGTCCGTGATCGTATGCAAAATCCTCAAATCTCATACTTTTGCCTTCGCTTTTGCCCATGCAATATTCCTAGACTGTATCCACCGAATGGTCTTTTGTGATGTTGGAGTCGTTTGAGTATTCAATCCGCGCGGGAAAACTCCATACTTTTCCTTGTACTTGTGCGCTGCCCAACCATCTTTGTAGCCACGCAACTTACAAAAGTACAAAAGTTCCGAATAAAACGTCTGTGATTCGTCCGATCTTGACTTTTGAGCAGTCAATAGTTCCTCTAATTGTCCTGGGACACTCATCACTCCTGCTCTTTGTGGGCGTTCATACCCGCATTCGATGCAAGAACCATAGCCTTTTATCCATAAAGCACTACATCTTGGGCAATAAGAGTCCTTTTTCTCTTTGTCAGTCAACTCTTTTTTGGCTTTTTCACCGGCACCTTCAAGTTCTGTAACACCCTCATCAAACAGTTTGTCCCAGTCTTTCCTAAACCTGAGATAGTTACCGCCATGATCCAACCAAACCCCAAACTTCTTCTCTGGTGCTGGGCGCATGACCCGACCCATCTGCTGAACGTGCGAGCTAAACGACTTTGAAAACGGCCTTGCCGAGACCCCTATAAGCACGTCTGGTACGTCGAAACCGCGGGTAAGTATGTCTGTGGCTATCAGCCCCATAATCGTCGTATCGGGCTTGCTAAAGTCCTCAATGGTTTCTCGCTTGTATTCGTCATCTTCAAGGTAAGAAATGCTCTTGAAATTGTACCCTTGCGCTTGAAACTGCTTTTCCAAATCCCGCCCATGCGCTACACCGGCACAAAACACAACAGTCTTTTTTGGACCGCCGAATATCTCATTGGTCTTGTTGATCCATTCCGTCACAATATCACCGGTAATCTTCATACTGCGTTCGGTAACGTCATCCTGAGACCATTCACCGGCAACTTTCTTAGCCCCGCTCATGTCGATTTCTTTTGCTATATATATCTTGAGGGGTGTCAGCCAACCTTTTTCAATCAACTCCCCAGTTGAGTTTGCCCCTACAACATGAGAATAAACATCCCCAAGACCCGCAGTAAATGGCGTAGCAGTCAACCCAATCACCCGAATGGATGGGTGTTCTTTAAGATATTTGATGACACTTTTGCGTTGAACGTGGCATTCATCGATGATGACGTAATCTAAATCAGGAAAGTTATCCCGCTTTTCGAGAGTTTGGGCGGAACAAATCTGAATCCGCTCCATCGGTTTAAAACGCCAATGATCCGCTTGCATCACCCCATGATCAATCTTGTACCGCCCAAGACGTGTACTGGTTTGGTTGACCAACACGATCCTGTCCATGACCATAGCAACAGTTTTGTGGCTTCTTGCAATCTCTTGCATAAGATGAATGGCCACCTCTGTCTTACCAAAGCCTGTGGGCGCATAAAGCAGTATCGCTTTATGGCCGTCAGCAAACCCTTTACTGATTTTTTCAACCACCTCAGTCTGGTGGGGTCTCAGTTCTAACATTTAAACTCCTGATGGGATAGTGCCCAACTTCACTTTTTCTCTGCTTTTTCTGCTCTGCGTTTCCAATATTTGACCTGCTGAATGGCATCTGCTGCTTTTTGTTGAAAGTCATTCCTACTCAACGTCATAGCATCCAACTGCGCTTGTAAAGAAGCAACGTCAGTGCGTAAAGATTCAATCGTTTTTGCAATCTCTACCTTTTCTTCTTCAGGTAAATCCAACTGTCCAACAGCAATTTTGTCACGCAACTTAGTGTTTTCGTTGTACAAAAACTGATTTTCAACAGTCAATTCATGCAATTTATCGTCTTCATAATCGTCTTCTTGTGGCACTAGTGCCACCTCTGGAGGCTTAGATTCAGGTTTTGGTGTACTTTTTATTTCCTTTTTAAGCTCTAGTTCCTTTTTGATTCGATTAACAGTCATCCGAGATACATTACAAATCTTAGCAATTTCTCTTTCACTTAGATCGCAAAGTTCGACATCATTTAAACAAGTGAGAACGCTTTTGCGCTTGTCATCATTGTTTCGAGGAAGACCGTGATCGTGATTTGCGCCCAAAGAATAAATTTGAGCATCACGTTTTGTGCCCTTGACTATCTCACAATCAAGTTCGTTGATTTTTGCTCTTTTACTCGCAAAGTATCGATGAAATCCATCGACTAACCACCAGTCAAGACCATCGTGATATATCTTGATTGGACGCATTTTTGTGCCATCCAACAGTAATTCCGTGTAGTTTTCAACTGTTTTTTCACTGATAGCTACCCGCGACTGTGTATCACCGTCGATACGAATCTTTTCAATATTAATCTTCATAGTCTCTTTCGTTCCATTCTGGATCATCAAAACAAATCACCGGTGTATCAATACCGATGTATGCACCTATCACATTAAACTCAAGAAATTCATGAGCATCTTCTTCGTCCATGTCATCTCGCGTCATTAAAAGATCAATCATCTTATCGCCACTGTAGACTAATACCTCAACAGTAATTTGGTCTCGCCAGATGCAGGCGGTGCCAATGACGCAATCGTCAAACCCGTACCATTTTTTCATGTGTTGCGCTCCTTCAGCTTAATTTCAATTCTTTTGTAGATTTGCCACGGCAAAAACTGATCAGGAGTTATGGCAAAGCATTCTTTAATTTCTTCCTCTGTCAGTCCTACCCATTCTTTTTGTTTAGAAACCAATGGAGGTTCTAGAATGTAATCAATTAAGTATTGTCGTTTCTTTACAATACGTTCAAATTCTTCATCTTCTTGATTCATTGGTTGCCCTCCGTTTTTATGTCTTCTGTTCTGTGTCTGATGCAAGCCTTACCGCAATTCTCATCCCAGTTCTTTCTTGTTACTACACTAGCGCCACATCTAGTGATGTAGTGGTAATCGCCATCGTAAAACCTGTAGACTTTGCACCCATCTATCTCTTGTATGACTTGCATGGCGTGGCTTTTTTCACGCTCTTCTTTGCTTGGGCCAAAACCTAGCCACAACCCATATGCCATAGCCCATGCTAGAAAGCACATGACAACGACAACAAGTATTGAGTAAATTATTTCTGCAAATGTTAGTCTCATGTGTTTAGCTCCTTTAGCTTGGCTTGAATAACTTCCAAGGATGAGGCGGCAATAATATTAAACCCAACAGGTGTTTCTGGATACCATTGCAACACCCAAACATTATCCTCAGCAATAGCTTTTTCCCACTCCTCTTTGGATACAAAATAATCAGGGTTGTAACAATCCTCAACTGTCTCATAAACATCTCGATGTTCGTTGTGGGTTAGATATAGACCGCACTTGTGTTCTGGTAACCAATTCATGTGTTGCGCTCCTTCAGCTTGGCTTCTACCAGTAACAAATCGTCATAAGGACTTTTGGTGCTTCCATGAATTTCTTGTCTTTCCTCATCCGTCAGTCCTTTCCATTTTGGTGCTTGATATACTAGGTATCCAACAGGCTTATGCGCCATTTCAAATGTGCCTTTTCGTATATGTAAAGCATGAACTTCTGCGTCCCCACCTATGTCATTAGCAAGGGTGATTGCTTGCTCTCTAGTTTGTTCAATCCAAACAACTGATTCTTTAATCATGTGTTCTTCTCCTTTAGTTGATTTAACGCCCAATCAAGCCATTCTTTTGCGTCCATTTCGTAATAGCCAACAGGCCCGACAGATGCCAACTCTTCACCAAGCCTG
>Ga0208250_1000473_pt1 | contig 11818 bp, 9 predicted proteins | sample CryBogCBE18Aug09_FD_184557 | JGI IMG/M metagenome (GOLD analysis project Ga0208250, IMG submission 184557) | Freshwater microbial communities from Crystal Bog, Wisconsin, USA - CBE18Aug09 (SPAdes) (version 2) | ecosystem: Environmental > Aquatic > Freshwater > Lake | place: Crystal Bog... | reverse complement strand
CTGGCACATACACCGTCAACAACCCCACAGGAACGGCCGTAGGGGCCACAACTTTGTATGCCAATGGCTATACAGTGTGGCAACACGAAACCGGCACAGATCAGGTTTATTTGACGAACGTCGATGCGATCTATTCGATGTTTGAGACACCAAGCCTTGGTGGTTTGGCTGGGCTGGTTGGATCGACTCAACAGCCGGGTGACAACAACTGGACACGCTTAGAGCGTATTGAGCCTGACTTTGTTCAAAATGGACAAATGGATGTGATTGTTACAGGTAAGGGTTATGCCGATGAAACGGATCAGCCCTCTCTGCCATACAATTTCGATCCCACCACTTTGAAAATTGACATGCGTGAACAGCGTCGTGAAATGCGGTTGCGTTTTGAGTCGAACACGTTTAATGGCGACTATCAAATGGGTAAACTCATCCTCAGTGTCGACACCGGCGATGTCCGCGGAACGGGATCACCATAATGGAAACAAAAACCTGCACCAAATGCAAGGAAACCAAGACGGTTGATCTTTTCTACAAACGTAGTGATCTGCCGGGCAAATATACGTCTCATTGCAGGGCTTGCAAACGCGCACATGACAATGCGCACAATGCTTTGCCAGAAACAAAATTTAAACGATCCGAGCATTTAAAAAAAATTCGTTCGACGCCAGAATACAAAGCAAAAGAATATGAATACAAATACACATACAATCGTTTGCCAGAAGTCAAAGAAGCCAAGAAACTCAAACAAAGAATTCGTCGTCTTGACCCAAATGTCGTAAAGCAAGAACGACTACGTGATGCTGAATACGCTAAGGCAAACCCAGAAAAGTTTGCGATGAAAACAAGAAAAAGGAAAGTGGCAAAGCTTCAACGCACACCTTTTTGGCTTAATGCAGGGCAGGAATTTGAGATGGAGTGCATTTACAAGTATTGCGCTGCCCTACGAAGTGTCGGATTGGACTATGAAGTTGATCACATGGTTCCGCTACAAGGTAAAACAGTATCAGGACTTCATGTGCCATGGAACCTTCAAATTTTGACTGCATCTGAGAATGCAGCTAAGGGGAATCGGCTGTGGTGACCTACGATCCCCGCGGAATGAATTGGGACACCTACTGCAAACTGATGGAGGAGTTGTTTGCTCCGAATCAGCTTGGGCATGTCGACGAAGAACATTGGATGGACTGGGTCGACGGGTTAAACGGTATTGGTTACTTCGTGCAGTCTGGTATTCCTGACGCACGGCAATTCAGTGATTGGCGTGGTTGGGCAGAGTCTATGTGCGGGATTATGAGCATCACATCATGAATCATCTTCAAGGACTTCCATCGTTCGGTTGCGCACAGAATCAGAGCGCTGGTGCTTTGCCATCTTTTGCTTCTGGCAATTCTGTAAGAGCGCCAATTGCAGGTAAAGCATTGTGTTCTTGCCTGTTGTCTTCATTGAATTCGATTCAATGCAATTTGACTGCAACTTGCGTATTAAACCCACAATTTGGATGGACATATAGGCCGTCGGGCGGCAATTGCTGCGGCAATATGTATTATTACCATGACCCAGTAACTGGACAAATATCTCAGTATGATCCAGCGGCTAAGGGCTATCTTTTGGCAACCAATAGTGGGCCAGCTTATCAACAAAAAATGACACAAGCTGCTGCTGATGATGCACACAGTTTTGGCAATTTATTGTCTAAAATTGTTCCAGTAGTTCTGGGTGGCATTGCCACAGCAGGCTTGGGCGATCTTGGCGCATTAGGTTCATTGGGTCAATCTGGCCTTGAAGCTGGCGCAGTGTCTGGAAGTGAATATGCTGCTGAAGAGGCGGCTACACAAGCGGCTTTGCAACAAGCGGCAGAACAAGCTGCGGCTCAACAAGCAGCCGAAGAAGCAGCCCAACAAGCCGCCCAACAAGCTGCTGAACAAGCTGCGCAACAACAGGCAGCACAAGAAGCGGCTCAACAAGCAGCACAACAGCAAGCCGCGCAACAGGCTGCTGAAGAAGCAGCAAGGCAGCAAGCTGCACAACAAGCGGCTGAAGAAGCTGCTCGTCAACAGGCCGCTCAACAGGCAGCAGAAGAGGCTGCAAAACAACAAGCCGCTCAAGAGGCTGCTGCTCAAGCCCAAGCGCAAGCTGAGGCACAAGCAAAAGCCGCAGCAGACGCTGCTCGAGTTTCCCCTATTGATACTGTCTCTCCTCCAAGCGAAGCCAGCGCTGCACCTGCGCCAGCCGCGCCACCTGCTCCACCACCTGCATCCAATCCGCTGTCTAACTTAAATCTGACACCATCGGATCAGGCCATCAAGAATGCTGCCTTAAAGACTGGTTTGTCTTTGGCATCTGGCCAAGATCCAACAAAAGCCCTTGAGAGTGGCGCTTTGGGTCTTATCGGCGGTGTGGTTGGAAGTAATGTTACAAACTTGGTATCGCCAACAATCACAGACATTGTTGGCCAAGATAATTCAACATTAGCAAATGCACTGTCAAAAGCCACCGGAACAACGGCAGGGGCTTTAGTAACTGGTGCCGATCCCACGAATGCTTTGATAAGCGGTGTTGGTAGCGGTGTCACATCGGGCCTTGGCCCAACCGGATCTAATCTATTGTCCGCACCTTTAGCAAGCGCTGCCGGTGCGGCAACGTCTGCGGCTTTAAAGGGCGCTGATCCTTCTCAGATCTTGCTTAACGCTGCCGTTGGCGCTGGCAGTAACTATGTTGGCGGCCAGATAAGCAACGCCATCAATAATGCTACAGCACCCACCCCAACAGACATGACGGGGTTCTATACGCCGCCCGAACAAAACACGGGGCTGGGAACTGGTAGCACAAACCAAAGCCCAATTGACGCTGCATTGCCCGTAACAGGATTGGCTGGCGGAGTTGATGGCACTCAATTCTTGAATACAACAACTGGTGCTTTGCCATCTAACGACACAAATACAACGCCATCCACGCTGGATCAAATTGTTAATGCGTTTACAAATGCACAAGGAACAGCGGACACGCAAGGTCAATCTGGCCCTATGACTTCTGGATTGACAAACGTCCCCGGCAGTGCGCCTCCAAGTCCCGGCAGCATTGATGCGTTGCCAACTCGGAATGGCACACCGGTGATTGCCATTACTGGTACAAACAACCAATCAGACAGTAATGGCGTGAGCGAAACTCCAGCCAACAATCCTGAGAGCACGGTGACTAACGTGGACGTAACACCCCAAGAAACCCCTGCTACAACAAGCGACAACACAGATACTTCTGGCGATACCGGCGGCTTGTCGCTTTCTATCCCGACTTCGTCAGGCTCATCCGGTCTATCGGCTTCTGACGTTCAGACCATTGTTGCCCAACAAATGGCGGCAAACCCCGGTTTAACCGAGGCTCAAGTTAAGGCTGACATTCAATCTGCGATGGCCGCCAACCCCGGCATGACTGCCGATCAAGTCAACCAGATCGTCAGCAGCAACTTGGCTGGGGTTAATAACCAAGTATCTGGTCTACAAACTGGTCTGAATGCTTTGTCTGGCACTGTGGCTGGAAACCAAGCGCAAACAGAATCTCAACTGGCAGGGATGTCTGCGCAAGAAAAGTCTGATGTCCAAGCGCTACAAGCCCAAGGCGTTTCCTTGCAGGATGCGATTAACCGTGTCTCACAAGAAAACCAAGCCGGTTTGAGTAATTTGACCAACACGGTCAACGCCAATCAAGCCCAAACAACCGGGGCTTTGTCGAATCTTGGGAGCACTGTTGCGGCCAATCAAGCGCAGACGGAATCCCAACTATCTGGCATGTCTGCACAAGAAAGATCTGATGTTGCGGCACTTCAACAGCAGGGTGTTAGTCTGCAAGATGCCATTAACCGAGTTTCGCAAGAGAATCAAGCTCAGATTAGTGGTTTGACTAATACCGTCAACGCCAATCAAGCAACTACCAATGCGGCATTGGCCACCACAAATCAGAACGTGGCAAACCTGTCTGCACAAGATCAGGCCAACTACAATCAATTGTCTGCGGCCCAACAACAGCAGGCTCAAGCATTGGCGGCTCAAGGAACCAGCCTGACTGATGCAATTAACCAAGTGGCCCAGCAAAACCAAGCCGGTCTGAATGCGTTGTCAACTCAGTTCACAAACCAGTTGTCTCAATCTGATGCAAACACTCAAGCGAAGTTTGGCGAGTTGACCGCAGCGCAACAACAACAAGCACAGGCACTTGCTGCACAGGGCACATCATTAACCGATGCAATCAACCAAGCCTCGCAACAGTCTTCACAAGCTTTGCAGACTGGCTTGTCTAATCTTTCATCTCAGTTTACTGACCAACTGGCTCAGTCTGATGCCAAGACCCAACAGCAATTTGGCCAACTGTCTGATGCCCAACAGCAGACCGCACAGGCTTTGGTTGACCAAGGGAAGACATTGCAAGATGCAATTTCTCAGGCGTCTCAACAGTCATCTCAGGCATTACAAACTGGGCTGTCTGGACTGTCTCAACAGTTCACCAACCAATTAGAACAGTCTGATGCTCAAACCAAGCAACAGTTTGATCAACTAAGCGCTGGCCAACAACAGCAAGCACAAGCCCTGACCGCACAAGGTGCAAGCCTTACCGATGCGATCAATCAAGTATCTGCTCAAACTCAATCTGCGTTGGCAGCCACCAATCAAAATGTGGCTGATTTGTCTGCTCAAGACAAAGCAAATTATGAGAACCTGAGTGCCGCTCAACAGCAGCAAGCTCAGGCTTTGGCAGCCCAAGGCACATCGCTGACTGACGCCATAAATGAAGTATCTGCACAGACCCAATCCGGTTTGTCTGCTTTGAGTAATACAGTTGCTCAGAATCAAGCCCAGACTGAAAGCCAGTTGTCAGGAATGTCGGCACAAGAAAAGGCTGATGTTGCCACGCTACAGCAGCAAGGCGTGTCTTTGCAAGACGCCATCAATCAAGTGTCGCAACAGACGCAGACTGGGCTGTCTGCGCTTGGCAACACGGTGGCACAGAACCAACAGGCTACAACCGAGGCTATTGCCAACCAAGGCCAGCAATTCCAGACGGCTCTTGAGAATTCTGACGCTAAAACACAAGCTCAATTCGAAACGCTGAACTCTGCACAGCAACAGCAAGCCCAACAGTTGGTGTCCCAAGGTGCACAACTGAACGATGCTATCAACTCTGTGCAAGCAGGCTTAACATCTCAAATTGGTGACTTTGAATCAACAATAAACCAAAAACTTGCAGCTTCGGATCAGGCAACTCAAGACGCATTTAACAGCCTTTCTGACGCACAAAAAGCACAGGCTTCGCAAGAAGCTCAGGACACAGGTAATTTGCAGCAAGCAATCGCAAATGTTCAATCCTCCACATCCGACCAAATCGCACAAGCCGCACAGGCTGCGGCGGCTGCAAATGCGGCCACTAACCAAGCATTGACATCCGGTTTGTCTTCTACGAACGCCAATATCGCTGCCAACCAAGCCGCCACACAATCTGGCTTGAATGCACTTTTGGCCGGTCAGAAGAGACAAAATTTGCAACGAATCGCTGAAGGCTTACAGCCCAAGTTTGATCTGAAGCCAAGCGAACTGACCAGCACCGAGCCTCAAAGCGAAAAGACCATGAAGCTGGAGCAGATGCGCCAGTTGTATGACTCGCTTGATCCCAACCTCAGAGCGGCCATGGGTGGGTCTATTCACCACTTTGAAGACGGCGGCGTGATGGACTCAAGCAACACAATGACCGGCGCCACTAACGCCTTCAAGTCAGCGGCGCAGGCTTTACAGCCCTCCGCATTCAGCCACGCACCTACTGGGCTTTCCTCCTCTGGCGGCTCATCTCAATTTATGCGCCCACACCAACTCCAACAGTTGTTCCAATCCCTTAACCCAGACTTACGCAACCATTTAATGGGTCATGCGCAAGGTGGCCCGATTGTTGGCCTTGGCGGTATGGCTGAGGGAGGCCTTCCAGCGCGTTATCACCCCGAGGCTCCACATGGGCATCACCCAGAATTTATAACCGGCCAAACGGGCTATTACGCCGCTGGACGGGGCACTGGTCAATCGGACGACATCCCAGCCATGCTTCATGATGGTGACTATGTGATTGACGCTGATTCTGTGGCTCAGTTGGGTGACGGTTCTAGTAAGGCGGGTGCTCAGGCGCTCGAGCATTTCCGCAACCAGATTCCCCACCATGCGCACGGCGGCCCTGCTAGTCCAGTTCCGGCCAAGATTGCAGACGGTGAATATGTTCTCCCCGCGGCTTTTGTAACTGCTTTAGGCGGTGGAGATAACAAGACAGGATCGAAGTTGCTGGATAAAATGCGCGAAGAGTTGCGAGAGCACAAGCGGTCTGCACCCGTCAACAAGATACCCCCAAAGGCGAAAAGTCCGCTTGATTATTTAAGGATGGCAAACCATGGCTAATTTGCTTCAATCGTCACAAACAACGACGACGAATGCACCGTCGTATTACACGAACTACCTCTCTGGTATTGCGCAACAGGGCCAGTGCGCTGTTAAGAATGCCAACTACGTCGGTGCGACTGGCCTTCAGAATCAAGCCTTCAACACCGTAGGATGTGCAGCCAACGCAGGTCAGCCCAACCTCGGCGCCGCAACAAACACCTTGGGTCAAGCGGCTGGTGCTGTTAGCCCATTGACTGCGGCCAATCCCAATTTGCAGGGTGCAACCACTTGCGTTGCCCAACGTGCTCAGAATTACATGAACCCTTACGTCCGTTGCGTGGTGAACGCAATTGGCGATCTAGGTCAACAAAACATTCGCCAGAACTTGGCACCGATGGCCACCGCCGCCGCGGTTGGTTCTGGTCAGTTCGGTTCACAGCGTGGCGCTCAAGTGCTGGGTCAGACTCTGGCCAACGCCAACCAACAGATTCTTGCTTGCCAAGCCAAAGCCATTGAGTGCGGTTATAAAACTGCTCTGTGCACTGGCATCAAGCAAAACCAACTGTGCAGTCAATTGGCCCAAATCAGTGGCACCTTGGCTTCATGCGGCATCAAAAACTTGACGAACATTGGCACCGCTCAGGGCACTCTGTCTTGCATAGCGCAACAGCAAGGCTTGAAGGGCGTGAATGCTCTGGCCACGCTGGGCTGCCAACAACGCACTTTGCAGCAAAATGCTCAGTGCTACCCCCTGACCAAGCTGTCGAATCTGTCAAGCTTGCTGAAGGGCTACACGGTTCCCACCTCTACGGTTCAGACTGCCTGCACATCGCCTCTGTCTGCCGCGGTTTCGTTGGGCGCTCTGGCAACTGGTATTGCTGGCTGCGCTACGTTGTCTGGCGCTATCAAGTGCGGTTTTAATGGATTTTTTGGTAACAATAACACTGACAATCAGACTGCTAATCCACAAGTCAATAGTGCCATCACGCAAGCAAATCAAAATGTGGCTCTGCAAAATGCAACTAATTCTCAAGGATCAATTACACCTGCCGAGATTTCTGGTTTAGATCCAACCGTAAATGCTTCTAGTGATGCATGGAATTTATTTGCACGAGGCGGATCAATAGGTTGCGCATCCACACGTCACATGGGCGGTCTGCCCACTCATAAGGGGTAATCATGGCGGTATTTGACGACACCATTAAGCAGCTTGCCCAACAAAACCCTGAAGGGTTGGGTGACGAGTACAACACGAATCTTGAAGCGATCAAGAAGACTGTCGACGAACTTGAAGCGCGTTATCAAAAGCCAAACTGGTTCAACATTGCTGCTGGGTTTGCCAAACCGCAACTGGGCGGCTTTATAGCCTCTCTTGGTAGTGCTGCTGAGGCACAAGGCAAGAACATTGAGCAACAACGTCAGATGGCCATCCCAATCGCTCAGATGCGGGCGCAGTTGGGTATCGCCTCAACCACGATGGGCCAGAACAAAAAAGCTGCTGACTATCTTGACAACTGGCAAAAAGAACATCCCGGTCAACCGGTTCCTCAAGATGTTTATGAGCGTGCCGCATCTATTTCTCCAAACACGCCTCGAGTTCAGGCGGTTGGTAAGTCTTTGGAAGTCGGACGAGCAGAACAGGGTTTGGCTATAGAGCGTCAAAAGGCAGCAATGAGTCGAGTCAATGCCGCAATTGCCTTGCACCAAACGCCTGATCCAAACGATTTGGCTGCGGCTGGCATGAAGCCTCCGCAAGCACCTGCTGCTGAAGCTCCTGCTGCTATTTCTGCTGGCACTCCTGCTCCAGCGCCTGCTTCCAAGCTTGATGCAGGCTCTTTGGCTACATCTTTAGGCGTTCCAATTGTTAGTGGGACACGGGATCATGATGAGCAACAAAAACTTTGGGATGAAAGTGTTGCGGCCGGTCGTCCCGGTGTTACACCTCAAGGAAATCCTATTGCCAAGCCCGGAACCAGCAAGCATGAAATTGGCATGGCTATTGATGTCGACTCGTCAAAATTTACTGACGAACACAAAAAAGCATTAACTGACAATGGTTTCGTTCAACCAATGCCGAAACAAGACCCAAATCATTGGGAATTGAAGACTGCTGCTCCAACCTCAGCCGTGTCAAAAAAATATGATTTGCTTCACCCTCAAGTGAGCAGCCAAGAGTTGTCAATGTTGCCAGCCGATCAGGCAAAAGAAATTTTGGATTCGCGCAGAACATCTGCCAAAATTGCCGAAGACAACAGTGCCGCGGTCATTCAAGATCTATCTCGATTTACAAATCCGGCGTATTACACACCATACATGGATCATGTAACTGCTGCAAAAAATTTGATTCAAAAGAATCAAGGGGCTGCTGCAAAAGTGTTTGACGTAATGGGAACTGGAGATATACAAAGCCAGATCTTAAAAGCCGCACAAGCGGGCGGTGGTTTTCATACAGGCGTATTTTCTGGTCAGATCAACTTGCCTGCCGAAGATTGGGTGAAAGCCGGTTTGAGCAAAGAATTAGCTTCATACGCCAACGATATTGCAACTCACTTGTTGGCTGCATCAACATTGAAAAATCGAATGATGAACGCTAACACAGCCAACCCCCCAGTTGCTGAATTCCAAGCTTTACAAAATGCTATGCCTAATTTGCATCAGCGTTGGGATAGTGCATTGAATGCGTTAAAGCAAGATTCTTTGGACATTTTCTATCAACACAAATTGCATGATGCCTACATGAAGGATCTTGTAAATGTTGATAGAACGCATGAGATGGCGCCTTACACATCCGTGATTCATCATTCCAAACGTGCTTCTGATGTAAAAAGCGCATGGAATAAAGATAAACAAGATCTCAGAGATGCTCGTGAAGCCGCTTTCCGGGCTTCCTTGCCCAAATAAAAGGTGCAATCATGGATGAAAACCAAGAACTCAGCCCAGATGCAAAAGCTCTAATTGCAGAGCGAGAAAAAATGCTTGGCTCGGATTTCCACGAGCAACCAAGCATTGCTGAGTCTGCACCATCACAGCCAGAGCCACCAAAAAATACTCGACCCACCGTGGGACAATTTGGTAGAAAAGTAGTGGAATCAGTTAAGAATGTTGATTCCAGCCCAATTGCAAAATTCTTAGATGATCCAGCGCATCTTGCGGCTCTTTTGGGAATCCCAATTGGAGCATATCGTTCTGGAGCGAATTTCAATCCAATAAATCCAACATTTTTAAAGTACAACCCACGTCCTAGCCAGCCAACCCCAAGGACTGCTCCTGCCGCTTCTTTTGAAGAGCCGCAGACACCCGTTTATGAGACTGCTACAGGCCAAGCATCAAAGGCAGGTAGAACCGCTGGTGAAAATATGCTGACCAATCAATCGGCAAACAAAAGTTGGGCATCGGCACCTGAAGGCAAGATTGCAACTTTAGAATCGCATGGTATTTCTGGCCCATCAATGTCTCAGTTGTATGGAGAGATGGGGCCAACTGAAGTAAAAATGATTGGTGGAAGACCAATGGAGATTCCATTAGGTGCAGCCAATTCTGCGGCTGAACCAGTTGCGAATGCTGCTGGATCTTTGTCGAATGCTATTAAAACTGCATTGCCCGGAGCGAACAAAGCCACTCAATGGGTCAAAAGCGTATTGCCAACTTTAGGGATAATGGGTAAAACTGCCGGTGTACTCGGTGGAACCGCAGACACGCTGACAAGAGCCGCTCAAGGCGATACCACAGGGGCAGGAATTTCTGGTGTTGGTACAGCCTTGGCCGCTATGACACCATTCCCAGCAGATGTTGCAACTGGTGGTTTGGCTTGGCTTGCAAACTATTACCGAGATAATCCAGAAGAATTGGCAAAAATGCAAGCTGAAATGAAAAAAAGAATTCAGGCTGAACGTCACAACCCAAATCCTTTTTTACGTTGATCATCGGCTGTCTCCCCGATGACTTTCCTCCCCCAGTGTTGGGGGGGGTCTTTTTCAATGACCCATGCAGTTGGTCATGATTAAAAGCAACATGCAGATGCCCCAGAAGTAGAGCATGAACTTCACATCCCGCCCCGCTTCTCACCAAGCTTCTTGGCAACCTCTGGGTTGAGGCTGGCCACAAATTCGATGCAAGCGTTACGCTCTTTGCGGGCGTAGTCCAAGGCAACTTCTTTTTCGATCTCATGCGCAAACGCAATCAGATCAACTTCTTCGGCCACCAATGCTCCGGGCATGCGCTCATCGGTGCTGAAGTACAACTGTTTGATTTTCTCTTCGCTTAACATTTCATTCTCCAAACTTGTTTTTTAATTTCCAATAGGCCAATAAATTCTGGAACATCGACCAACCTCGTATGAGGTCGGCCTCGTCCCACTCGTGAATTTTAATTAAGCCGGGGCGCTTGACTGACACAAACACGTTTGCGCAGCGGGCAAGAGGCAACTTCAACCCATAACGATAGGCGGCCAGTTGCATAAGATTCTCATCGTATGCCGGAACGTCATCGTCGTAATCAAAGTCCTTCGTCTTGGCGTCCAATACGATCCCTGTGGGGCTGGTGGCGTCGATCCCTGTGTAGAGGTCAACCTTACCGCCAAACCCCATAGGGTCTGTAAACGAACTCTCGACAATCCAAGGCGTCAATGATTTGAGTTTAAAGTGCTTAGTGACTTTTTCGTCAAAAGCCTTGGCCATGTCTTCGTGCTCAACCGCATGGCCACCCAAGAAGTATTTCTCAATCGACTCATGGATACGCGTACCACGCTCTGCGGCGCGTTTGGCGGTTTCCTTTGAGTCTTGGATGATCCGCTGAACAAAGTGGACTTCTGGCTCGTTTGGAAGCTGTGGAAGTGTCAGAGCCGCTAACAGCATCTGCTCCATCTTCCAAGCCTCTAAAGCGGGCTTTGCGGCCACTTTCAGAACCGTGGTGACCGAGGGCACCAGATTCATTTTCCGTGCGTCCCTGAGCGTTGTAGGGCGGTCTGAGCCGTCCTTGGCCTTGACCGTGTAGGCAGGGGCGCCTTTTTGGTCGTACCAATGAACGGACTCAGCCGAACGGGCGATGATTGTTGTCATGCTTGTGCTTTCTTCTTGGCCCACATGGCTTTGATGCGATCAGACTGGGCTTTTCGATTCTCTAGGCTCCAGCCCGTTTTCTTCTCGCCCTTGTCAAAAGACTCGATTTTGTTGTTCAACAACCGGATGATTGTGGCCGCCTCTTCCATAGCCTTCTCCTGAACTTGGAGTCGTGCCTTGAGCGAGATGATTTCCATCTTGATGTTTTCTTTTTGCGCGTTAGAAATGAACATGATGTCTCCTTAGAACGGGGTTATTCATAAATTGGCTTGTTTTTTTTGTGCCATTTATCGTGGCAACTTCTACATAACCAGCGTACATCAAGCGGTTTTGTGTAGTCATCGTGGTGTCCTT